>Ga0070741_10005785_pt1 | contig 27087 bp, 15 predicted proteins | sample Coa_R1_4_FD_66440 | JGI IMG/M metagenome (GOLD analysis project Ga0070741, IMG submission 66440) | Surface soil microbial communities from Centralia Pennsylvania, which are recovering from an underground coalmine fire - Coalmine... | ecosystem: Environmental > Terrestrial > Soil > Unclassified ...
TTGGCCGCGGAACCGATCGTCCCCAAACCCGCTGACTTGGGCGTGCAAGCCGCTGCGGCGCCGACGACCGCGGTCGCCATGATGCACGCGAGTGCCTTCTTCATGCTGATCCCTACCCCTGACTGCCGAATTCCGGGCCGGCCGCTGCCTGGTCGCCTGGTTCCCTGCGCTTCTGCCTGCCGGCCGTACGGTGCCTGATCGCACTACCGATGCTGCCTGGCGGGGGCGGGAAAGAGGATCATGCAGGCATGCCGAACGCGGGGGTGTGCGTGCACCCCGGCCGGGTTCGCGGGCGGCCCGCGGACAGGGGCGTGCGCGCCCTGGTCAGGGTTCGGTCACTGGTGCTGAGATTTGGAGTCGAGCAGGGTGAGCACCGCGGCGACGCGGCGGTCCATGTCGACGCTGTCGCCGAGTCCGAGCTTAGCGAACAGGGTGTTGATGTGCTTCTGCACGGCGCGCTCGGTCAGGAACAGGCTCTTCGCGATCGTGGCGTTGTTCTTGCCCTGGGCCATCTGCTCGAGGACCTCGCGCTCGCGGCGGGTGAGGGTGGCCAGCGGTGAACCCTCGGCCCGCTCGCGCCGTGTGACGAGTGCCTCGACCAGCTGCGGATCGAGGGCGGACCCGCCGGCGGCCACCTGGTGCAGCGAGCGCTGCAGTTCGGCGATGTCGCCGATGCGCTCCTTGAGCAGGTAGCCGGCCCCGGAGGCGCCGGCGCGCAGGAACTCGTAGGCGTATTGGGGGTCGGCGAATTGGGTCAGCAGGATCACCCCGGTGCCGGGGTAGCGCTCGCGGATCGCCGCGGCGGCGGCCAGGCCCTCGGTCGAGTGGCCCGGCGGCATCCGGATGTCGGTGATCACCACGTCGGGGCGGTGCTCCTCGACGGCCGCGAGCAGCGCTTCGCCGTCCGCCACCGCCGCGAGCAGTTCGACGTCGTCGAGCGCTTGGAGCAGCGCCGCGGTGCCGGCCCGCAGCAGGTAGTTGTCCTCGGCGAGGACCACGCGGATCGACACTGCCCCTCCCGTCGCCCGGCGATGTCTGGTATCCAAAGCGCATCAGATCGCAGATGCGCTGCACGGTCAATCGCGACAAGTTTCTCAGAGCGCCGCCGGCTAAGCCGCGACGGCGCGGCGCGGATCCCGCGGTCGTCGGCGTGTCGGCCGGGAGGTGCAGTCGATGCAGGGCTTTGAGAGTGGCGGCGCTCGCGCGGTCGTGAGCGGTCTGGTCGAGACGGTCTTCGCCGCGGCGTACGTGGTCGCGGTGTACGAACTCGTCGTCGCCGGCGGCATCGCGCTGTGGTCGAACGCGACCGACGACTGGATCCTGCAAATGTGGATCGTGGCCGCCGTGATCTGCGGGATCGGCTTGAAGCCGGTCCGCTCGCTCGCGCGCCTGCTGCTGCGGCGGCTGTGGCCGCCGGCGGGGGAGCCGTACGCCGCGCTCGCCTCCTTCGTCGCCGCGGCGTCCGCAGCGGACCAAGACCGGGATCAAGACCGTGTCCAAGACCGCGACGCGGACCGGGGCCAGGCTGCGGATCGGGACCAGCCCGCGTTGCGGCGTCTGGCGCAGCTCGCGATGGCGGGGACCGGGGCTAAGGCCGCCGCGGTCTGGTGCCGGCAGGCCGACGGGACGCTGCGCCGTGCCGCGCGGTGGCCCGAAGACGGCGCGTCGGAGGACGGCTTGCCGGAGGGCGGCGGCGAAAGCGTCGCAGGCCTCGCCGAACTCGCGGCGTCGCCGGGCGTCGATCACCTCGTCTCAGTGCTCGACGCGGGGGAGTCGCTCGGCGCGCTGGCCTTGACCGTCGCACCCACGCGCGGCCTGACTCCCCGCGACGAGCGGCTGGCGGCGGACATGGCGAACGCAGCCGGGCCGTTGCTGCGCAACGCCGAGCTGGCCGCCCGGCTGGCCGAGCGGGTGCGCAGGCAGACCGAGCAGGCCGCCGAGCTCGACAGTTCGCGCAGGCGGGTGCTTGCGGCCCGCGACGCCGCCCGGGAGCAGCTCGGCCGCGAGATCGGCGCCAACGTCGGCGATCCGCTGCTGCAGTGTTCTGCCACGGTGTCCGCGATGCTCGACGACGAGGCCGGCCGCGCGTCCCGCTGGGGCGACGAGCTGGCGGACATGGCGAGGCTGATCGATTCCGCGATCGGCGACTTCCGCCGGATCGTGCACGGCGTCTACCCGGCGGTGCTCACCGATCACGGACTGGCGCCGGCGTTGGAGAACCTTCTCAACGACCTGCCTCGGCGCGCCGTGCTAAACGCGCCGGGCCTGCCGAGGCTCGCGGCGCGAGTGGAGTCCGGTGTGTACTTCTGCGTCACGGCGATGGTCGGCGCGCTGTCGGCCGGGACGGAACGATCTCTGCGCGTGAACATCGATGTCGATGACGCGTCGCTGACGGTGGTGATCCTCGACGGAGACGAGCCTTCCGGTGACGGCGAATCGGCGCAGCCAGCGGCACTGGGGCTGCCGGACGTGCTCTCCGACCGCGTCGAGGCGCTGGAGGGGACCTTGCACGCCACCAGCGGCCGGGAATGGTCGCGCTACGAGCTCACGGTGCCGTTGACGGCGAGCGAGGAAGGCGCGGGGACGAAAGACGGGGCGGTCTCCGTATGACAACTTCGACTCCTGACACGGTTCTCCCGGCGGCTGAGCAGCCCGCAGCGGGAAAGACCGCGGCCCGGCTCCGTGCCGGTTCGTGGCACATCGCGGCCGCGCTGTACGCCGCTCTCGCCGGTATCTGGCTTCTGATCGGGCTCGTCGTCGCGGTAGCAGCGCACACCTCTGCCCTGCACACGTGGGCGCAGGCCGCGGCCGACGGCAAGCACGGCTCAGCGTGGACCCCGCTCGGCCGGGGCCTGGTCGCCGGTGCTGCGCACAGCTATCCGGTCACCGGTGTCGTGCTCGACTACGTTTACAGCGCAGCGCTTCTGCTTGTTGCCGTGGCAGCCGCGCGGTTGGCCGGCCGCGACCGGACCTCGCGGTTCCTCGTGATCGGTCTGATGGGGACGGCGGCGGCGTTCAACCTCCAGGCTCACACCGCCATCGACGCCATGGCTGCGACGACGGGCTGGTCCAGCGGCTTGCTCGATTGGCTGCACACGACGCTGTTTCACGGCGTCGGCGTCGCGGCCTACCTCGCGGCTCTGGTCGTCTTCCCGACCGGGAAGCGTGAGTGGATCAACGTACGCAATCACGCCGTGCGTACGCCGATCACCCTGCTCGCGGGGATCTTGGCGCTCGCTCTCGGGGCGTCCAGCACCGCGTATCCCCACACGCTCAGCTTCCTGATCTTCTTCGGGCTGATCGCGCCGCTCTGCGGCGGGGTCGTGCAGCGCAGCCGTCTGATTCGGCCCGCGACGGCAGAAGCCCGGCAGCAGTCGAGGATCCTGTTGTGGGCCTTGGGCGGAACCCTCGCCGCAGCGGCGCTGCTCGTCGGAATCGCGCTGGGTACGCAGGCGTTGGCGGACACTCCCGGCCTGCCCAAGGAAGTGCCCGGGATCAGCGCGGGGATGCCGGGCATGACCGGGCATCTGCCGGGACCAGAGGGGATCGGCTCCCAGACCGTCGTCTTCTGGATCTTCCGCGTCCTCTCCATCGCAGTTCCCTGCGCCGTCCTGGCCGGACTGCTGCGACTGCGGCTGTGGACCTTCGAGCTGCTGTTCAATCGAGCCCTGATCTACGGCCTGCTGGCGGCGGTGATCGGCGCCGTGTACGTGTTCGGGGTCGTCCGTGTGGACGCCTGGTTCGGCCTCGATTCGGACTGGCTCGCCCCGCCGCAGGTCGCCGCGGCGGGTCTGGTCGCGCTCGCGTTCCATCCGGTGCGCGTCCGGCTCGAACGCCTCGCCGACCGGCTGTTGTACGGCCGGCGCATCGCCCCCTACGACGTGCTCGCGCAGATATCAGCCCTCTCCGACAGCGGCAGCGGCGGACCGGGCGAGGCGGCACTCACCGACCTGGCACGCATCGTCGCGCTAGGTCTGCGCACCCGCTACGCGGTCGCATGCCTCGACCTCGAGGACGGCACCGAGGCTCGGTATCAGTGGCCTTCCGAAGCTGTCCGCATCGAAGACGCGGAACGAACCGTCGCCGTCGAGTACCGCGGATCGCCGGTTGGAAGGGTCCTCATCCCGGTCCAAGCAGGCCGCACACCGGCGAACGAGCGGCGCACGCTGCTCGATCACCTCGCGCGCGCGGCAGGCGTCGTCATGCACAACGCGCGGCTGACCATCGACCTCGAACACCGGCTGCGCGTCATCGAGGCGCGCGCCGCCGAGATACGAGCCTCACGCTGGCGGATCGTCGCGGCCCAGGACAGCGAGCGCCGCGAGCTGGAACGTGACCTGCACGACGGCGCGCAACCCGGCCTGACCGCGGTGCGGCTCTCGCTCGGCCTGGTGTCGCACCTCGTCGCGTCGGGGAGCGACGCCGCGAGCGAGGCGCTGCTGCGCTTGCGCACGCAGATCGACGACGCCACGTTGAGCCTGCGCCAGACGCTGCGCGGCCTCGCGCCCACCGCGCTTGGCGAGCACGGGATCATCAGGGCCTTGGCAGAGCTCGCGCAGTCCCTTGGCGCGGACGTGGATTTCCGCGTCGACGAGGAGACCCGCCAGGCCCGATTCGGACCGCAAACCGAGGCGGCCGTGTACTTCTGCTGCGCCGAGGCGATTCAGAACGCTGTCAAGCACTGCGCCGGTGCGGCGGTCGCGGCCACGCTGCGATGGGAGGGCGAACGCTCCCGGCTGCTCTTCGAAATCGCCGACGACGGGCCCGGATTCGACGCCGCCGGCTCTACCGGCAACGGGATCCAGAACATGGCCGACCGCATCGGCGCGGCCGGCGGCGTCCTGAAGATCGAGTCCGAGCCGGGCGCGGGCACGAAGGTCTCCGGCAGCGTGCCGACGACGTCCGGGGAAGGCGAACCTCCGGCGCTCGCCGCCAGCCGCAAGAGCAACGCAATGCCCTGAGGCCGGTCGGTGTCTGCCCGGTGTCCGCTCGGCTCAGCCGCTCCAGGGAGCGTTCTCGTCGAACTGCTCGGCGCGCTGGGTCAGGCTGAACCAGTTGCCTGAGTCGTCGCGGAAGAGCGCCTCCACGCCGTACGGCCGCCGCTTGGGCTCCTGGACGAACTCCACGCCGCGCGCGGACAGCTCCTCGTAGGTCTTCTGGCAGTCGTCCGTGCTCATCACCCCCGCGCCGAGCACGCCCTTCGCGACCAGCTCGCGCAGCTGCCGGGCGGACTCGGGGTCGACCGCGGGCGGCCCCGGCAGCATGAGGGTGAGCGAGTGGTCCGGCTGGCCCTTCGCGCCGACCGTCACCCACCGGGCGCCCGGCCCCATCTCCACGTCGAACCGCAGCTCGAAGCCGAGCTTCCGGGTGTAGAACTCCAGCGCGGAGTCCTGGTCGAGCACCCACACCGTCGAGATCGTCAGCCCGGTGATCATGATTCCGCTCCTCGCTCGGGGCTGGGGCGGCTCGCTCCCGCCGCCCGTTTGCCTGCATGTCTACTGCCTCCCGGCCAGCCTAAGAGCGCGCGGGCGCAGCCGGCTTCTCGAGATTTGCGTCGCCGTCGTCGAAGCCGCCCGCCCACAGCAGGACGAAGCAGCCGGGCACGGCAGCCGGCCCGCCACGCAGCGCGGCGTTCCGGAACTCGGTCGGCGTCCGCCCCGTGAACTGCTTGAAACGCGTGCAGAAGCTGCCCAGGCTCTCGAACCCGACCGCCGTGCACACCTCGCTCACCGTGAGGTTCGCGCTGTGCAGCAGGTCCTGGGCCCGCTCGACCCGGCGCCTGGACAGGTAGCGCCCCGGGCTCTCGCCGTAGGCCTGCTTGAACAGCCGGATGAAGTGGTAGGGCGAGTAGCCCGCGATCGCGGCGACGGCGTTCAAGTCGAGGCGCTGCGCCCAGTCGCGGTCCATTGCATCTTTCGCGCGGCGCAGCAGCTTGAGCCGCGCGAGGTCCTGGTCGCCGCCGAGCGGGGCATCGGTCACGCCTTCAGCCTGCCACGTCCCGCCGGCGTTCACCGGATCGGGGGAATGCGATCGCGGCAGGCGCGGGAATCGCCGTGCCCGGATAATCGCGACCGCGGCCCGGTGATGCGGCGTTATGCCCCGACGCCGGGCGAGCCGGTTTCCGCCCGTGTCCCGGAATTTCGTTCACATGTTCCATACGGTTGAGTATGTGTATTGCGAAAGCCGGCCCGCGCGTAGGCCGCGAGCTGCGGATTCTTTTTCCCGGCTCTTGAACGAAATCGGGCCGACATCGGCTGGACATAGCGGCCCACCAGGGCGAGGCTATAGCGCGGCTCAGCCGCAACATGACCGTATCCCCACAGTCGCAGTCAGGTCACGGATGGTTTCAGTGTCGGAAGTTGCTTTCGCGCGTTCCTGGCATCATTTCTACGCACGCGGAGTGCCGCACACCATCGACATACCCGACGTGCCCGTCACCCGGCTGCTCGACGACGCGGCGGAGCAGTACGGACGCCGTACCGCGCTGGTCTACTTCGGCCGGGAGATCACCTACGCCCGGCTGCTCAAGCTCGTCGACCTCTTCGCCGACGGCCTCGCCGGGCTCGGCGTGCGGCGCGGCGACCGGGTCGCGCTGATCCTGCCCAACTGCCCGCAGTTCACCATCGCCTGGTTCGCGGTCCTGCGCATCGGCGCGGTCGCCGTCCCGTTCAACCCGCTCTACACCGCCGACGAGATGCGCCACCAGCTGCACAACAGCGGCGCCACCGTCGCGATCGCGTTCGACCAGTCGTACGACCGCATCGAGCGGGTCCGGGCGGAGACGAACCTGCGGCACGTCGTGCTCACCTCGCTGACCGAGTACCTGCCGCGCAAGCTGCGCCTCGCGCTGCGGCTGCCGCTGCGCCGCGCCCGCGAGGCCAAGGAGCGGCTGACCGCCGAGGTGCCGCCGGACGCCCCGGTGCTGAGCTGGAACGACGTGTTCGACCAGGCCATCGGCCCACGACCGCAGACCAAGGTCGACCCGGAGCGGGCCAACGCCGCGCTGCTGTACACCGGCGGCACCACCGGCCGGCCCAAGGGCGCCATGCTCACCCACCGCAACCTGGTCGCCAACGCGCACCAGGTGGCCGCGTGGGACCCGCACCTGGCCCCCGGCAGGGACGTGGCGATCAGCGTACTGCCCGGCTTCCACGCCTACGGCCTGGTGTTCGCGCTCACCGCGGTGCTCATCGGCGCGACCACGGTGCAGCTGCCGACCTTCGACCTCGAACTGCTGTTCAAGGCGACCAGGAAGCTGCGCCCGACCATCTTCCCCGGCGTTCCGCCGATCTACTCGCAGATGCTCGCCGCCGACCGCAGGGCGCTGCGGCCGTTCAAGGCGCTGAGATCGTGCATCTCCGGGGCGATGCGGCTGCCGGCCGAGACCATCGACGCGTTCAAGGACGCCACCGGCTGCCAGCTGGTCGAGGGCTACGGCCTGACCGAGGCCTCACCGGTGGTCAGCTGCAACCCGATCGGGGTCAACGCCCGCCCGGGCACCGTCGGCATCCCGCTGCCCAACACCGACGTCATGATCGTCGACGAGCACGAGGGCATCCGCGAGGTGAGCCCCGGCGAGGCCGGCGAGCTGGCGGTGCGCGGCCCGCAGGTCTTCGCCGGCTACTGGCACGAGCCCGACGACACCGACAACATGCTGCACGACGGCTGGCTGCACACCGGCGACATCGCGGTGATGAGCCCGGACGGCTTCCTCACCATCATCGATCGCAAGCGGGACGTGATCATCGCCAGCGGCTTCTCGGTGTTCCCGTCCGAGATCGAGGACGTGCTCACGGAGCTGCCGGCGGTCAAGGAGGCCGCGGTGGTCGGCGTGCCCGACTCGTACCGCGGCGAGACGGTACTGGCCTGCGTCGTACTCAAGGAGGGCGCGCAGATCACCGAGCAGGAGATCATCGAGCACTGCCAGGAGCACCTGGCGGCGTACAAGGTCCCGAAGCTCGTCGAGTTCCGCACCCAGCTGCCGCACAACATCATCGGCAAGGTACTGCGACGACTGGTGCGCGACGAGTACACCTCGCGTGCTGCGATGGCTGGGGCGGCGGACACGGCGCCGGCCCCGTCCCCGACTTATCCGGAACCGGGGCCGTGGCAGGGGGCGCAGGCCGGGCTGGGGCCCGAGACGGTCACCGGCCCTGAGCCGACCGCTACGCCTTGAGCTTGTCCTCGAGGAAAGCCAGCACCCGCTCGACGCCCTCCTGCTGGCGGTGCTCCGTCAGCGTGGAGTGCTTGCGGCCGGGGAACTCCACCGCAAGGAAGTTGTCACCGAGTTCGCGGCGCAGGGTTTCAAAACGGTTGCCGACCGCGGGGTCGTCCTCGTAGCGCAGGCCGAGCACCTGGCATCCGGCCGCGACCTTGGTCTTGACCGATTCCCAGTCGACCGGGCTGAGCCCGAGGTCGGCCTTGCGCGCCTTGCCGATCGGCGCGGGCGAGGCCGGCTGAGCGACCACGGGCGCGGCTACGGGCGCGTCGGCGAGCATCGCGAGCGCGTACCCACCTGTCGCGCACATGCCGACGGCGCCGACGCCGGGTCCGCCCAGCTCGGCGTGCAGCTCACGGGCCAGGGACCTGAGCCACGTCGCCACCGGGACGGTGCGCCCGAGCGCGAACAGGCTGAACTCCCTGCTGATGCAGACCTGGGCGACGCTGCGCAGCATCTCGCGGCCGCTCACCGCGGCCGCGTCGCGACCGAAGAGCGACGGCAGCACGACCGTGAACCCCCGCGCCACCACCTCCTCGGCGAACGCGATGACCTCGGGCGTGATCCCGGGCAGCTCGTGGATCACGATCACGCCCGGTCCGCTGCCCTTGCGGTACGTCGGATGCGTGATGCCGTCGGCCGTGTGGCTGCCGGAAGTCCAAGAGTCGAGCAATCCCATGGCAAGAACACTATGCCCGCCAGGCACCCGACGACAGGGCCGTCGCTGTCCCGCTGAAGAGCACCACCCGATCGGCCCGAACCCGACTCAGCACCCTCCCAATCGGCGCTCAAGTGTCTATGCTGCCTTCAGCACTCGGTAGGTGCCTTCGTGCCGTCGTCGGGCTCGACGGTTGCGCTGCGCGCCGTCAGGGGGTCGTGGATGTGGTTCGAGATGCTCGGCTCCTTGCGCGTGATCGACGGGGGAGTCGAGCTGCCGGTGCCGGGAATCAGGCAGCGAATCGTCTTGAGCGCCCTGCTGACCTGCCCGAACCGGCCGATCTCGGCGGGCCGGCTGGCTGAGCTCGTGTGGGACGGCGCACCGCCTGCCGGGGCCGCCACCACGCTGCGCACGTATGTAAGGCGTCTGCGCCTGAGTCTCGGACCCGCCGGAGTGAGGATCGTGACACGCGATCCCGGCTACCTGATCGAGGCCGGTGAGTCAGAGGTCGATGCTCTTCGGTTCGAAGCCCTGTGCCGCGAGGCCTCGGCCGCGGCGCGCGCCGGGGACTGGCCCGTGGCCGCCGAGGCTTGCGAGCGGGCCCTGGCGCTTTGGCAGGGGGCGCCGCTCGCCGACGTGCCGTGCCAGCTCCTGCGGGACGAGTGGCTGCCGAGGCTCGACCAGCTGCGCCTCCAAGCGGTGGAAGAGCTCGTAGACGCCGAACTGCAGCTCGGGCGGTACGACCAGGCCATCGAGCGGCTGCGCCTGCTGACCGCGCAGCACCCGCTGCGCGAACGCTTCCACGCTCAGCTCATGCTCGCCCTCGCCCACTGTGGCAGGCAGGCCGAGGCGCTGACGGTCTACCAGGGCGCGCGCCGGGTCCTGGTCGAGGAGCTGGGCCTGGAACCGGGACCTGAGCTGCGCGGCGCGCAGGAGCGCGTCCTCGCCGGCGAGCTGACGCCGGCTCCGGATCCACGCGCGGTGCCGCGCCAGTTGCCGGCCGCGGTGCGCCATTTCACCGGCCGGGTCCGCGAGATCGATCGGCTGGCGGACCTGGCCCGCGAGAGCGGCTGCGGGGAAGCGGGCGGGGCGGTGGTGATCTCCGCCATCGACGGTATGGCCGGCGTCGGCAAGACCGCGCTCGCCGTGCACGTCGCACACCGGGCCGCCGAGTGCTTCCCGGACGGCCAGCTCTTCATCGACCTGCACGGCTACACCGAGGGCCTGCGTCCGCGCGCCCCAGGCGAGGTGCTGGAGACCTTCCTGCGCGCGCTCGGTGTACCACCGAAACAGGTCCCTGACAACGCGGAGGAACGCGCCGCCCTCTACCGCGAGCGCCTCGCCGACACGCGGACACTCGTCCTGCTCGACAACGCCGCGAGTGAGGCGCAGGTACGGCCGCTGCTTCCCGGCTCGGCCGGATGCGTGGTGCTGGTGACCAGCCGCAGGCGCCTGAAAGGGCTCGACGACGCGTACTCGTTCCCGCTGGACGTGCTGCCGCTGCCCGACGCCGTCACCCTGTTCCGGGAAGTCGCCCGGCTGGACGGCGCCGCGGCCAATGACCCTCGCCTCGAAGAGATCGTCCGGCTGTGCGGGAGGCTTCCCCTGGCGCTGCGCATCGCCGCCGCGCTCATCCGCCACCGGCCCGCGTGGAGCCTCGCGCATCTGGCCGAGAAGCTGCGCGAGGGAGCCCCCGGACTGACCGGGTTCGACGACGGCGACCGCGCGCTCGCGACCGTGTTCGAGCTCTCCTACCAGGCGCTCGACGAACCCCTGCGGCTGCTGTTCCGCCGGCTCGGCGCGGTTCCCGGCCCGGACTTCGACGCGCACTCCTGCGCGGCGCTCCTCGACGCCGAGCAGTCCGACGCCGAGCGGTGGCTCGAGCTGCTCGTCGATCACAATCTGCTGAGCGAGCCGGCCGAGGGCCGCTATCAGCTGCACGATCTGATCCGGCTCTACGCTCGTGCACTCGCGGACGCCGACCCGGCCGACGAAACCGCGGCCGCGATCGAACGCCTCGCGATCTACTACGGGCGGACCGCGGCCTGGGCGGACGCACGCATCGCGCGCCACCGGCGCCCGGGAGACTCGGGCCAGATCCCCGCGTGTGCGCCACCGTTGATCGACACCGACCAGGCCTGGGCCTGGCTGCGCGCCGAGCGTGCCAATGTAGAGGCCTGCATCCGACACGCCACCGCACGCGACCGCGACGACCTCGTCACGTCCTTGGTGACCGGACTCACGACCCTGCTACGCGTCGACGGACGCTGGCCCGAGGCCGTCGCCGCGCACACGGCGGCCTTAACCTCCGCCCGGCGGCTCGGCGATCGGCTGGCCGAGGCGAACACACTGGCCAGCCTCGGCGACGTGCGCCGGCTGGCGGGCGATTTCTCCGGCGCGACCGCAGACCTCGAACAAGCCCTCGGCGTCTACCGCGAACTGGGCGATCTCCTCGGCCAGGCCAACACGCTGAGCGGCCTGGGCACGGTATGGATGCTGACCGGCGAGTTCCCGGGTGCGGTGCGCAGCCTCGAGACAGCGCTCGAACACTACCGGTGGCTCGGCGATCTCCTCGGGCAGGCCAACGTCCTCAACTCCCTGGGCCCCGTGCGCGTCATGACCGGCGACAATCGGCAGGCGATGCGCGACTTCGAGCAAGCCCGCGACCTCTTCCGCGAGCTGGGCTACCGCCAGGGCCACGCCAGTGCGCTGACATCGCTGGGAGCGGCGCGACTGCGCGTCGGCGACCACGAGGGCGCGATCGAGGATCTGCTCAAGTCCCTCGAACTGCTCCAAGAACTCGCCTATCGCCAAGGCCGGGCCAACGCGCTCGCCCTGCTCGGCGCGGCGCGGTGCCTGAGCGGCGACGTCCCAAGTGCGTTTCAGAACCTTGAGCAGGCTCTCGCTCTCTTCCGCGAGCTCGGCAGCCGCGACGGCGAGGCCTTCGCGCTGAACCACTACGCCGCGGTGTTCGGCTCAACCGGTGACTATGCTCGGGCACTGCGCCTCTATCGCGATGCGCTGCGCCTTGCGCGCGACGTTGAGATGCCCGACGAGCAGGCGCACGCCCTGGAAGGGATCGGCGAGTGCCTGCTGAGCGCCGGCGACGTGCCCGGCGGCATCGACCATCTCAACCAGGCGACCGATATCTACAAACGGCTCGGCATGGCCGACCTGGAGCGGGTCGAGGAACGGCTCGCGGCGCTCGACCCGCTGTGACCGCTCGGCAGCGGTGGGAATGGAGATGCGGGATGTCCCTCGACCTCGTCGCGTTGTGCGTCGGCGCGCACGACCCACTCCGGCTCGCGCGCTTTTGGGCCGGGCTCCTGAACTGGCAGACGGCCGACGATCCGCTCCAGGGCGTCGCGCTGCTGCCGAGCGACGACACCGGGTTCCGTGTCCGCTTCGTCCTCGACGCAGAGGAGAAGAAGAAGCAGAACCAGATGCACTTCGACCTGACCAGCACATCCCTTGAGGACCAGCAGTGCACCGTGGCCAGGGCGCTCGACCTCGGCGGGCGGCACCTGGACATCGGACAAGGCCCGGATGCTCGCCATGTCGTGATGGCGGACCCCGAGGGCAACGAGTTCTGCGTCATCGAGCCGGACAACGCGTTCCTCGCCGAGTGCGGGTTCGTCGGAGCGCTTGCCTGCGACGGTTCACAGCAGGTCGGGTATTTCTGGAACCGAGCCCTGGACTGGCCGCTGGTCTGGGACCAGGACCAGGAGACCGCGATCCGCTCGCCGCGCGGCGGCCCGAAGATCACCTGGGGCGGCCCGCCGGTGCCGCCGAAGGCCGGCCGGAACCGGCTGCGCTTCGACCTCGCCCCGTCCGCCGGCGGCGACCAGCAGGCGGAGGCCGGCCGGCTGCTCTCCCTCGGCGCGACTCGGCTCGACGACGGCCCCGGTGGCTGTAGCCAGGCGCTGGCGATGGCCGACCCCGCCGGCAATGAGTTCTGCCTGTGGCCCGCTCGCTCGTGACGCGGCGCTGGTGGAGGCGGCCCTGAGAGCTCGCAGGCTGTGGAAGCGGCGCCGGCCGTCCACGATGTGAGTGGCTGGTCGAGGGGTGCCTGCCGGGTGTCTGCGAAAGGAAGTCGACGATGAGTGTGCGTTCATTGACACGTGTGGTGGCCGCCACGGCTGCTCTCGGGGGAGCAGTCGCCGCGGTGGGCGGTGTGGCAGGTCCGGCGTCTGCCGCGACCGTCCGGCCGGCGACCGTTCGACCGCACGCCGCCGACTACCGGGTCTGGGCGACCAACGTCAACATCCGCGAGAGCACCTGGGACCCGGCCACGTGCGCCCTTTCCCCGTCGGTCGCCAACTGCCCCGACATCCAGGGGCAGGCGCAGCCCGGTCACGACATATACGTGCTCTGCCAGCGCCTCGGCCAGACCGTCGGCGGAAACCCGTACTGGGTCAACGTCCAGGACAACACCAACGGGGCCATCGGCTGGATGGCGAGCTACTACATCGACTATCCCGACAACCGGCTGCCGAACGTTCCGGACTGCGCGTAGCAGCCAAGTGCGTCAGTGCTCGAACTCCGTGGCGTATTCGATCGCCGCCGCGGCGAACTTCGTCGCCGAGGCCGGAACGCCCTTCGCCCGGATGACCGCCATGTCGCTCGTGTCGTAGCCGGCGGCGAGCAGGGTGGCCCGGTCACCGGGGATCGCGGCGGCCGTGAACCGCCCGTCGAGCCAGCACAGGAAGCGGGCGACGGCGGGGATCGCGTCATTCGGGTTCATGTAGTCCTGCTGCGGCGCGTTCGCCCAGGCGTGGAAGACCGCGGGCGTCCAGCCGGCGATGCCGAACGAGGCGGTCTGCGGGCTGGAGAAGTTCGGGTCGAAGTTGCTCTCGGCCTTGAGGATCCCGGCGATCAGCGCCGGAGTCACCGCCGGCGCGGCGCAGAGGTTCGCCGCGCCGTTGATGATGCTGCGGTATTCGAAGGGCACGTCCGCGTGCTCGCTCAGGCTTCCGGCCGCTATCGCCGTCGCCGTCGCGCCGGCGTGCGGTGTCTCGGGAGTGCCGTCGCCGGTCAGCCACCAGGCGGTGCCGCCTGCGGCGAGGGCCACGATGGCGGCTGCGGAAACCAGGACGCGCATGCGGCGGCGGGGCGGGCGCGCGCTGGCATCGGAGCCGGTCCCGGATGCGGACGCGGTTTCGGCGTCGGACTCGGACTCGGCCCCGGACGTTGCCCCAGCGTCGGACCCGGCACCGGAATCGGCACCTGACCTGGAGTACGCGCCGCCGCTCCGAATCGCCTCGGCGCCCTCAAGCACGTCGGTGATCGCGACTTGGCTGCGGACGGTCGGGTCCGGCGTCAAGCAGTCGATGATCAGTTCCCGCCACGTGGCGGGGATCCGGTCGTCGAGCCGGAGCTGTGCCGTACCGCGCGCGTACGCCTGCACGGCGAAGGCGCGAGCGTGCGAGCTGGTGCCGGGGAAGGGGTACAGGCCGCCGGTGAGCACCTGGTGCGCCAGCACCCCGAACGCCCACACGTCGGCGCTCGGCCGCTGCGGGATGCCGCGCTCGCCGACGCGCTCCGACCACCACTCCGGCGGCAGATAGTCGGAGGAACCGATGCGCGGAACGTAGGCGTGCGTGCCCTCGACGCGAGCCGTGAGCCCGAAGTCCGCAAGGCGCACCGACCCGTCCGCCATGAGCAGCACGTTGCCGGGCTTCAGATCGCCGTGGATCCAGCCGCGCGAATGCATCTCGGCGATGGCCCGGCACACCTCGACCAGGATCCGCTCGGCCTCCGGCAGCGCGACGCCCGCCGTCGCGTGCACCAGCAGTTCCCGGAGACTGGTCTGCGCGCGGTCCATGACCAGCACGACCGCGCCGTCGAGGTTCGGGTCCTCGGGGTCGCGCAGGGTGAGCACGGCCCGGGTGCGGATCAGGTTGGCGTGATCGGCCAGCTGGCTGAACTCGGTCTCGCGCTCCACGATCTCGCCGAGCAGCGACCGCTGGGCCGGGGCGAGCCGGGCCGGGGGCAGGAACTTCAGCGCCACCGGACCGTCCTGCGGATCGGCCGGTTCGCCCGAGTAGACGCTGCCCCAGCCGCCGTCGCCCAGCAGCTGCCCGACCAGCCAGCGGTCGACCCGGTATCCGGCCGGCACGGTCACCGGCAGCGGGCGCTCGTCCTCGGTCTCGGTCACTGCGCGCGGCCCGCGGGGCGCCGGGCCGGCAGCATCGAGAGCTGCTCCTCGCGCACCAGATTGAACCGCAGTGCCATGGCGACCACGGCCTCCCGTTTCCAGTCGAGGCGCGCCAGCTCCTCGGTGCCGGTGCGCTCGCGCACCCTGAGCTTGCTGGCGGCCAGGTAGTCGATGTGGTAGTTCACGGCCGAGGGCGTCATCTCGGCGCAGTCCGGGAGCGGCCGCAGCCGGGCGGCCACCTCGCCGACGTTCGGGATGGCCACGCTCGACGGGTCGCGCAGCCGGGGCTCGCAGAGCGCGAGCAGCACGAGGAAGTACTTCGCCGTCGGGTCGAGGGCGAACGGCATGACCGTGTACTCGCCGGCGGCGCGGCTCGACCCCGGCGCCAGATACGTGTGCTGCGGCGCGAAGACCCGCAGCTGCACGAACCCGGCGGTCAGCGGCAGCAGGATCCGGGACAGCTCGAAGGGGATGGGCGCGCCGAGCCGGCCGGGGGCGACCTTGACGTACTCGCCGGCCCCTTCCAGGTTCTCCACCACGTACGTCGTCGAGCGGCTCAGGTTCGAGAGCCGCCAGTGGTCCTCGACCGCCGCGATCTCGCCGGCGTGGCGGGAGACGCCCTCGCCGGTGATCTCGATGTCCGTCGCGCGTTCGGGTGATCCGCGGCCGAAGCTGGCCACGTCGCCCGGTCCGAGCGACAGCAGCCGCGGCGACTCGGGGAAGCCGCCGGGGTCCGCTCCCGAATCCGGAAGTTGCACAATCAACGTGTCCACTGTGCCCCCGTGTCTGGCTGCCCGAAATGTGCCGTAACGACGCCCCGTGGGTTCGTAGTGTAACGCAGCCTTCTTGTCCGTGCCGCGAACCGGGCGCAAATGTGACAAGTGGCTGATAACGCAAACCGGACGCTCGGGGCGGCTCCGTGTGGGTGGGTCGTCCCAGCCTGGAATGCGGCCAGCACATTGCACGGGAAGTCGGGGGCTGAGGAACCGGCCAGTATGAGAGCGCTCTCAGTGGCTGTATGCAAGTCCCCTTCGCCGCGCCGAGGAGCGGGCGTAACGGCGTGCGTCCCCGTCCGCCGCAGTCACCAGACAGCATCTCGCGAACGGCGTTGGAGTTCAGGGAGCTGCCAAATACACCTCAGCCGCGGCGGCCCGACTCGTCGTAGAACTCGGCGGGTCGCGGCCCGCCGTCCGGCGGCCGGTCGGCCTCCGCCTGCCTGAGCTGGACGCGGCGGATCTTGCCGGAGATGGTCGTCGGCAGGGTGGTGAACTCCAGGCGGCGGATGCGCTGGTACGGCGCCAGGCGCTCGCGGCAGTGCTCGAAGATGGCGCGCGCCGTGGCCTCGGTGGGCGCCCAGCCGGCCGCGAGCAGGACGAAAGCCTTGGGTACGGCCAGCCGCAGCGGATCGGGCGCGGGGACCACGGCGGCGTCGACCACTGCCTCGTGCTGCACCAGGACGCTCTCCAGCTCGAACGGGGAGATCCGGTAGTCCGAGGCCTTGAAGATGTCGTCCGCGCGGCCGACGAAGGTGATGTGCCCGTCCTCGTCGCAGGACCCGATGTCTCCGGTGTGGTAGTAACCCCCTGCTGTGACCTCGGCGGTGAGTCGCGGGTCGTCGAGGTAGCCGGCCATCAGGCCGAGCGGCGGCGGGTTGAGGTCGAGGCAGATCTCGCCCTCCCGTGCGGCACCGCCCGTGACCGGGTCGAGGAGCTTGACCCGGTAGCCGGGGGCGGGGCGGCCCATGGAGCCGGGTTTAACCGGTGACCCCGGCGTGTTTCCGACTTGCAGCGTGGTCTCGGTCTGGCCGTATCCGTCGCGGACGGTGACGCGCCATGCCCGCTGGATCTGTTCGATCACCTCAGGGTTCAGCGGTTCTCCGGCGCTCACGACGGTGCGCGGCGGGTTGCGCAGCGCCGACAGGTCGGCCTGGATGAGCATGCGCCACACGGTGGGCGGTGCGCACAGGCTCGTGACCGCGTGCTGATTCATCTGCTCCAGCAGCCAGGCCGGGTCGAACCGCGGGTAATTGCACACGAGCACGCAGGCTTCCGCGTTCCAGGGCCCGTACACGCTGCTCCAGGCGTGCTTTCCCCAGCCCGCCGAGGAAACGTTGAGGTGGACGTCGCCGGGGCGCAGGCCCAGCCAGTACATCGTGGACAGGTGCCCGACCGGGTACGAGACGTGCGTGTGCTCGACGAGCTTGGGCCGCGCGGTCGTGCCCGAGGTGAAGTAAAGCAGGAGCGTGTCATCCGCGTGGGTCACACCGTCCGGTGTGAAGTCGACCGGGGCCGTGTCGGCGTCGGCGAAGGAGATCCATCCCGGCACCGGCGGCCCGACCGCAATGTGCGTATATGTGCCCTCGATGTCGGCGAACTTGTCCTCGTCACCGCTCACCGCGATCACATGGCGCACCTCGCCGCGCTCGATGCGGTCCCGGAGATCGCGGGCCGTCAGCAGCGGGGTGGCCGGGATGAGCACGGCCCCGAGCTTCATCGCGGCCAGGATCGTCTCCCAGAGCTCCACGCGGTTGCCCATGACCACCAGGATCCGGTCGCCTCGCCGCACGCCTTGGGCGCGCAGCCAGTTGGCGACCTGGTTCGAGCGCTGGGAGAGCTGCGCGAAGGAGCGCGACAGCTGCGAACCGTCGGGCTCGATGATCCGCAGCGCGGGCGCGTCGTTGCCTTCGGCGATCACGTCGAACCAGTCCAGCGCCCAGTTGAACTCGGTCAGCGCCGGCCAGGTGAACTTCTCATATGCGCCCTCGTAGTCGTCGCGGTGTGCGAGCAGCAGGTCGCGGGCGGTGCGGAACGCCGCGGTGGTTTCGCGTTCTGGCGCCCTGCGTTCTGCGGCCCTTCGTTCCGGGGCTTCGTGGGTTGCGGCTTCGTGGTCTGACATGGTTCCCTCCGATTGCTGGAAGGCGGCGGCCGGGTCTTTCCGGCCGGACGCAACGGGCCGAACAGCAGGGGCGGATACGACCCTCGGTCCTGACCGGCCGGCTGGAATCCCGCGATAGTGGACGGGACGCCGCGGAGGGAGTCTGTCCATGAGCACTGCTGCCAGTTCCGATCGCCGGGGCGGTCCGGTTCGCGAACCGCAGCCGCGGAGCGGCCACGTGGGCGACCGGCCGGTGCTGCGCTGGCTCGCGCGCGGCGAGCAGGACCTGCCTGCGGGTGAGGACTGGCTTTCCGAGCGAGAATCCGAGGTCTGCGCGCGGATGCGCTTCACCAAGCGGCGCCGCGAATTCCAGACGGCACGATGGGCTGCCAAGCAGGCGATGGCCACGCTCCCGGGCTGCGCCGTCGCCCCGGCGCTGCTGGAGGTGCGGCACCATCCGACCGGCGCACCGGAAGCCTGGGCCGATGGCCGTCCGCTGCCGGTCGGGATCTCGCTGAGCGACCGGGCCGGATGGGCGGCGTGCCTGCTCGGCCTCGAACCCGGCGCCGTCGGCTGCGACCTGGAGTTGGTCGAACCGCGCAGCGCCGCCTTCGTGCGCGACTACTTCACCGCGGCCGAGCGGCGCTTCATCCGCGACGACGATCTGCGGGCGAATCTGCTGTGGTCGGCTAAGGAAAGCGCACTCAAGGTTCTGCGTACGGGACTGCGCAGGGACACGCGGACGGTTGAGGTGAGCGTGACCATGCCCGCCACCCGGTTCGCCGAAGCCTCCGGCTGGTGCCCGCTGACCGTGCGCGTCGACCAGGCCCGGACGTTCACCGGCTGGTGGGCGCGCTACAACGACTTCCTGCTCACCCTCGCCACGGCCACGCCGACGCCGCCCCCAGTCAGCATCGAGGCGGTCGCGGCGCTCACCACCGCCACGCCCGTGCACAGCTGGCTCGACGCCCCGGTCAGCTCGGTTCGCCCTCACGTGCCATCCCTCGCTCCAACGCGTCGATGAGGTAAGGCCGTAGGTCCGAGGCCGGGATGATGCGGTCCACCGAGCCGACCCGCAGCGCTCGCTCGATCGTGTGCACGCCGTCGAATTCGGCGGCCACCTCGCCGAGCTTCTCCGCGCGCACCCGCCGCCTGACTTCCTGCAGTTGTGTGCGGGAGGCGCCGGTCACCCGCGGGTCGCGCTCGGTGCGCGCGCCGACCTCCCGGGCGAAGACCACCGCGGCTGCGGGCGCACCGCCGATCACCGACGCGAAGGAGCCGTCCAGCGCGGCGATCTCGAGCGACGGGTTGAGCCGCTTGGAGAAGACCACGAACGCGCCGCCGTGGTAGCGCGAGATCACCACGAAGACGATCGGCCCGCGGAAGTTGGTCACCGCGCGCCCGATCTCCGCGCCGTACTCCAGCTGCCAGCGGCGCATCGACTCCGGCGAGCCGTCGAACCCGGAGAGGTTGGCGAGCACCGCCAGCGGCCGGTTGCCGCTGGCCGCGTTCACCGCGCGCGCGATCTTGCGCGAGGACTGCGGGAACAGCGTGCCCGCGGTCCACGCCGGCGGGCCGTCGGCGGGCACGAAGCCGCGCCGGGTCAGCGCGTGCGACTCCAGGCCGAGCAGGCACACCGGGATGCCGCCGATGTGCGCGTCCCAGACGATGGCGGTCTCCGCGTCACGCCAGCGCCGCCAGCGCTCCAGCGGCTCGGCGTCGGCGTCGACCACCGCGCGCATGACCGAACGGGTGTCGAACGGGTTCTTGCGCTCGGGGTTGCGGTCCGCCGAGAACACCTCGCCGACGAGGGAGAAGTCCGAGCCGTCGGCCGGGTGGTGCGGCGCGAGGCGCACGTCGCGGTCGGCCGGGTCCGCCGTCGGCCGGCGGCGCGGGAACCGCTCGCCGGGCACCACATAGCAGTGTTCGTAGTGCCGCAGCAGGATGCCGCAGGCCTCTGCCACGGTGCGGGCGCCGTACTGGGCCTGGCCGTTGGGGCCCATGATGTGCTCGAGGCCGCCGATGCCGAGGTTGTCCTCGGCTGAGACGCCGCCGGAGAAGTCAAGGGCCTGCTTTCCGGTCAGCACCATCGCCCCGGTGCGTACCATGATCAGGACGCCGCGGGTGTGCATGAGCATGGTGGCCTCGGCGTTCCAGTACGGCTGCGCGCCCACGTTCACGCCGGTCACCACGACGTTGACCTCGCCGCCCGCCTGGGTGAACTCGATCAGCCCGCGCAGCACCGCGGCGATCCAGTCCATGTTCTCGGTGCCGCTGTCCATCGCGATGCGGGCTCCGGAGGAGACCGCGAACCATTCCACCGGCACGCGGAGCCGGGCCGCCAGCCGCAGGGCGGCGAGAATCCGGCGGCACTCCGGCTCGGCGAGCGCGCCCATGCCGCGGGTCGGGTCGCCGAGGATCGCCACCCGCGCCATGCCTTCGGGGACCTTGGCCGTGTAGTTGGTGACCAAGCCGACGACGACGTTCGCGCTGTTGGCTCCCGGCGGCCGGTCGACCGGCGAGAGTTCGTCGCTCTCATCGAGGTCGTGCTCGGCGAAGTCGCCGCGGGGGAACGCGCTGCGCGTTCCGCTCTGGGGACAGATCATGCGGATGAACTCGTACGGGTACGGGGCGCCGATGCGCTGCGCCCGCAGGACCTTCTGCCGGTACTGCGTCAGCGGGCTGACAGGGGCGTCCCCGGTCGGGAATTCGCGCACGAGCACTTCTTCGCCGCCCACGCCCTCCAGATGCAGCACCGCGTCGCGCAGCCGATCACCCTGCGGGATCCGCACGCGCATGACGACCTTCTCCAGGCCCACCCCGACCGCCAGCTGCGCGAACGGGCGGGCCAGTTCGCGCCACAGCTCGCGCGGCACGTCGAACGGCGGCCGCACGTAAAGCACGATGCGGTTGTTCTGCGGGCGCTTGCCGGGATCGAGCCCGACCATGGCCTGCCGCATCGCCGCCAGCGCTTGAAGGCCCATCCGCTCCAGCCGCGGCAGCGAGACGACGCGGCCGCTCTCGTCGCGCACCGCTGTCAGGTCCCTGACTTCGGCTATCGCGAAGAGCCTGACGTCGCCCGGGTTCTCCCGCGCCGTGCACCGGAACAGGAAGACGTCCTCGACGGAGGGCAGCCGCTCCACCTCGAAGTTGGCCAGGCGCCACAGCTCGATCCGCTCGGCGATCATCGGGTGCAGATTCCGGTGGAGCGCGTCCTCCTCGAACCCCGGCGCCCCGTCGCCGCGGGGCCGGAAGCTGAAGTGCTGGGTCCGGCGGTACTCCGGGGTGTCGCCGTTCTCGCTGGTCACCGTGACCTCGACGCGCCGCGGGCAGCGCCCGAAGTCGCACCTGCCCAGCGCGTCCGCGATGCGCGCGGCCATCGCGTCGGCGCTCGGCCGCAGCCCGGAACGCCAGGTGGACAGGTCGACGATGACCTCATCGTCCGGGTTCGGGCGCCCGGCCAGGTGATGCGCGACCGCCGCCGCGGCCTCCTGCAGATCGTCCAGCTCGACGAACCCGGCGACCAGGTGGAAGCGTTCGCCTTCGTGCTCGAAGTCCGCCGTGGCCAGCGCCATGCCGTCGTGCTCGTCGAAGGAGAGCGAAGTAAGGGCCCTGGTGCTGTAGAACCGGCGGAGGTAGACCTCGAGCAGCGCCTTGCGGAATGAGCCGGCGGCCTTCACCGAGCGCAGCAGCAGCCGGCCGCGCAGCGGTTGCGGACACCACACCAGCCGCTCGATGCGCCGGGCCCGTTCGGCTCCGGCGGCTTCCGCCTCCAGCGCGTCGAGATGCTCGTCCATCTCCTGGTAGAACCCTGCCAGGGACTGTTCGAGCAGCGGCTCGTCGAAGGAGCGGAAGCGCACGTCACGTGCCAGGTCGGCGACGACGCGGTGTCGCGATTGGGCCGCCGCGGCCAGCCGGTCGAGCAGGGCGCGCAGCCCGGGGCCGGCGGTGTGCGCGAGGGCGTCGTGGCGCGACAGGCGCCGCTGCAGGATCGCGGCCGCGGTCGGGGCGAGCAGATCCGCGCGCAGCACTGAGGAGTAGAGCCAGAAGACGGCGTCCTCCAGCTGCGGGCTGCGTTCCAGGCCGTGCACGCCGTATCGCGCCAGCGCCCGCTCCAGCCGGGCGATGAACCGCGGCGGCAGGTCGGCGCGCTCGGGATCCAGCCACTGCAAATACGAGAGCAGATACTCGTGCGCGCTGGCGTCCTGGCCGCCCTCGGAGCCGTTGCCGTCGTGGGCCTCAGGCTGCGGCCGATACAGGCCGCTGACATCCGCGAACAGGTCGAGGAACTCCTCCTCCGCGCGCAGCAGCGCCGCATCGTCCGCCGGCAGCGTCACGGCCAGCTCGCGCTGCGCCGCGACGACGCGCCGTACGCTCGCCTCGTCGAGGTCGAAGCCGAGCAGGTACCGGCGCAGCGCGCCATACACCGCTGCGCAGTCCCAGGTGTCGGTCTCGTCCGTGGACGCGAGTGCGGCGAAGTCGGCGAGGCCGCCGGTTCGCGCGGTGCTCGGCGCGGCCTTCTCGCGGATGCGCAGCAGCGGGGCGCCCGTCGTGACCTGCGAGCCGGCGACCACGTCCACGCCGGTGACCTGTCCGGCGAACGGCGCGGCGAGCGTCGCCTCCATCTTCATGCTCTCCAGCACGAGCAGCGGGTCGCCCTCGGCCACCTTGTCGCCGGCCGCGACCCGGACCGCGGCGACATAGGCGGGAAACTCGGCCCGCACCAGGCCGCCGTCCTCGCGGTAGACCCGGTGGGTCGCCCCGCCCGCGTCCACGAGGAAAGAAGAACCCTGCGTCACACAGACGAGCCGCCAGGTGACGCCGCCGCAGCGAACGCGCCGTTCATACGGACCCTGACGCTCGACCTCGACGTCGACGACGTCATCGCCGACCGCGACGCGATAGGCGTGTGGACCGGTGCGGAACACGTCGAGGGCGTACATGCGCCCCCGATAGCGAAGCCGGACCCGTTGGCCGACGTCTCCGGAGTGCTCCGGCCGGCCGCGCGCCGCGGCCGCGTGGAAGACCGCCGCCCTCGCCGCGTGATCGATGTCGTACGCCTCGATACCGGCCTGGATCACGGCCATCGGCTCGGGCGCGGCCAGGTGCCCGCCCTCGGCCACAAGGCCGTCGAGCCACAGGTTGTCGACGCTTCCCGCGCGCAGCTCCGGCCGGTCCAGCAGGAACCGCAGGAACAGCCGGTTCGTGGTGCCGCCGGCCACCACCACCGCCGTCTGGTCGAGCGCCCGGCGCAGCCGCGCCAGCGCCTCCTCGCGATCCCGGCCCCAGGCCACCACCTTCGCGATCATCGAGTCGAAGTCCGGGACCACCGCGTCGCCCTCGACGATTCCGGAGTCGACTCGGATGCCCGGACCGCCCGGAGGCCGCCACAGCTCGATGCGGCCGGGCGCCGCGGCGAAGCCCCGCTCGGGGTCTTCCGCGCACAGCCGGGCCTCGACCGCGTGGCCGTGCGCCGGCGGCGGCTCGCCTTCCAGCCTGCCACCGCGCGCCACGTGCAGTTGCAGCTTGACCAGATCGACTCCGGTGGTCCGCTCGGTCACCGGGTGCTCGACCTGAAGGCGGGTGTTGACTTCCAGGAAGTAGTGGCGACCGGTCCGGGCGTCCACCAGGAACTCGACGGTGCCGGCGTTGCGATAACCCGCCGCCTGGCACATCAGGATCGCGTCCTGTTTGATCGCACGTTCCGCCGCGGCGTCCAGGACCGGGGAGGCGGACTCCTCGATCACCTTCTGATGCCGCCGCTGCACGGTGCAGTCCCGCACGCCCAGCGCCCACACGGTGCCGTAGTCGTCGGCGACGATCTGCACCTCGACGTGCCGGGCCCGCGGCACCAGCCGCTCGATGAACAGCGTGGGGTCGCCGAAGGCCAGGGTCGCCTCCGCGCGGGCCGCGTCCAGCGCCTCGGCGAGCGCCTCGGGTTGACGCACGACCCTGATTCCCCGGCCGCCGCCACCGGCCGCGGCTTTCAGGAGCACCGGATAGCCGATCCGTGCGGCCTGCTCGGCCGCGTCCGCCACGCCGGCCACGTCGCTGGTCGCCCCGGGCACCACGGGCACGCCGGCCTTGACGGCCAGGCGGCGTGCCGCCAGCTTGTCGCCGAGCAGCGCGATCGTCTGGCTGTCCGGCCCGACGAAGGCGATGTCCTCCTGCTTGCAGCGGCGGGCGAAGCCCGCGTGCTCGGCGACGAAGCCCCAGCCGACCCACACCGCGTCGGCGTCGGCCCGCTTCAGCGCGGCGATCACCCGCTCCTCGTCCAGGTAAGCCGCCTTGCGCCGCCCGTCCACCGGATCGGTGAACGTGGCCGGGCCGAGCGAGACCGACTCGTCGGCGAGCCCGACGAACCAGGCGTCGGCGTCGGCCTCGGTGCGCACGATGATCGAGGTGATCCGCGTGCCTTCGTCGGCTCCCAGCTCCGCGGCCGCGTCCAGGGCGCGCTTCGCGCTCTCACCGCGGTTGAGGATCGCCAGTCGGGTGATCGCCGGCATTCAGACCACCCCGGCCAGCGAGTCCCGGACGTCGGCGGGCACCGGGTCGGGCAACGGCGTCGCCCGGTAGCCCTCGAGTCGGACGATGACACCTCCCTTGGCGTCGAGGACCGAGGCGTCGAAGTGCTCGCCGCTGCGCTGGACCCGGACGAAGGCCGGTCCTTCGGCGGCCGGCCACACCCGGACCCGGTCGACGTGGCGCGGCAGCGCGAGCTCTCCGTCCTGCGCGGCCTGGATCAGGCCCGCGGTCTGGAAGCAGAGCTCTACCAGCCGCGGCGCGGCGAGGGTGGGGGACTGCTGCGGCTCGTGGTCGGGCGGCAGCCCGTCGGCCAGCGCGGCCGCGGTGGCGCCGTCCTGCCCCCACGCGGAGGCGACGACTTGGTACGCCGGTCCGTGGAAGTAGAGCCGGTAGATGTCGGCGGCGGGCACCGCGACCGCGCTCTCGGCCCGGCGCGGCGCGCCTTCACGCTCGCTGCGCTCCGGCCGGTGCGTCAGCCGCACCTTCCCGGTGAAGTGGACGGTGCGAACCGTCACCGGCTCGTCTCCGGCCGCGTGCGGCATCGTGCGATCCGCTCCCAGCGAGCACTGCGCGATCAGGTCGGGACCGTCCGGGCGCAGCAGCGCGCGCACGGTGATCTCGCGCGGCTCGTCCCGGTAGAACTTCAGCGGCGCGAGGAACTCGACGTCCTCCACGTCCGCGACCAGCCAGTCCGGCGCGGCCAGCCGGGCGATCTCGGCGAAGGCCTCGATGCCCATGACCCCCGGCAGCACCGGCGTGCCGTCGATGCGGTGGTCGTTCAGGAACGGCTGGCCCAGCGGATCGAGCGTCGTGCGCACGGTCAGGCCGTCGGTCCCGAACGACTCGACGGTGCCGATCATCGGCCCGGCCTGCGCGGTGTCGAACCGCTCGGGCAGCACGCCGCCGGACTCGTCCGGCTGCGCGGCCAGCGCTCCGAGTGCGCCCGCGGCGACGACCTCGCCCGACTCGCCGCTCTCGGTCAGTTCGGCGCGCAGCCAGTCGATCGCGGCCTGAGCCGGCAGCTGCTCGATCCCGGCGCGCTTCATCACGGCGGGGATGGAGCCGCGCGAAGCCATGCCGATGCCCGCCCACGCGCTCCAGTCCACGGCCAGGGCCCTGATCTGCGGACCGGTGCGCCGCAGGCCGCTGACACACTTGCACAGCAGGTCGTTGGCGGCGCTGTAGTCGGTCTGGCCGGCGTTGCCGAACCGGGCGGCCACGGAGCTGAACGCGACGATGGTGCCGATCGGCAGCTCGCCGGCGCCGCGCAGCAGGTTGAACCAGCCGTCCGCCTTGACGTCGAAGACGCGGTCGAACTCGGCCGGCTCCTTGTCCGGCAGCGCGTGGCTGATCTCCATTCCGGCGGCGTGTACGAGCACGTCGACGCGCCCGGACAGCTCCCGGATGCCGGACATGGTCGCCGCGACCGCGGCCGCGTCGGTGAGGTTCACGCGGTGGTAGTGCGCGGTGCCTCCGGCCGCGCGCACCGCGTCGACGGCCTGCCGCGCGGCGTTGCGGCGCTCCTGGCGGGAGAGTTCGGCCTCGATGAGGACCGGGGTCGGGCGCTCGCCGCGCGCCTTGAGCCGCTCGGCCACCACGAGCTTGAACGCCTCGCGGTCCGCGCCGAACAGCCGCGCGTCCTCGTCGCCGTCCTCGGGGCACTCGGCCAGGTCCAGCAGGTGATAGGTGCCGGGCGCGTGCCGGGCCAGGTCGGCCACGATCGCGCTGACGATGCCGCCGGCCGCGCCGGTGACCGCGACGACCGACTCAGGGCAGAGCGCACTGCCCTCGCCGCTGCGCGGTTCCTCGGTCAGGCCGACCGTCCAGCGCATGGCGTCGGCGTGCCCGACCTCGACGCAGCCTGGGTCCTTGAGCGTTTCCTCGATCAGCGTGTCCGCGATCCACGCGGTCTTTCGGCTGCGCGGGAAGTCCACGGCCTTCACAAGGACTTCGGGCCGCTCGCGCCGGTAGGCCTTGGCGAAGCCGGTGATCGCGCCGCCCATGACGGCCTTCGCTCCCGCGTCGTCGTAGCCGTGGCGGCCGCCGAGGCGGGTGCCGGTGACGAGGAACGGCGACTGCTCGTAGAGCCCGCGCATCAGCCGGTAGAGCTGCTTGACGCGCAGGTTCAGCGCGCCGCGCCAGGTCGGCAGATCCATCGTCTCGACCGGGCCCTCGTCATCGAGCCCTGCGAGCCAGTAGACGCCCTGGACGCTCCCGGACACATCGAGCCCGGGGACATCTGGCCCGGTGCCATCGATGCCAGTGACATCGCCGGTCGCGGTCGGGGAGAGCAGCACGACCTCGCAGCCCTCCTTCTCCAGCCGCGCGACCAGCTGCTTGGCGACTCCGCCGGAATCCGGCATGACCACGACGCGGCTGCCGGAACCGAGCGTGACCCCGGTCGGCTTGCACAGGTCGAGCGCCGGGCGCACCACCGGGTGCGCCACCCGCCGCAGCACGGTCACGTCCGGCTCGGCCGCGGTCTCGGCGGTGTTGCTTTGCGCCGGCTGCTCGGGCGCCGCCGCTGCCGTCTGACGCTGCTTCACCCAGTCGATCACGTGGTTGAGGGTGGGGAAGTCGCGCAGGCGCAGGTTCTCGTCGCGTTCGAGGTGGAAGCGTTGGCGTACGGCGGCGAAGACTTCGGCTTGTTTGACG
>Ga0070741_10005786_pt1 | contig 27078 bp, 22 predicted proteins | sample Coa_R1_4_FD_66440 | JGI IMG/M metagenome (GOLD analysis project Ga0070741, IMG submission 66440) | Surface soil microbial communities from Centralia Pennsylvania, which are recovering from an underground coalmine fire - Coalmine... | ecosystem: Environmental > Terrestrial > Soil > Unclassified ...
TTCGCAGCTCCTGCATCCGGTAGCGCTCGAACGCCGTGATCGACTCCGCCCCGTCGGTGAGCGCCTCCATGAGCGGGCGAGGCTCCGGCGAGAGGTTGACGAACACAAAGCCCGCGTACTCGTCGATCGCGATCGACGTGAGCGGGTAGCTCGCCCGGTCGAACAGCTCGTCCTCCCGCACGTTCGGGGTGCCGATCAGCCGGCCGTCGAGGTCGAAGGTCCACGCGTGATACGGACACCGGAAGGCCTTGCGAACCGTCCCGCAGGAGTCGTCGTCGAGGAACTTCGTCCCCCGGTGGGAACAGACGTTGTAGAAGCAGCGAAGCGCGCCTTCGGCGTTGCGGACCACGAAGATCGACTCCCCGGCCAGATCCCGCACGAAGAAGTCGCCGGGGCCGGCCGCCTCCTCGCTCCGCCCGATGCAGACCCAGTCGCCGAACCAGATCCGCTCGCGCTCCTGCTCCCAGATCTCCTGGCTCGTGTAGTCCTCGCCGGCCAGCGTCGGTCGCGGGCGCCACCGCGCCGAGTCGTCCCGCACCGCCGCCCTGTCCCTCTCGGTCCGCATCCGGAACTCCTTCTTTGAACGGCCGATCAAATCCGGGCACAGGATAGGCCTCACGGCCCCTCGAGGGGAAGGCCCGCGCTTTCGGCCCGGCCTGACACAATGCCCGCGTGACGGCGACCGGCGTTCGGAGCTCGAGACTCGGAGCCGGCGCCGTGCTGAGCGCCGTCCTGATCTGGGGCTTCACGAACACGCTGATCAAGCTCTCGTCCCAGCCGGCGCTCCCCTTCGCCCTCTACCGGCTGTGGATGGGGGCGCTCGGCCTGCTGATCGTGCTCCGCGCGACGGGCCGGCGTCTCTCGTGGCCGGCGGTTCGGGCCTCGGCCCCGGGCGGGGCGCTCCTTGCGGTCGAGATCACCTTCTTCTTCTCGGCGATCAAGCGAACCAGCGTGGCGGACGTGGCCGTGATCTCGGCGCTCCAGCCGGCGCTCGTGCTCCTGGTGGCGGGGCCGCTGTTCGGCGAGCGGGTCACCCGCCGCGAGGTCGGGTGGTCCGTCCTGTCGCTCCTCGGCGTCCTGCTCGTCATCGCTGGCTCGTCGGGGACGCCGGTGTGGAGCCTCTCGGGCGACCTCCTGGCAGCGGGATCCCTGATCGCCTGGACCGCGTACTTCCTGGTCTCCAAGCACGCGCGCGAGAACGTGCCGGCGCTCGAGTACATGACCGTGGTGTTCCTCGTCGCGGCCGTCGCGGTGACGCCGCTCGCCCTCGCGGCCGGACAACCGCTCGGCGGGCTCCGCGGCCTCGACTGGATCCTGCTCGTCGTGTTCGTGCTCGGCGCCTCGGGCGGGCACGTCCTGCTCGCCTGGGCGCACTCGAGCGTGGACGTGACGGTCTCCTCGCTCCTCATGCTCGCATCGCCGGTCGTCTCGGCGGTCGCGGCCCTGCTGATCCTGGGCGAGCCCATCCGCCCGCTCACGGCGGCGGGCGGGGTGGTCGTGCTGGGCTCGCTGGCAGCGATCCTGCGGCGCGCGGCGACCGGGGTGCCCGAGCTCGAGTCGCCGGATCTGCCGGGGATCTGACAAGCAAAGGAGGATGAACGTGACCGAACCGATCCTGTCCGAGCGCCTCGCCGAGGCGTTCGCCCTCGCGCTCGATCTCCACCGGCGGCAGTCCCGCAAGGGCACCCAGATCCCCTACCTCTCGCACCCGATGGCCGTCGCGGCGCTCGTCCTCGAGGACGGGGGCGACGAGGAGCAGACCATCGCCGCCCTCCTGCACGACGGCCCGGAGGATCAGGGCGGCCGGGCCACGCTCGAGGAGATCCGTCGCCGGTTCGGGGACGGCGTCGCGCGCATCGTCGACGGGCTCACCGACACGTACGAGAGCCCGAAGCCGCCGTGGGCCGAGCGAAAGCGGGCGTACCTCGCTCGCCTGCGAGGTGAGGACGCGGCCGTCCTCCGGGTCGCCGCGGCGGACAAGGTGCACAACGCGCGGTCGATCCTCGAGGACTACCGCGAGCTGGGCGAGCGGCTCTGGGAGCGCTTCAACGCAGGTCCCCAAGAGGTCCTCTGGTACTTTCGCGAGCTCGTCGAGATCCTCGGGCAGCGCCACCCGGGGCGCCTGGCCGACGAGCTGCGCCGCACCGTCGCCGAGCTCGAGATCCTTCGGGCGGAGGCCGTCTAGCCGGCGGAGCGATCCTCCAGGAGCTCGTCGCCGGAGATCTCCACCGCGTGCGGGTTGGACAGGATCGCCCCCGAGGGGATCGGGGTCCAGACCCACTCGCCGGACTTGTAGATCTCGGCGCCCGCCTCGGGGCGGTCGATCCAGGCGCGGAACACCGAGCCTCCGAGCCGGTAGATGCGGCGTTCGCCGGGCGACAGGTCCATGAAGGCGTCCTCCGGAGGGGCCGTGGCGCCGGGGCGCGCGGACGGGGAAGCGCTGGGAGCCGGGGGTCCCCCGGAACCCCCCTCTCCCGGCTGGATCAGTGGTGCGGCCAGTTGGCCGTGCCCGCCCAGAGCAGCGACGCCAGGGCGGCCAGCGTCACCAGCAGGTAGCGCATCCTGCGCATCGGATCTCCCCTCCTTCGAGAGACGTCCGGTGCCAGGAATGTAACGGGGTGCTTGTCTCATCGCAATCTCCAAGGTTAAAGGTCGGTCGCCGTCCGGCCGACCTTTAGGAATACGGGGCTCGAAGATTCAAGACCGGGCTTCGACGGGCGTTACACTCCCGGTAACCCCACCGACCGCGGGAGAGCGACGTGATCGGCACCAGGCTCCGGCACCTGCGCGTGGCCCGTGGGATGACCCAGCGCGAGCTCGCCTCCCCCCGGTACACGCACGCCTACGTGAGCACCATCGAGGCCGGCCGCCGCCGGCCCTCGCGCGAGGCCGTGGAGTTCTTCGCCTCCAAGCTCGGCGTGGGCGTGGAGGAGCTGCTCACCGGGCGGCCGCCGGACCTCGAGGCCAGGCTCGAGCTCCGGCTCCACGAGGCCCGTCACGCGCTCTCGGACGGCCGGCTCGAGGAGGGGAGGGCCTCGCTGCAGGCGATCGCGCGGGAGGCGGCGCGGTACGGGCTGGAGACGCTCCGGGCGCGGGCCGAGGAGGGCCTCGGGCTCGCGCTCGAGCGCGAGGGGAGGCCCGAGGAAGCCCTCGTCCACTTCGAGCGGGCGGAGGCGATCGCGCGGTCCGGCTCCCCGGCCGCGGCGGTCGACGCCGTCGCCGGCAAGGCCCGGTGCTTCCACTCGCTCGGCGACGTGCGGTACGCGATCCACCTGCTGGAGAGCCTGCTCGACGAGCTGGAGCGCCAGAGGCTCCGCGATCCCGACGCGCTCGCCCGCCTGCACGCCGGGCTCGTCTACTCGTACCTCGACGCCGGCCTGTACCGGAAGGCCGCCGAGTCGGCCAGCGAGCTCGAGCAGCTCGCGCCGAGCGTGCGGGATCCGATCCGCATCGCGCAGATGCACATGAACGTCGCCCGCCTGCACCTCACGAGCGGCCGGGTCGGCGAGGCCCTCCGCTCGCTCCGGCGGGCGGAGGACGGCTACCGGCAGCTCGACCTGAAGAGCGAGATGGGCGGCGCGCACCTGGCCCGCGGCTACGTCCTCAGCCGCGAGGGCCGGCTGGCCGAGGCCCGCGAGCAGCTCGAGCGGGCGCGCGAGATCTTCGAGGCCACCGGCGACGAGAAGGACCTCGTCCGCGCCATCAACGAGCTGGCGCGGGTCGAGCGGCTCGAGGGGAACCCGGACCGGGCCCGGGAGCTGCTGGAGCGCTCGATCGCGCTCACGGGCGAGAGCGACGCCCCGATCCTCGCCTGGGCCCACCGCGAGCTCGGGCTCGCGCTCGGGGAGACCAACCCGCGCACCGCCGAGAAGCACTTCCGGACCGCGATCGACCTGTACGAGCGCGCGGAGCAGGCCGTCGACATCGCGGTGACCTACCGGGCGCTCGGCGACCTCCTGCGCTCGCGAGGGGACGAGGCCGCGGGCTTCGAGGCCTACCGGACCGGCATCCTGGCCCTCGAGCCACACCTGTGACGGGCGGACACGCCGCAACCCATCTCGCGCGTCGGGATCACACGAGTCCGGAGGCCTGGCGGGCGAACGCGAGCAGGCTGGAGGCGGTGAGATCGATGGCGGGCTCGACGGTGGAGTAGGACTCGACGTCGTCCTTGAACACCGCCCGCCCGTTGAACCGCGCGAAGCGGTCCCCTCCACCGGGGGGGCACCGGCGCATCGACTCCAGGTGGCCGTGTGCCGCGAAGTGGTTCGGACCCTCGACCGCGGCCCCGAGCAGAACGGGCGCGGAGCCGTCCAGGGCGCCGGCGAGGTTGGCCACCTGATGCTGCAGGCAGTGCGGAAACGTGGTTCCGTCCCCCACGATCAGCGAGACCCCCCAGGCGTTGGCCCCCAGCACGTTGCCGAGCCACCCGGCGCTATAGGCTGCGTAGGTGGCCGTCCCGGTCAGCTCGTCGTACTCGCTCGCCATGACGGACAGTCCGGTCCCGTGCGTCGTGGTGTCCCAGCGATTCCACGGGTAGCCGAACCCGAAGGGATCGCGCCGCGACACCGCCACCGCCGCGTCGAGCTGCTTCTTGAGATCCGCGAGCAGCCCGGCGCGGTCGATCTCCAGACCGGCGGGATCGCCCGCCCGCGCGATCGCCTGCACCAGCTCGTAATGAGCGAGCCCGCTCACGTCGTAGAGGTTCAGCGTGTCCGCCGCGTCGTTCGGTCCGGACACGTACTCGCGGGCCCAGTGCGCGCCCGCTCGAAGGTAGAACAGCGGGTCCGCGTGCGGGAGCCCCGGGGGCAGCCCACCGGACGAGAGCGCGAGGGAGAGCTCGGTCGCGCCCAGCTCGAGATCGTCCCGCCACTCCACCTCTGGGTAGAAGTCCCACGGGATCGCCGTGACCAGCCGGCCAGCCGGGCTCGTGTCGGCCAGATCGAAGACGTGCTCGGCCGCGAGCAGACACCGGTCGGCGAACGACGGGTCGCGCTCGCGGAAGACCTGGAAGCACAAGGCGAAGGCTGCGGCGTCGCGACCCGCGAGGTTCGGACTCACCGGCGCACCGGGAGGGCCGGCGCGGAACACGGGCCGGTGGCGGATGTAGCGGTACCGCGGGTCTCGACCCCCGAACGCGTCGTCGGCCTGGGGAAGGCGCCACAGGTCGTGGTCACCAACCGTCCGAGCGTTCCCGGAGCCGATCCCCACCTGGTAGTACAGGACCTGCCGCCGGTCGTCCCACATCCGGAGCAGCCACCGCAGGCCGAACTTCGCCTCGGACGTGAAGTTCGAGGTCGCTGAGCCCGAGCCCAGCAGATCGGGGAAGTCCCGGATCCCCGCGAGCATCAGAGCGACGGTGTAGCTCGTCGTGTGCACGAACTTCAGGTAGTCGCCCGCATCCCACCAGCCACCTGCCGCGTCGATGCGAACCCCCAGCGGGCGCAGGTCCCCGCGGAAGACCCCGTCCGCGTCCGCGACCGGGGTTCGATACGTCATCGCCCGCCGGTCGTGCAGGTGGGCGGGAGAGCTTCGGAGCGGTGAGCGAACGAACTGCGGCCCGTCCCGCTGCACCTGGTAGAACGCAAGGGCGTTCGCCAGCGCCCCTCGGGCGATGGTGGTCCCCACCTCGATCGGGAACCTCGGGGACGATGCCCGAACCGGGGCCGTTACCACGATCCGGTACGTGCCGGGCGTCGTGACCGCGTCGAAGTCGATCGGGTACACGAACGGGAACGCGTCGCTCCACGCTCCCAGGCTCGGCCCGGCGTGCCCGGCGTAGACGATGCGGCCCTGCCCGTCTCTCACCTGGAACGCCGCGCCGGTCTCCCGGTCCGAGGACATGAGGTACGCCCGCTTCGGGGCAGCGAGCGGGTAGCCCACCTGATCCACGCGCACGAACGCGACAGCGGCGGAGCGGGCGGCGGCCTGCCCGGTCGGGACGGCGGGGGGCACAAGCGTCAACGCGACGGCCGATACGCCCGCGCGAAGGCGCCACCCTCCCATCACGAACCCCACCCTACCCTTGGCTCACCGCCAGCGCGATCGCGCCGCGCACCTTGCCGGCGCGAAGGGTCTCCAGGGCCTCGTTGGCCCGCTCGAGCGGGAACGCCCGCACGCGCGTGCGCACCGGCACCCGCGGCGCGAGCTGCAGGAACTCGATCCCGTCGGCGCGCGTGAGGTTCGCCACCGAGCGCAGCACCCGCTCGCGCCAGAGGATCTCGTACGGGAACGAGGGGACGTCGCTCATGTGGATCTCGCCGCACACCACCGTCCCGCCGGGAGCCGTCGCTCGCAGAGCGATGGGAACGAGCTCGCCGGCGGGGGCGAACAGGATCGCCGCATCGAGCTCCTCGGGTGGCGCGTCGGTCGAGGCCCCGGCCCACTCGGCGCCCAGCTCGCGCGCGAACCGTTGACCCTCCTCGTCCCCCTCGCGAGTGAACGCGAACACCCGCCGCCCCTGGTGGAGGGCCACCTGCGTCACGATGTGGGCGGCGCCGCCGAACCCGTAGATTCCGAGGACCCGCGCGTCCCCCGTCATGCGCAGGCAGCGGTAGCCGACCAGACCGGCGCAGAGGAGCGGCGCCGCTTGGAGATCCGGGTAGCCGGTGGGGATCGGGAACGCGTACCGGGCGTCGGCGACCGCCAGCTCGGCGTACCCGCCGTCGACGTCGTACCCCGTGAACCGCGCGCGCTCGCAGAGGTTCTCCCTCCCCGAGGTGCAGAACCGGCACTCGCCGCAGGTCCACGCGAGCCACGGGATCCCGACGCGATCGCCGGCGGAGAAGCCCGCAGCGCCCTCCCCTACGGCCTCGACGGTGCCGACGATCTGGTGTCCGAGCACGAGCGGGAGCGCGGGCTTCGGCAACTCGCCGTCCGCCACGTGGAGATCGGTTCGACAGACCCCGCACACCCGAACCCGGACCAGCACCTGGCCGGGGCCCGGCGCGGGAACGGGAAGCTCGGCCGGTCGCAGCGGGGCCCCCGGCCGCTCCAGGACCATCGCGCGCATGCGGTCGCTCACGACCGAACCATAGACGAGCCACCCGATCCAGGTCCGTGGACGCGCGCGGGCGGATGCGGCGGCTAGGGGTTGATGCGGTACAGGGAGGTGAGGTCGATGCCGAGCACCGTCTCGGCGGCCATCATCGCGGCGACGGCCGTGTCCCGGTCGCCCTCCTGCACCGCGTCCGCCGCGCGGTCCAGCGCGCTCGCGACCGCCCACGCCTTCATCTCGGCCTCACCGAACTCGATGCGGTCGTCGCTGATCGCGGCCCGGTAGAGCATCTCCAGGGTCGTGTACATGTACATCTCGATGAGCGCGATCATGCGCTCCGAGTCCTTGGCGCCCGGACGGAGCGCGTCCCGCAGCCCGGTCATCACCTGATCGCCGCGGGCTTGGATCGCGATCCGAGCCTTCTCCGGATCGGCCTGCCCCACCCGGAGCATGGCCGCGACGTACTTGGCGAAGATTGCGGTCTCGCTCATGGCGTGCTCGCGACTCCTCCCGACTCGTCACCCAGGCGTATCCGCATCCTCCCGAACCGGGGGATCGGCCTGCATCGGCCCTTCGGTTCCCGCCCCTAGGCCGAAGGGCCATTTCCTTGCCGCGGCGAGCCGGAGACACTCCGAGGCCGGCGGATAGAGGACGCGACCTGAGCCGCACGGGCCACGGCTCAGGTCGCGTCGGAATCCTGGCAACGCGGGCCGGGACCGATCAGGGCCCTTCGCCCCGGATCATCCGGGACGCCCTGGCCGGGCGAGAGGACGGCACGCCGGGAGGTAAGCGTCCCTCGTCTCTCGCGCGGACCGAGCGGGCGAGGGTCCGCGCCGTGCGAAGCGGCTCGGGGGTCCGGGCCCGGCCCGTGACGTGGGCCACCACCTCGAGCGCCACCTCCGGGTCCGTTCTCCAGGCGGCGTGGACGCACACCGGCCGGGCTCCGCGGCGGACACGAACGATGGATCCGACCACCTCGCCCCACAGAACGAGCGGGCTTCGGTCCCCGCGACGTCCCCCCGGCCGCTCTCCGCTCGCGACGAGCGGGCGATCGGTCACCCCCACCGTCGGCACATCCAGGACGGCGCCCAGGTGCAGCGCGAGCCCGGCGCGGCGGGGGTGGTCCCGCCCGGTGGCGTTGACGAGCAAGACCTCCGGCAACGTGGAGAGCGACCGTACGGCGCGCTCGAGCAGCCGTCCCTCGCGCAGCGCCAGGTGGCCCGGGTCGTAGCCTGCGTCGACCGAGCCGCTCATCACGGCCCTCTCCTGCGCACCCGCGGCGGGCGCCACCGCGGCCGCCCAGGCCCGCTCGGGGTCGGTCGAGCGGCGTGCTCGGCCCGTCGAGAAGGCCACGAAGACCGCCCCCACCCGTGGCGTTCGGGACGGGCGCCAGGGCGTGGCGGCATCGGCGAGCTCGGCCAGACGCACCTGGAGCCGGTCGAGCGCCTCGGCGGAGGACGGCCACCACTCCAGCCCGCCCGGCGGCCTCACGGCCGCCTCGCCCGTCTCATCCGGCGGCGTGGCGCTCCACGAGCCTGCGGGCGTCGGCATCCAGCCACGGAGGCTCGCCCGCCCGGACGTTCTCCAGGACGTGCGCGGCGTCTGAGGTTGCCGGGATCGCCACGTGCACCCGCGGATCCGAGAGCGTCCACTTGAGCAGGGCCTCCGCCCAGGTCCGGACGCCGATCGCGCGGAGCACGTCGTGGTCGGGACGGGACAGCAGCGCCCCCTCGGCAAAGGGGCGCATCGCGATGACGCCCAGGCCGAGGTCGTGCGCCAGGGGAAGGATCCGGCGCTCGGCCTCCCGCTCCCTGGGGTTGTAGGGAACCTGCACGGCCTGGATTCGCCCGGTGCGCATCACCCGCTCGAGCTCGTCGAAGGCAGCGGCGTTCCAGTGGGTGGCGCCGAGCAGGACCACGCTCCCCGCCTCGCGCTCGGCCTCGAGCCAGTCGAGGTGCTCGCGCCAGGCGACCAGGTTGTGCACCTGCTCGAGCTCGATCCGGCCCCCGAACAGGTCGAGCTGACGCTCGAGCTGCCTCCTGCCCTCCTCGACGGAGGGCGACCAGATCTTCGTCGCGACCAGCGCGCGGTCGCGGGCGCCGTCGAGGGCTCGGCCGAGCGCCGCCTCCGCTCGCCCGTACATCGGCGAGGTGTCGACGAGCCGGGCCCCGGCATCGAGCGCCGCCCGCACCACGGCCCGAGCCGTACCCTCACGGCGCGGCGGCAGGTCGAACACGCTCCAGGTTCCGAGCCCGATCACGGGAACGTCGAGACCCGTGGCCCCGAAGGGTCGAACCTCCATCAGGGCTCGTCGCGCTCCTCGCGCAGGAATCGCTCGAGCTCGCGAACGAGCTCGTCGCCGTCGGGAATCCGGGAGGCCTCATCCTCTTCAGAGACCGCGTCCTCGAGGCGTCGGACGTAGTCGGCGAGATTCGGGTCGCCCTCGATCGCGCGCCGCATCCGCTCCTCCCAGACTCGGGCAGAGGTTTCGACGTCGGCTGTGTCGATCTCGAGGCCGAGGAGATCGCGAAGCTTCTCCACAAGGGCGAGCGCGGCCTTGGGGTTCGGACCGGACGGGAGGTAGTGCGGCGACGCCGCCCAGATCGAGACGGCGGGCAGGCCGACCGCGCCCGCAGCGTCGCCGAGCACCCCCACGATCCCCGTGGGCCCCTCGTAGGTGGATGGCGCCACGCCCAGCCTCACCGCCCACCTCGGGTCCGCGCTCGATGCCGTCACCGGTGCCGGACGCGAGTACGGCACGTCCGCAAGGAACGCCCCGAGCGTGACGAGAAGCTCGACGCCCAGGCTGCTGCAGACCTCCAGGATGGAGGCGCAGAACGTCCGCCAGCGCACGTTGGGCTCCACGCCGATCAGCAGGAGGAGGTCCCGGCCGGAGCGCCGGACGTGGTACAGCTCGCACGCCGGCCACTCGAGCCGGCGCGTCATCCCGGCATCCAGCGTCACCCTCGGGCGGTTGACCTGGAAGTCGAAGAACTCCTCGGGGTCCAAGCGCCCGAACCTCCGCGCGCCCGTGCGGTCCCGCAGGTAGCGAGCGGCGGTCGTCGCCGCCTCGCCGCCGTCGTTCCAACCGGCGAAGGCGCAGACCATCACCGGACTCGAGACGTCGGGGCGGAACTCGTACTCGATGTGACCCACGACACCAGTCTGCGCCCGGGGGCCCGGGCTGTCATGTGCTTCAGTCGCGGTGCAGGATCGGGCAGGTCATCGTCCGGATGACCCCCTCGATGTGCTGGATCGGCCGCAGCACCAGCTTGCCGAGCTCGTCGACGCTCGTGGCCTCCGCGCGCACGATGACGTCGTACGGGCCGGTCACCAGCGCCGCCGACAGGACCCCGTCCAGACGGGCGAGCGCGGCCGCGACGCGCGCAGCCGTGCCGGGCTCCGCCTGAACGAGCACGAACGCCTGCAGCATGTCGCCTCACCTCGCCCGTTCTCGTCGGTCTGGTCATAGTGCGCCGGAGCGGAACCGAACGGCAAGGAGGCGGCGGAACGTTCACACAACCGTTACGCGGCCGGACCTCAGGCGGGGCCCGCGCCGGGGCCCCGGTCGCAGGTAACGCCTGGCTCCAGCCCGATCCTTGAGCCGGTCCGGCTCCGGGGGGACAATCGCTCCCCCGGCGTGAGAGGACCGCACCTGAGGCTCGGCCGTTCGCTGTCGACGATCGTGTGCGTGATCGGGCTCGCCGTCGCGGGCCTCGCGGCGCCGGCGCGGGCGGACGCGGCGGCCGCGACCATCACCTCCGCGATCCGAACGGTGGTCTTCGGCGACCCGGTCCCGCTCGCAGCCGCGGTCACGGGAGACCCGGCCTGCATCGGCCCCCGGCCGATCGAGCTCGATCGCCGGTCCGCGGCCGACCCGGACTGGGTTCCGGTCGCGCAGGCGACGACGGCCCCCGACGGAACGGCCGCGTTCTCGGATCCCCCGACGTACACCTCGAGCTATCGCGTGACGCTCCCGGCGACCGCAACCTGTCCCGCGCTCGAATCCGGGACGCTCTCCGTTCGGGTCCGCGTGCGGATCGACTCCTCGCTCCTCGGCTCCTCGCTCACGGCGGGAAGCTGCGTGCAGCTCGCCGTCACCGTGGCCCCGGGAAAGCCGGGTCAGTCGGTCGAGCTCCAGCGGCGGACGTCCTCGGGGTGGGCCACGGTCGACGACCTGACGCTCGACGCGGGGTCGTCCGCCTCCGCACGGCCGTGCTTCGGGTGGGACGACCTGGGGATCGTGCGGCTGCGCGCGCGGTGGGCGGCCCAGGACGCGCTCAACGCGTCCTCGACCGGGGCCCCGCTCCCGTTCCGGATCACGCAGGCCCCGTGGATGCGACGGGTATCGGGGGCGATCGGCGACCGATCGATGTCGGTCGCGGTCGGCGACGACGGCGTGTTCCTGTATCGCCACGCGGACGCGACGCCGCGCGCGCCCGCATCCAACGAGAAGCTCCTGCTCTCGATGGCGCTCCTGGACGAGCTCGGCCCGTCGTACCGGATCCCCACGATCGCCGCGGCCGAGCGGATCGAGGGTCATGTGATCCCAGGTGACCTGTGGATCCTCGGCCGTGGCGACCCGACGCTCGGTCCCGCACGACTTGCGGTGCTCGCCCGCCGGATCGCGGCGGCCGGCATCACGCGGATCGAGGGTCGCGTCATGGGGGCGACCACCTACTTTGCTCGCGACTGGTGGGCCACCGGGTGGAAGCCCGAGTTCCGACGGGAGGAGGTGGCGCTCCCCACGGCCCTCACCTTCGAGGGCAACTCCGCCGGCGGCGTCCACATCCGCGATCCCGAGCGGCGGGCGGCGGAGTGGCTCGTCACCCGGCTCGAGCGGCTTGGGGTCGCCGTCGGAGATGGACCCGGCGCGGGCGCGCCGCCAGGAGGGCTGCGACCGGTGGCGACCGTTCGCTCCGAGGCCCTGGCCGGGATCCTCCGCCGGATGAACGTCCCGTCCGACAACTTCGTCGCCGAGGTCCTCGGCAAGCTCCTGAGCGCCCGGCGCGGCGGCCCGCCGGGGACGATCGCCGGGGGAGCCCGCCAGATCCAGGCCTGGTCCGCCCGCCACGGGGTGGAGGTCACCTCCTTCGACGGCTCGGGGCTCTCGTACGCGGACCGGGTCACGGCGGAGGGGATCGTGCAGCTGCTGTGGGTGGCCGACGGCTCCTCGTGGGTTCCCGCGCTTCGGGCGTCGCTGCCGGCGGCGGGACAGGGAACGCTCCAGGGCCGCCTCGGAGGCGTTCGCCTGCGCGCGAAGACGGGAACGCTCACGGACGTCTCGGCGCTGTCCGGGTGGGTGTGGAGCCGGGCGAGCGACGGGTGGATCGAGTTCTCGATCCTGTCGAGCGGGATGCCGAAGTGGATGGCGTCCTCGATCGAGGATCGCGTCGTCCGGATCCTCGCCTCCTCGGCATGAGGGGCCGGCCGGGCGGGGCGCCGACCAGATTGACCATCAAGCGCGCCCCTGGACGGGCCGATCCACCGGATGATGGAGTTTCGCAGATCGACATCCGAGAGCGGAGGCGTTGCCGCCGGAGGGGGCGATCCCCCCGGGGATCTGCGCTACCAGGAGCTTCGCGAGACCGAGGTCCGGTACCGGGCTCTGATCGAGCGCGTTCCGGGGATCATCTACACGGAGGTGGCCGACCACGAACGGCCGAGCGGCTCCCGGGCGACCTATGTGAGCCCCCAGTCGATCCGGTTGCTGGGCTATACGCCGCGGGAGATCGTCTCCGATCCCGACCTGTGGGACCTGATCGTCCACCCGGAGGATCGGGAGCGGGTGTTCGAGGCGTTCCGCACGTCGGAGAGGACCGGCGAGCCGTTCTGGCAGGAGTACCGGATCGTGGCCCGCGACGGCGCAACGCGCTGGGTGCACGACGAAGCGACGATCGTCGAGGATCCGGTGAGCGGGGCCCGGTCCTGGCAGGGCCTCATGCTCGACATCACTGCGCAGCGGCGGGCGGTCGAGCAGCACGCCGAAGTCGACGCCAAGTATCGCGCGCTCGTCGAGCAGCTCCCGGCCATCGTCTACCTCGGGGAGTACGGCGAGGACGGAGACTGGCTGTACATCTCGCCGCGTCTGGAGCACGTGCTCGGCTACACCCCCGAGGAGTGGCTCGCGCACCCGCACCCGATGCAGTCGTTCACCCATCCCGACGACATCGCGGCCGTCCGGGCCGAGGAGGCGCGCTCGCAGCGCGAGGGCGACACGTTCCGCGCCGAGTACCGGATGCGCGCGCGAGACGGCCGGTGGGTGTGGATCCTCGACGAGGCGACGGCGGTTCGCGACGAGTCGGGGACGCCGCTCTTCCTCCAAGGGGTGATGTTCGACGTGACCGAGCGGAAGCTCGCGGAGGTCGAGCTCGCGACGGCGAACGAGCGGCTGCGAACCCTGGATCGGCTGAAGAACACCCTCCTGCACACCCTCTCGCACGACCTCCGCGGGTCGATCAGCGCGATCCTCGGGGCCGCCACCACGCTGGGGAGCCTCGGCCCGCAGCTCTCCGAGGAGGAACGGCGCTCCCTGCTCCATACCATCGAGGCCCGCGCGAGCGGCATGCAGGCCCTCGTCTCCGATCTGCTGGACCTCGACCGCCTCGATCGCGGGATCGCCGGGCCCAAGCGCGCCCCGGTGGACGTCGCGGAGCTGGCTCGCTCTCTGGTGGCGTGCGCCGACGGGCTCCGCGGCCGTCGGGTCGAGGTCTTCGCGGACACGGCGGTTGTCTCCGCCGACCGCGCCATGCTCGAGCGGGTGATCGAGAACCTCCTCGTGAACGCGGCGACCCACACCCCGGCAACGTCGCGGGTGTGGGTGCGGGTCCGCCGGACGCGAAAGGGGGTCCTGCTGAGCGTCGACGACGACGGACCGGGCGTCCCGGACGAGCTCAAGTCCGCGGTGTTCGAGGCCTTCCATCGCGGTCCCGGGACGGCCGACCGGCCGGGGAGCGGCCTGGGGCTCTCGCTCGTTCGGCGCTTCGCCGAGCTGCACGGCGGCCGGGCCTGGGTCGAGGACCGCCCCGGCGGCGGCGCCTCGTTTCAGGTCCTGGTGCCGGACCCGGGGCCGGGGCCGGGGCTTACGTGAGGAGCGCCCGTTCGATCTCGCTCGCCGCCCGCACGACGGCGGCCGCGTATCCGGAGGGCCCGCCCCGGCGCATGCGCGTCTCCGGACCCGAGACCGAGACCACCGCGACGAGCTCTCCCCCCGGTGCGAGGACGGGAGCGCTCACCGAGCCCACGCCCGCCTGACGCTCGCCCATGCTCTGGGCCCAGCCGCGGCGCCGGACCGTCTCGATCTGCCGGAGCAGCTCCGCGCGCGAGGGAGTCCTCGAGGTGAAGCGGCGGAGATCGGCGAGCAGGCGCTTGCGATCGGGCTCCGATGCGAACGCGAGGAACACCTTGCCCGCCGAGCCGGCGGTGAGGGGAAGCAGGGTACCGACCGGCACGATCGTACGCAGCTCGCTCGAGGACTCGACGGCGTCCAGGCACAGTCGCCGGTCGCCCGAGCGAACGTAGAGCTGCGCGCTCTCGCCGGTGTCCCGGGCCAGCGATGCGAGGGCCGGACGGGCCCGCTCGCGCAGGAGCGGGTCCCCCACCGCGCTCGCGGCCAGGCGGAGCAGTCGCGGCCCCAGCCGGTAGGTCCGGTCCTCCGCACGCGCAAGGAGGCCGTGCGCCTGGAGGGCCGAGGCCAGCCTGTGGGCCGTCGCCCGCGTGAGCCCGGTCGCTCGCGTGAGGTCGCCGAGCGAGCGGGCACCCGCCTCCACCGCCTCGAGGATCGCGACGGAGCGGTCCAGCACGCCGACCCCGCTCCCAACCCCCGAGGGGTTCCCCGAGGACATCCGTGGTACGCTCGTCCCACTCACTGATATCAGCATCTCACATAGTGAGACATGGAGCGAACGGGATGGGACGGACGCTTGCCGAGAAGGTTTGGGAGCGACACGTGGTGCATCGCGCCGACGGCGAGCCCGATCTCCTGTACGTGGACCTGCACCTCGTTCACGAGGTCACGAGCCCCCAAGCCTTCGACGGCCTGCGCCTTGCGGGCCGGGGGGTCCGGCGTCCGGACCTCACCGTCGCGACGATGGACCACAACGTCCCGACGACCGGAGCGCTCTCCGACCCCATATCCAAACGCCAGATCGAGGCCCTCGCGCGCAACTGCCGCCAGTTCGGCATCGCGCTGTTTCCGATGGGACACCCTGGCCAGGGAATCGTCCACGTGATCGGCCCGCAGATGGGGCTCACGCAGCCGGGGATGGTCATCGTCTGCGGCGACTCCCATACCTCGACCCACGGAGCGTTTGGAGCGCTCGCGTTCGGAATCGGAACGAGCGAGGTGGAGCACGTGCTGGCGACGCAGACGCTCCCGCAGGTCAAGCCGCGCTCAATGGCCATCACCGTCGAGGGAGCGCCGCCCTCCGGCGTCTCGGCCAAGGACGTCATCCTCGGCATCATCGCCCGCATCGGGACAGGCGGCGGCGTCGGGCACATCGTGGAGTATCGGGGATCGGCCATCCGGTCTCTCTCGATGGAGGGGCGGATGACCGTCTGCAACATGTCGATCGAGGCGGGGGCGCGCGCCGGGATGGTCGCGCCGGACGACACGACGTTCGCCTACCTCGAGGGCCGCCCGCAGGCGCCCAAGGGGCCGGATTGGGAGCGTGCGCTCGAGGACTGGCGGAGCCTCGCGACCGATCCCGATGCCGTCTTCGACCGCGAGGTCGTGATCGACGCGGCCGAGCTCAGGCCGTACGTGAGCTGGGGGACCAACCCCAGCCAGACCGTGACGATCGACGGCGTCGTGCCCGACCCGGTGGACGAGTCCGCCGAGCGCGCGCTCGCGTACATGGGGCTCACCCCGGGCACGCCGATCCGCGAGATCCGTCCCGACACGGTCTTCATCGGCTCGTGCACGAACAGTCGGATCGAGGACCTGCGCGAGGCCGCGGCGGTGCTGCGCGGACGCCGGGTCCGCCCCGGACTCCGGGCGATGGTCGTCCCCGGCTCCATGCTCGTGAAGGTCCAGGCCGAGCGCGAGGGACTCGACGCCGTGTTCCGGGAGGCGGGGTTCGAATGGCGCGACGCGGGGTGCTCGATGTGCCTGGGGATGAACCCGGATCAGCTCGGCCCGGGCGAGCGGTGCGCCTCGACCAGCAACCGGAACTTCGAGGGGCGGCAGGGGCGCGGCGGTCGCACACACCTGGTCTCGCCCTCCGTGGCCGCGGCGACGGCGGTCGCCGGGCACTTCTGCACGCCGGAGGACCTGTGATGCAGCCGTTCACCGTCCACACCGGCCGGGCCGTGCCGCTCGATCGCGCCAACGTCGACACCGACCAGATCATCCCGGCCGAGTACCTGAAGCGAATCGAGCGGACAGGGTTCGGGCCGTTCCTGTTCCACGCCTGGCGGAGCTCCGACCCGGACTTCGTGCTCGATCGCCCCGAGCACCGGGGCGCCACGATCCTGCTCGCCGGCCAGAACTTCGGCTGCGGATCCTCCCGGGAACACGCCGTGTGGGCGCTCGAGGACCACGGATTCCGCGCGATCATCGCGCCGTCGTTTGCCGACATCTTCCGGACGAACTGCACCAAGGTCGGGCTCCTGCCCGTGGAGCTCGACGCCGATGTGGTGCGCTCGCTGATGGAGGCCGTGCGCCGCGATCCCGCGACCGAGATCACGATCGACCTGCGGGACAGGACGGTGACCGCGCCGGGCCTGCACGCGGGCTTTGAGATCGACGACTTCACGCGCTGGCGCCTGCTCGAAGGCCTCGACGACGTCGGGCTCACGCTCCGCCACGCCGGCGCGATCGCGGCGTACGAGGCACGCCGTCCGTCCTGGCTGCCAACAGCCCCGTCAGCGTGATCGCGTCGCGCACGGCCGCACCCCCCGTGTCGTTGTTGAAGTAGACGAGGACCTCGGACGCGTCCAGACCGGCGATGCGGTCCGCCCACCGCTCGAGCGCCGCCCTGGGGTAGCCCGCTGCCGCCGGACTCCCCTGGTGGAACCGCACGTAGGACCACCCGCCCGTGACGACGTTCGGGGTCTCCGGGCCGGCCCGGTCCGCCTGGACGAACGCCGCCCCGGCCGCGTCGAGGAGCCGGAACACCGGACCCACCTCCCAGGACGGATCGCGGAACTCGAACGCGGCCCGAAGGCCCTCCGGCAGGACGGCCAGGAGTCCCCGCAGGCGGTCGAGGTCTACCGCGAACCGCGGAGGGAGCTGGAACAGGACCGGTCCGAGGCGCTCGCCGAGCTCCCGGGCCCGGGACCAGAGCAGTTCGACCGGTTCGCGGCAGTCGCGCAGGCGGCGGACGTGCGTGACGAACCGGCTGGCCTTGACGGCAACGACGAACCCCTCGGGCGTCTCCGCCCGCCACCTCGCGAACGTCTCCGCCGACGGCAGGCGATAGAAGGAGCTGTTGACCTCGACCGTGGGGAACCGCGTGGCGAGATGGCCCAGCCACGCGCGTTTCGGCAGGCCTTCCGGGTAGAGCACGCCGCGCCAGTCGTCGTACTGCCACCCGCTGGTTCCGACGAGGATTCGCACCTCGCTCCTCAAGGGGTCGCCCCCGTCCGCCGATGGCCAGAGTATGCCGCGCGAGGATCGGGCGTCCGTCGCCGCCCCCGGTTTGGAAGGCGGGGCCGGCCGTGAACCACTTCAGCCGCCCCTGACCGGCCGGCGGCGCGCGAAGCCCCTGCGGCGCAGGGAGGACGGGTGGCTCGAGCGATGGATGGCCACCATCGCCGACCTCGCCTGGCTGAAGGAGTCCCACCCCATGCTCGACGCCGTCATCGACGAGGTCGATCCAGGCCGCGGGCGGCACATCCGGATCAAGGACCGGTGGCTCGTCGACTTCGCGTCCTGCAACTACCTCGGGTTCGACCTCGATCGGGAGATCATCGACGCGGTGCCCGCCTTCCTCGAGCGCTGGGGGACCCATCCGTCGTGGTCCCGGCTGCTCGGCAGCCCGGTCCTCTACGAGCAGATCGAGGAGCGGTTGACCTCGCTCCTCGGCGCCGAAGACACCCTGCTGTTGCCGACGATCACCCACATTCACATGTCGGTGATCCCGGTGCTCGCCGGCTCCGGCACCATCTTCCTCGACGGCCGAGCGCACAAGACCATCTACGACGGCGCGATGATCGCTCGAGGTCATGGAGCCACGGTCCACCGGTTCCGCCACAACGACGCCGAGCACCTGGAGGAGCTGCTGAGGGCCACGAGCGGCGCTCCGCGCGTGATCGCCATGGACGGCGTGAACTCGATGACCGGGAACGCCCCCGACCTGGCCGCGTTCGCCCGGCTCGCCCGGGAGCACGACGCACTCTTGTACGTCGACGACGCGCACGGGTTCGGCGTGATCGGCGAGCGCGGGCCCGACGAGCTGTGTCCCTACGGCAAGCTGGGCAACGGCGTGGTCCGGCACCAGGCCGAGACGTACGACGGCCTCGTGTACGTCGCCGGCTTCTCGAAGTCCTACTCCTCGCTGCTCTCGTTCCTGGCCCTGCCGACCCGGCTGAAGGACGTCCTGAAGGTCGCCGCCCCGCCGTACCTGTACTCGGGGCCCTCGCCGATCGCCTCGCTCGCGACCACGATCGCCGGACTGGAGGTGAACGAAACCCGGGGCGACCGCTACCGGTTCGAGGTCTGGAGGAAGACGACGCGGGTGCTCGAGCGGCTCCGGGAGCTCGACATCTACACCCCGAACCGGTCGGGCTATCCGCTGATCGAGATCCCGCTCGCCAATCACGAGGACATCGACGTGGTGGGCAGATACCTGTTCGACCGCGGCGTCTACGTCACGATGGCCGCGTACCCCCTGGTTCCGAAGGACGAGGTCGGCTTCCGGATCCAGGTCACCGCCGCCAACGGGGACGACGAGATCGACCTCCTGTGCGAAGTGCTCGGCGAGATCAACGAGCGGTTCGCCCTCCAACACCAGCACCACCGCGAGCTGCTCCGCGAGGCCCGGGCCGCAGGGGCGTGAGACAGTTCAGACCGGGAGTCGACCGACCGATACAGCCTCCATGAAGTCGCGAGTCTGGCTCGCGTATCTCGCGGGCGGGTACGCCCTTCTCGCCCTATGGGAGCTCGTGCCCGCCTTGAAGATCGGTCCGGTCTTCAACGTGATCGCGCTGTCCTCGCCCGCGGCGATCGTGCTCGCGGTCCGGCGGATCCCGAAGAACCGGCGGCGGCCCTGGTACCTGTTCGCCCTCGGTCAGACGCTGTTCGTGGCCGGCGACATCATCACCTACAACTACCCGAGGTTCTTCGGCGGCGCGGAGCTCCCGTTCCCTTCGATCGGCGACGTTCCCTACCTGGCCGTGTACCCGTGCCTGATCGCCGGCCTGCTGATTGTCGCCCGGCGGCGGTCGCCCGGTGGCGACCGGGAGAGCCTGATCGACTCGCTGATCGTGGCGATCGGGATCGGAGCCCTCTCGTGGGTCTTCGTCATGTCGCCGACGGCCCGAGACACCAGCTCGACCTGGCTCCAGCGCATCGTTGGCATGGCCTATCCGTTCATGGACCTGATGCTGCTCACGGTCGTCGTCCGGCTGGCCCTCGGCGCCGGGACCCGGCCGGCGGCCTTCTACCTGATGGCGGCCGCGGCGGGCTCGCTCTTCGTCACCGACTTCGTCTACGCGTACATCAGCGCCCAGGGCATCGTGTACAACCAGGCCGGGTATCTCGAGGCGGGCTGGGCGAGCTTCTATCTGATGTGGGGGGCCGCGGCCCTCCACCCCTCCATGCGCCTCCTCGACGAGCCGGACGAGCGGCGCGAGCTCCTGCGTCCGCGACGGCGGCTCTACATCCTGGCCGGAGCCTCGCTGATGGCTCCGGCCGCCGAGCTCATCCAGGCGCTCCACGGCGACCCCGTCGACGTGCCGGTGCTCGCCGGGTGTGCCACGCTCCTGTTCGTGCTCGTCCTGTCCCGGCTGAACGGCCTCATGGTGGACATCACGGAGCACCGCAAGACCGAGCGGCGGCTGCGCGAGGCCGAGACGAAGTACCGCTCGCTGGTCGAGGGCCTTCCGGCCGTCGTCTACATCGCGGAGTTCGGGGCCGAGGGCGCGTGGCGCTACGTGAGCCCGCAGATCGAGTCCGTCCTGGGCTTCTCGCGGGAGGAGTTCATGAGCGGCGCGACGTTCTGGCGCGAGCGGATCCTTCCGCAGGATCGCGAGCAAGCGCTCGCGGCAGAGCTCCAGCTCCTGAACGGCGAGGGGAAGATGCAGTGCGAGTACCGGATCCGCGGCGTCGACGGGCGTGAGATCTGGATCCGTGAGGAAGCCGAGGCGCTGGAGGACGAGCAGGGGCGCCCGGCCTTCCTGCAGGGCGTGATGTACGACGTGACCGAGCAGAAGCGGGCCGAGGAGCGGCTCCGCCAGGCGCTGGAGACCGAGAAGGAGGCCACGAAGCGCCTCACGGCCCTGCACGAGATGCAGAACTCGTTCCTCCAGGCCGTCTCGCACGACCTGCGAACGCCCCTCACCTCGATCCTCGGCAACGCGCTCACGCTCGAGCACAACATCGGCACCCTGACGCCGGAGGATCAGAAAGATCTCATTGGACGCACGGCGGCGAACGCGCGCAAGCTCCACCGTCTGCTGACCAACTTGCTCGACCTCGACCGGATGGCGCGCGGGAGCCTCGAGCCGGATCGGGTGGAGGTGGACGTCGCCCACCTGGCCTCCTCGGTGATCGCGGAGGCCGGCGACGAAAGCCACCCCACCCAGCTCGTGACCCCCGGCCCGGTGTTCGCGACGGTGGACCCGGCGCAGACCGAGCGCATCATCGAGAACCTCGTCACGAACGCCATTCGCTACACGCCGCCGGGCACGCCGATCTGGGTGCGGGTCGAGCCCCAGGGGGACGGTGTCCTCCTCTCGGTCGACGACGCCGGCCCCGGCGTCCGGGAGGACCTGAAGGCCGCCATCTTCGAGCCGTTCCGCCAGGGCGACGAGACGGTCACGCACTCGCCGGGGGTGGGCATCGGGCTCTCGCTGGTCGCGCGCTTTGCGCAGCTTCACGGGGGACGCGCCTGGGTGGAGGATCGAACGGGCGGCGGCGCCTCCTTCCGCGTCCACCTGCCCAACCGGACGCCGGAAGCGACGGGCGCAGCCACAGATTCGCCGCTGTCCGACCCGTCTCGATCGTTTGCATACGGCCTCCCCCGGCGGTAAAGCGAGCACACCGGACGCCCGATACCGTCAGCATGGGGCGAGAGGGGCACCGGCGGATGCGGGCCCGGCTCATGCTGCTGGCGCCCCTTCGCGAGCGCGACTTCCGGCTGCTGTGGACCGGACTTGCGATCTCGCTCCTCGGAGACGGGATCTTCCTCGTCGCGCTCCCCTGGCAGGTCTACCAGCTCTCGAGCTCCGCGAGCGCGTTCGCCCTCGTGGGGATCGCCATGTCCGTTCCCCAGATCGTGCTGCTGCTCCTCGGCGGGGTGGCGAGCGACCGGTTCGACCGCCGTCGCGTCATGTTGGCGGCGGATCTCGTCCGCGGGCTGGCCGTCGCCGGGATCGGGACCCTCTCGATCACCGGACGGCTCGAGCTCTGGCACGTCATGGTCGCCGCCGCTGCCTTCGGCGCCGGCAGTGCCTTCTTCGGCCCGGCCTTCGACGCCGTGGTGCCCGAGCTCGTGCCGCCCGACCTGCTGCCCCAGGCCAACTCCCTGGACCAGTTCGTCCGGCCGGCGGCCTGGCGGATGCTGGGCCCTGCGCTCGGAGGGTGGATCATCGCCTGGTTCGGCGACCGAACGGGGGCCGCGTTCCTCGCGGACGCGATGACGTTCGGGGCGTCGGTCGCGTGCTTGGCGCTCATGCGGGCGCGGCCGTTCGCGCGCTCGACCCGGCATGAGGGCTCGACGTGGGGCGACGTCCGCGAGGGGTTCGCGTACGTGCGCTCGCAGACGTGGCTGTGGGGGACGCTGCTCGCGGCCTCCCTCGCCTACCTCGCCTTCCTCGGTCCCACCGAGGTCCTGCTCCCAAGGGTGGTCAAGCTCGACATGGCAGGGAGCGCCAGCGACCTCGGGTTCGTCCTCGCGATGGGCGGCATCGGCGCGATGGCCGCGGCGCTCGTGATGAGCGGGCGCGACGCGCCGCGCCGGCACATGACGTTCATCTACCTCGTGTGGACGGGATCCACGCTCTGCGTCGCCGGGTACGGTCTCGCCCGGCTCCCGTGGCAGGCCATGGCGGCGTGCTTCGTGTTCAACGCCCTGGAGAGCGCCGGAACCATCGTGTGGATGACCACGAAGCAGCGCCTGGTTCCAAACCGCCTCCTCGGACGGGTCTCGAGCCTGGACTGGTTCATCTCGTACGCCCTGCTCCCGGTCTCGCTCGCGCTCACCGGTGTCGTCGGCGGGCTGGTGGGCGACCGGGCCACGCTGATCGGCGCCGGCGTGATCGGGGCCGTCGTGACCTTCGCGTTCCTGTTCCTGCCCGGCCTGCGCGACGTGGAGGGCCGCGCGGTCACGGGCGAGCCGGCCGGCGCGCCGAGTCGCGATGCCACGGTTCACGCTCCGGCGGTGGGCGCCGCCGGACCTAGGCCGCCGGACTCGGCCCCATCCCCCATCGCGGCGAGCGCCGCCGGGGCAAAAGATGCCTGAATCGCGGTAGCCCGCCGCTCGCAAGTCCGGCGACCTGTCGACCGATAGACGGAGCATGAGGCGCAGAGCCTGGCTCTCCTACCTCCTGGGCGGGTACGTCCTGCTCGCGATCTGGGAGTTCGTGGGCCCGCTGAAGGTGGGGCCCGTCTTCAACGCGATCGCGCTGTCCTCGCCCGTGGCGATCCTGATCGCGGCGCGCCGCGCGGAGCCCCGGGAGCGAGTGCCCTGGTACCTGTTCGCGCTCGGGCAGACACTGTTCGTCGCCGGCGACGTCATCACGTACAACTACGACAAGCTGTTCGGGACCGAGCTGCCCTTCCCGTCGATCGGCGACGTTGCGTACCTGGCCGTCTATCCCTGCCTGATCGCCGGCATCTTGCTGCTCATCCGCCGGCGCAGCCCGGGTCGCGACCGCGAGGGACTGATCGACTCGCTCATCGTCGCGATCGGCCTCGGCGTCGTGTCGTGGGTCTTCCTGATGTCCCCGATCGCGCACGACTCCACCTCGACCTGGCTCCAGCGGATCGTGAGCATGGCGTACCCGTTCATGGACCTGATGCTGCTCACGGTCGTCGTGCGGCTGGGCGTCGGCGCCGGCAAGCGGAGCGGCTCGTTCTGGCTGATGGCGGCGGCGGCCGGAGCGCTCTTCCTCACCGACTTCGTCTACAGCTACATCTCGGTTCAGGGGATCGTGTACAACCAGTCCGGGTACCTGGAGGCCGGTTGGGCGTCCTTCTACCTGCTCTGGGGAGCGGCCGCGCTCCATCCGTCGATGCGGCTGATGTCCGAGCGCGCGCCGGATCAGGAGGTGCGGCTCACCCGGGCTCGACTGGTCCTGCTCGGACTGGTCTCGCTCACCGCACAGTTCGTGCGCATCGCGCAGCTGATCCGCGGAGAGGCCACCGACCTGTGGGTGATCACGGGCTCGACGATGGCGCTGTTCGTCCTCGTGGTGATCCGAATGGCCGGCCTCGTCCGCAAGCTCGAGCTCTCGTTCCACCGTGAGAAGACGCTGCGGTCGGCGGGCGCCTCCCTCGTGACCGCCACGAGCCGTGAGGGCATCTACGTCGCCACGATGGCAGCCGCCCGTACCCTGGCCGGCGACGGCGCCGTTGCGAGGCTCCTCGTCGCTCTCGAGCCCGAACGACCCCAGGAGCTCACGGCGGTTCGGACCTCCGAGGACGATGGAGAGGACCCCGACGCTCGCCTGGATCTGTCCGAGCTGTCTCCCAGACAGCGCGAGCGCCTCCTCGCGCAGCAGCCCGTCCGGACGCCGGCCTCCGAGGGCGGGATCGCCTCGGCGCTCGCCCTGCCGGAGGAGGGGGGCTGGGTGTTCGTCCTGCCCCTGTTCATGAAGGGGGAGCTCAACGCCGTGCTGGTCGTCGCGAGCGAGGAGCCGCTGCCGCGTTCGACATGCGACGGGCTCGAGGCGCTGTCGTCGCAGGTCGCCCTCGCGCTGGACAGCGCGGCGCTGACGGAGGACTTGCTTCGCCGCCAGAGCGAGGCCCGGTTCTCCTCCCTCGTCCAGAACTCGTCGGACGTGGTCATGGTGGTCGACGCCGACAGCCGCGTCCGGTACGTAAGCCAGTCCGCCGAGCGCGTGCTCGGGTACGCTCCGGCGGAGCTCGAGGGCGAGCGGCTCACCTCGATCGTCCATCCCGAGGACAAGACCAGGGTCCTGCAGTTCCTGACGAGCGGAGCTCGCGACGGCGACGGCCACCCGGCGCTGATCGAGTTCCGCGTCCGGCACAGCGACGACGTCTGGCTGCACGTGGAGTCGCTCCGCACCAACCTGCTGCACGACCCCAACGTCCGCGGGATCGTCCTCAACACTCGCGACATCGGCGAGCGCAAGGCCTTCGAGGAGCAGCTCCAGCACCAGGCGTTCCACGACGCCCTCACCGGTCTCGCCAACCGCGCGCTGTTCGGGGATCGCGTGGAGCACGCCCTGGAGCGGCTCAGCCGGGACGAGCGCTCCATCTCGGTGTTGCTGATGGACCTGGACGACTTCAAGACCATCAACGACTCGCTCGGGCACGCGGCCGGGGACCGGCTGCTCGCCGAGGTCGGCGACCGGCTCCGCACCTGTCTGCGGACGGCCGACACCGCGGCGCGGCTGGGCGGAGACGAGTTCGCGATCCTCCTCGAGGACGGCGGTCGGGGCTCCGACGCGGCCGACGTCGCCGCGCGCATCATGGCGTCGCTCGAGGGACCGTTCCACCTCGAGGGCAAGGACGTCTTCGTCCGGGCGAGCATCGGCATCGCCACCGCCTCCTCGGCACCCGGATCCGCACCGGACGGGGCCGACGAGCTCCTGCGCAACGCCGACGTCGCGATGTACATGGCGAAGGAGAACGGCAAGGGCCGCTACCAGATCTTCCAGCCGGCCATGCACGACACGGCGCTCCGCCGCCTCGAGCTCAAGGCGGACCTGCAGCGTGCGGTGGACCAGGGCGAGTTCGTCCTGCACTACCAGCCGGTGATCGAGCTCGACACCGGCGGCATCTCCGGCCTGGAGGCGCTGCTCCGGTGGAACCACCCGCACCGGGGCCTGATCCCGCCGCTCGACTTCATCCCCCTCGCCGAGGAGACCGGCCTCATCGTTCCGATCGGCCGGTGGGTGCTGCGGGAGGCGTGCCGGCAGGCGGTCGCCCTGCACGAGCGGTTTCCGACCGACCCGCCGCTCCACATGGCCGTCAACCTCTCGGCGCGACAGCTCCAGCGTCCGGAGATCGTGAACGAGGTGGCCGAGACGCTGATGGAGACCGGCCTCGACCCGGGGAGCCTGATCCTGGAGATCACCGAGAGCGTGATGATGCAGGACATGGACCTGTCGAGCCAGCGGCTCGCCGAGCTGAAGGCGCTCGGCGTCCAGCTCGCAGTGGACGACTTCGGGACGGGCTACTCCTCGCTGAACTACATCCGTCGCTTCCCGGTCGACATCCTGAAGGTGGACAAGTCCTTCGTCGACGGCGTGAACGAGGGGGGCGAGGAATCCGCACTCACGGCCGCGATCATCGAGCTCGCGGGCATCCTCAGGCTCCGGCCGGTCGCCGAGGGGATCGAGCGCGCCGACCAGCTCGAGAAGCTGCTCGCCCTGCACTGCGACCTCGGGCAGGGCTACTACTTCGCCCGGCCGCTGCCGATGGAGGGGGTCGACCAGATGCTCTCGGACCGCGAGGCGCTCCGGCGGCGGGAGCGCGAGCTCTCGAGCTGAGCCCCGGCCTCGCTCACCCGAGCTCGACCCGGTAGCGAACGGTGGGGCGCATCTCGCAGTCCACGCGCTCGGCCGAGACCGTGCCGTCCGGCCGCCACCCGGCGCGCTCGTAGAAGCGCCTGGCGCGCGCGTTCGACTCGAGGACCCAGAGCGTCGCGACCTCGAACCCCCGCTGCGCGAGGTCGCCGACGGCGTGCTCGAACAGCACGCGCCCCAGACCGGTCCCCACGCGCTCGGGATCGAGGTAGATCGCGTAGACCTCCGCCGTCCGCTCGCCGGCATCCCCGTCCTCGCTGCGGCCGGTGACGGCGAACCCCGCGATCCGGCCGCCGTCGTCCGCGACCCAGGTCCGAAGCTCGGGCTGCGGGTGCTCGAGCGCCCGCCGGTGCATCTCGAGCCGGTCCTCCACGCGCAGCCCGTCCAGGAATTCGTCGGAGAGCTGGCCCCGGTAGGCGCTTCGCCACGCGCGCACGTGGAGCTCGGCCAGCGCCGGCGCGTCGCGGGGCTCCGCCTCGCGAATCCGCACGCCGGGCGCTCGTTCAGGAGCCGTCGGTGTCCTCCCGGGGGTGGAGCAGGCCGTAGAGGTAGCCGTCGGTGAGCGCCTCCCACGAGGCCTCGATGATGTTCTCGGAGACGCCGACGGTGGTCCACTCGCGCTGGCCGTTGGAGGTGTCGATCAGCACCCGGACGGTGGCGCCGGTCCCGATGTTCTCGTCCAGCACGCGCACGCGGTAGTCCTCGAGCGTGATGTGCTCGAGCTCCGGGTACTCGTTGGCGAGCGCTTTGCGCAGGGCGTTGTCGAGCGCGCCCACCGGACCGTGTCCCTCCGCGCTCTCGATGTGGCGGCTCCCGTTCGCGGTCACCTTCACCGTCGCCTCCGCGAGCGGCTCATCCGAGCCCCGCTGCTCCACGTGGACCCGGTAGCTCTCGATCTCGAAGAACGGCTGCACCCACCCGTCGTGACGCCGGATGAGCAGCTCGAGCGAGGCGTCGGCGAGCTCGAACGTGTACCCGCGCGCCTCCCGGTCCTTGAGCTCGGCGAGGAGGCCCACAATCGCCTCGGGTCTGAGCTCCAGCCCGAGCTCCTCGGCCTTCATCTGGATCGTCGAGCGGCCGCCGAGATCCGACGCGACGACGCCCCGGCGGTTGCCGACCCGCTCCGGCGGGACGTGCTCGTAGGCCTCCGCGAACCTCGAGACCCCGCTCGTGTGGAGCCCCGCCTTGTGCGTGAACGCGTACCGCCC
>Ga0070741_10005787_pt1 | contig 27071 bp, 23 predicted proteins | sample Coa_R1_4_FD_66440 | JGI IMG/M metagenome (GOLD analysis project Ga0070741, IMG submission 66440) | Surface soil microbial communities from Centralia Pennsylvania, which are recovering from an underground coalmine fire - Coalmine... | ecosystem: Environmental > Terrestrial > Soil > Unclassified ...
GTCCTCGTCGCGTGCGCCTCGGCTCCGCCGCATGCGGCGCGGCCCATGCCGTCGCTGATTCCGCTGCCCGCAACGATCGAGCTCTCGCCCGGCGCGTTGACGTTGCGCGAGGGCGCGGTACTCGCCGTACGCTCGCCGGACGCCGAGGCCGTCGGCGTGGCTCGGCACTTCAGCGCGCTGCTCGCGCGTACACACGGCATACACCTCGATGTGCGGCCGTTCGGCGGCTCGGAGCCCGACGACGCGATCGCCTTCGTGCTCGATCCGCGCATGCTCGTGCGCGGCGACGACGGCGACGAAGGCTACGAGCTCACCGTCGCGTCGCATCGCATCGTGGTCGCTGCGCGCACGCCGCACGGGCTGTTCGACGGATCGATGACGCTGTGGCAGCTGCTGACGCAAGGACCGGAGCGCGCCGCTTCGCTGGAAGTGCCTTGTCTCCACATCGAAGACCGTCCGCGATTCGCGTGGCGTGGCGTCATGCTCGACTCGGCCAGACACTACCAAACGCCCGCGGAAATCGAGCGCCTGCTCGAGCAGATGGCCGAACACAAGCTCGACGTATTCCACTGGCACCTGACCGACGATCAGGGCTGGCGTATACAAATCAAGAAATATCCAAGACTCACGGAAGTCGGCGCCTGGCGCACGCCGGCCACGCTCGGCCATCCCGGTGCGCGCTACGGCGGCTACTACACGCAGGACGACATCCGCGAGATCGTGCGCTACGCGCGCGAGCGCTACATCACCGTCGTCCCCGAAATCGAAATGCCCGGCCACGCGCAGGCGGCGATCGCGGCCTATCCCGAACTCGGCGCCCGCGGCGACGCGCCCGAGGTCTCGCACGATTGGGGCGTACACACGTATCTGTACAACGTCGACGAGGCGACGTTCGGCTTTCTCGAAGACGTGCTCGGGGAAGTCATGGAGCTCTTCCCAGGCCCGTACATCCACGTCGGCGGCGACGAAGCGGCCAAGGACCAGTGGCGGGCCTCGCCGCGCGTACAGCAGCGCATGCGCGAGCTCGGCATCAAGGACGAGGCGGCGCTGCAGGGCTGGTTCACGGCGCGCATCGAAACCTTTCTCGCCGCGCACGGGCGCAAGCTCGTCGGCTGGGATGAGATCCTCGAAGGCGGTGTGCCGCCGCGGGCCACCGTGATGTCGTGGCGCGGCACGCAAGGCGGCATCGACGCGGCGCGATCGGGACACGACGTGGTGATGGCGCCTTCGCCACTCCTGTATTTCGACCATGTGCAAAGCGCGCTGCACGACGAGCCGCCCGGGCGCCCGGACGTCGTGTCGCTCGCCGACGTCTACGCGTTCGACGCGCTGCCGCCGGGGCTCGACGCCGGCCAAACCCGCCACATCCTTGGCGCGCAGGCGAACCTCTGGAGCGAGTACCTCGACTCCGACGAACGCCTCGAGCACGCCGTGTTCCCGCGCGCCGCCGCGCTCGCGGAAGCCTTGTGGACACCGGCGGCGCGCCGCGACTGGCGCGGCTTCCTTGCGCGCATGCCGGCGGAGTTCGCGCGCTTGCGCGCGCAGGATATTGCCGCTGCCGACAGCGCGTTCGGCGTGCGCATCGACGCACGCGGGCCCCAAAGTACACAAGTAGAACTTTCCGACCAAGCACGCTACGGCGATATCCGCTACGCGACCGGCGACGCCATGCCGACGCCGACTGCGACGCTCTACAGCGCGCCGATGCGGCTCGACGCGCCGCGCGTCTCGGCGGCGAGTTTCGCCGGAACGTCGATGCTGTCCGCGCCACGTACGCGCGCGCTCGATCCGGTCTCGCTCGCGCAGCGCAGCAGCGACGAACTGGGGTCGTGCACGCCCGGCCAGGGATTACCTCTCAGATTGCCCGGCCCGGCCATCGACGGCGGCGCGGGCGTCTATCGCGTCGATCTCTTCGATCCATGCTGGATCTATGCGGGCGTGAATCTCGGGAGAGGCGCCGAACTCGACGTATCCGCCGCCGCCCGTCCGTACAATTTCCAATTGTGGACGGATGCGACGAAAGTCGTGCTGCGGCCGCCGACAAGCCCGCATGGCGAGCTCGAAGTGCACCTCGACACCTGTGCCGGCGAACTCCTCGCTTCCGTGCCGCTGCCCGACGCCGCGGAGCGCGACACGGCGAAGTTCGCCGTGTCGCTGCCGGCCCGCACGGGTACTCGCGATCTGTGTCTCACGTTCACGCGGCGGACCTGGAATCCGCTCTGGATGGTCGACTCGGCGACGCTTCTGCAGCGCTGAGTTACGCGTGTGCGCCGAAGCGCAGCACGAAGCCGCGTTCGCCGCCGTCGCCGAAGTTCTCGTCGAGCGCCCAGCCCCAGCGTTCGCAGACGCGCCGGATCATGCCGAGACCGAGGACGCGCTCCGCACTATCGGCGCCCGGCCGCTGCGTCAGGGTCTCGACGGCCACCGCCGTGCTCGCATGGGCGACGATCAAGGTGTCCGGCGACACCTCGACGCGCAGGACGCCGCCTTCCGCGAATTGCGTGACCGCACGCAGCAGGTTGCCGACGACGACATTGAGCACACGCTGCGGTGCGGGCACGGCGACGCGCGAGATGCCGCTGTGGCGCACCTCGAGATGCTTCTCGCGCAACGCGTCGGCGCGCTCGCCGAGCAGGCGCGTGACGACCGCGTCGACGTCCGACGTCGGCCCGTCCCCCTCGCGCTCGTCGCTGCGTGCGAGCAGCAGCAGCGCATCGAGCAGATCGCGCAGCTCGTCGCTGCCGCGTTGCATTCGCCTGAGGCGAGCGGCTTCGGCCGTGCTGCAGCTGCCGCTGTCGAGCATCACCTCGATCGCACCGCGGATCACGGCGAGCGGCGTGCGCAACTCGTGGCTGGCGTCGGCCGTGAACGCGCGCTCGCGACGTACGTACTCGTAGAGTTTTTCCTGGTAGCGATCGAACGCCTGCGCGAGCGCACCGACTTCGTCGGCCGCGAACGCAGGCGCCAGCCGCGCGAGATCGCGCTGCGAGGGTTCGAGTACTTCCACTTGTTGCGCGAGCCGGCGCACCGGCTCGATCGCACGGCCGGCCCACAGCCAGCCGAGCCACGCCGAAAGCCCGGTGCCGAACAGTACCAGCGCGATGAGATCGCGTGCGAGGCGCCGCTCCCGCGCGCCCTCGAGGCCGATGTCGAGCACGACGTAGAGCTTGCGCCCGGCGACGTCGTAGACCGCGATATGGCGCTCGCCGCGACCGTCGTTGATCTCGTAGACGCCGGGATCGAGGCTCGCGAGTTCGGGCGGCGGCACGTTGTGGCCCGTCGCACCGTCGTTGAACACGTAGAAATGACGTGTATGCGGCCGCGGCGTGACGCCGTCGTCCGCGAATCGCTCGCGTAGGTAGTCGCCTTCCACGCGCAGCATCTCGTCGATGAGCCGGTGCACGTACGAATCGGAAAAATGCTCGGCGACGAGCGCGACGCAGGCGCTGACCACGAGGCCGAGCAAGGCGAACGTGAATGCGACCCGCGCGCGCAGTCCGAGTTTGGAGAGCCAGTTCATAGGCGTATTTTCCGCTCGTTCCGCGCGGCCGACAACGTTCACTCGTCGGCTTCCGCGAGGCGGTAGCCGAAGCCATGCACGGTGTGCAGCAGCCGTTTCTCGAACGGACGGTCGATGGCCGCGCGCAACACCGACAAGTGGGTGTGCAAGGTCGCGATGTCGCCGCCGCTGTCGCCCCACAGCACGTGCGCGAGGTCGGCGTGGCGCACCAAGTTCGGCGAGCGGCGCATCAGTGCTTCGAGCAGCGCGAAACCCGCCCGCGTGACGGTCAAGCTCCGGCCTGCACGGCGCACCGTGAGGTTCGCGGGGTCGAGCTCGAGATCGGCCACGCGCAGCAAATCGCCGTGCTGCAGGCGCCCGCGCCGGTGCAGGGCGCGGATGCGCGCTTCGAGCTCCTTCATCGCGAAGGGTTTGACCACGTAATCGTCGGCGCCGCGCGCGAAGCCGGCGAGCTTGTCGTCGAGCGTGTCGCGTGCGGTCAGCATGAGCACGGGCGTGTCGCGATGCGCTTCGCGCAGCGCTCGGCAGAGTTCGAGCCCGTCCATGCGCGGCAGGCCGAGATCGAGCACGATCACGTCGTAGGAACCTTCGAGCGCCATGCGCAGGCCGTTCGCGCCGTCCGCGGCGTGATCCATGACGTACCCGTGGTTCTCGAGGTAGTCCCAGATGTTCGCCGCGATATCGCGCTGGTCTTCGATCAACAGAATGCGCAGCATGGCGGGACGGAAGGTCTGCGGCGATTCCGCATCATCGGCCAGCGTGAGGCGCCAGGCATTAAGGTTTTCTGAATTCCGACGCGTCGAGCACGTCGGCGAATGTGGTGGCGAAGGTGTGCACGTCGCCCGGCCAGCGCGCGGAGACGTAGTCGCCGTCGCGTACGACGAATGCCGGCCGGTCGTCGTCGGGCGCGTCGCGGAAGAGCCCGCTCGCCTTGCGGAAGCGATGCGGCGCCTCGGCGGCGACGTCGAGAAAATCCCCGGGATTTACGAGTGCGCGCGTGACTTCGGCCTGTACGCTGCGGAAACCCGCCGGTTCGCCCGGCGACTCGCGATAGGTGCGATAGTAGTCGCGGTCCCAGAAACGGCCCGCGTAGCGCGACAGCCGCCACGCGGAACGCTCGAGCGTCCACGTGAGCGCCGTCGTGCGCCGGCCGTACAGCACCGAACGCCCGGTGCGGACCGACACGCTGCGGGCGGCGAGCACCACGCCGTGGCAGATCGCGGCGACGGGCTTGCCGGCGTCGAAGAAACTCGCGACGAGCCGCTGCAACACGGCGTCTTCGAGACAGGCACGCATGCCCGGCGCGTGTCCGCCGGGCAGCAGCAAGGCGCCGAACGCGCCGGCGCCGAGCTCTCGATAGGCGAGCGGCGTCCGAAATGCGGCATTTTCCACAAGTTCACCGTACGCCGTGCGCGCGCGCCGGTCGGCGCGCAACAGCAAACCGACGAGACGCAGGCGCCGCAGCAGCGGCACGCGACTCCAGAAGTCGAGACCGATGCCGTCGATCATGATCGGATCGGCGTGTGCGGGCGCGCCGTCGGCGGTGGCGAACACGAGTTCGTGTCCGCGTGCGCGCAGGATTTGCCAGCTCACCGCCGCTTCGGACGGATCAAAGCCTTCGTGCGGCAGCGGCACGAGCACCTTCATGTGCGCGCAGCGCGGCGCGTCCACCGCATCCACGCATAGACCGGTAGGCCCACCACGAGCAGTCCCGCGCCCCAGAGCAAGGCCTCGGCTCCCGTGCCGACGAGCGCCCACGCGCTATAGACGAGCGCGATCGCGGCCACGGGCTTGCGCCATGCGGGCCCGGCCTTCGCCGGCTCGAGACGCAACATCGCGGCCGCGCTGAAGAGATACGGCAGGAGCGCCGCGGCGGTGGCGAGCAGGATCGAGGCGGTGAACACGGCGACCAGCGTATCGTTGAAGTTCGCGACGACGAGCAGCGATGCAAGCACGCTGCCGATCACGATGCCGATGCGTGGCGTGGCGCGCGCGTCGACTTCGGCGAACGGTGCGGGAAACAGGCCGTCGCGCGCCGCGGCGAACGGGATCTGGCCCTGGATCAGGATCCAGCCGTTCAGCGCACCGAGGCAGGAAACGGCCATCGCGGCCGCCATGGCCGCCGCCGCGCCGCTGCCCCACAACGCGCGCGCGGCATCGGCGAACGGGGCGGGTGAGGCCGCGAGCACGTCCGCTGGCAGAACGCCGAGCACCACCGTGCAGGCGGCGACGGTGAACGCGGCGGCGATGGCCACGCCGACCAGCGTGGCGCGCGGAATCGTGCGCTCGGCGTCTTCGACGTGCTCCGCCGGGATCGTCGCGCACTCGAATCCGAGTAGGGCCCACATCGCCAGCGCTGCGCTCGACGTCGTCGCGCCGAGCAAGCCCTGCGCGTCGGAATCGAATGCCCAGAGCCGCGCGGATTCGATCTTGCCCATGCCTGCCGCGACGAGCACGCCGAGCGGCACGAGCTTGAGCAGCGTCGTCACGAGCTGGGCGATGCCGGCACTGCGCACGCCGGCGAGATTGCACGCCGTGCACAGCCAGAGGACACCGAGCGCACAGCCCGCCGACCGCGCGGGCGTGGAAACGATGCCGGGAACGAGCGCCGACATGCTGCCCGCGAATGCGACGGCGATTGCGGCGACCGCACACCAGACCGAAATCCAGTAGCTCCAGGCCATGACGAAGCCAGCGAAGTCGCCGAACGCGAGACGCGCAAATGTATACGGCCCGCCGCTCAGCGGATAGCGACGGCCGAGGTCGGCGAACACGAGTGCGAGCAGCAGCGTACCGGCCGTGGCGAATGCCCACCCGAGCAGGCTCGCTCCGCCGAACGGAGCGAGCGAGGACGGCAGCAGGAACACGCCGGAGCCGATCATGTTGCCGACGACGAGTGCCGTCGCACTCCAGAAGCCGAGCGGCCGCGGCGCGGCCACGCCGCTCGGCGCACTGCGTTCGATGCCGCCCTGCGGCACGCCGTTCCCCGCCTCGCTCATGTCCGCAGTGTAGCGCACCCGCGGCCGCCGCTTGCGTCAGCGCGCGACGTCGGCGCCTTTTTTGACGAACAGCTGTCGCAGCACCGAGCGGTGGCAGTGCGACTCGTCCTCGCAATAGCAGCCGACCGAGAAATTCGCCGAGTGCGAGAGCGCCGCGAGCACATCGAGCAAGTGATCGCTCTCGGGACACTTCATTTCGGCGCGATATTTACGTACGAACTGCTCCCACTGGGCGGAGGTCGCCGCGTTCAGCGCAAACTTCACGATTTCCGCGCTTGGCGCGAGATTCGGCAGCCACACGTCGTACCAGTTCTCCGCGGCGTAACGCGCCTTCGGCACGCCGCGCGGCGGGCGCCGTACCGTGCCGATACGCACACCTTCGTCGCTCGCGCGCGGACTGCCGAGCCTGACGATACGGACGCTCATTTCAGTTTCCGTGGCGAGGCGGCCGGACGCAGCCACGTGACGAGGCTCGTCACCGCGAAGATCGCGCCGAATGCGTACAGATACCACGCCCACACGTCGGCGCGGAAGCTCGAAAAATAGACGGCCATTCCGAGGAACAACAGCGCGAACAGCGGATGCACGATGCGCTGCGCGGACACCACGCCGATATTGCGGATCGAGGCCACTTGCAGCCGCGACAGCGCTTCCGTAAACGCTTTGCAGCGCTCCGAACACGCCAGCCCGCGATCGACCTCGATCGCGCAACCGCGGCACACGCCCTTACCGCAGGATTTGCAGATCCCGACGGCCGCTTCGTTCGGATGGGTAAAACAGTACACGGTATGTCCTCAGTTTTGGCGTCGATATCGCAGCCCATCGCACGCGCCCAAGATGCCGAATTAATGGGAAAAGACGTGGCGAGCCTATTTGTCGAGTTCACCGCGTGTGACCTTCAGCACTAACTTGGTCAAATCCGAAGATCGATTTGCCACACCCACGGCTCCGCTTGCTCGCGCCCGATCCAGGGTCTTCTTTACGGATGTGTAGAAGATAAGCGGTACCTCAATCTCCCCGTCTTTTAGGGCCTCAAGGAATTCGTAACCGGCCTTTGTATTTGAAACGCCGTGCTCTACGCGATGTATGTCGGAAATTATTAGATCGTATTGTTTCTTGGAGAGCAAATCGAGAGCTTCGTTTGTGGACAATGCCAAGTCGATTCTCGCTCCCAGAGATTTGAAAAAGCTGGCCTCATAACTATTATTCAGAGGCTTGTCGTCAACCCAAAGAATGCTTTGTCCTTCAAGGGCTCCCTGCGGGATTGGTGCGGACTCTCTGGACTGCGCGAGCTTCTTGACTTGGTTTTTTGCGAAGTCGATGAATTCGGCCGGGTCATCCTTGAGCTTTTCCGCTCCCCGCTCCAGTGCATCCTGAAGCGCCTTTTCCTGAGCTCCGAATTCCCATCCGCCAGGCGCTTTACGCAGTCTTCTGGCCAATTCGGGAAAAACCCCGCGAATCTCTCGCCTGAAGGTCATGAAGATGACCAGAAATATCACCGGCCATGAGAAGATGATTTTGAGGAATTTCAGCACCGCCTCGAGAATATCTTTGGCGTCCATGATTGCCGGCTCGCAAAAGAAATGACGGCCACAAGCGCCGTCGGCTTCGTCGAAGTCTGCTCTTCCCTCCCTGCTCGATCTGCTGTCAATGCTTACAGGTGTCACGATGGACCCGAGCGGTCCGTCCATCCTGGCCAGAGGTCCGCGCGAAGATTCAAATCAGAACGTAGCGCATGTTTTCGATCGTTCGCGAAGAACGGACTCTTGGGTGAAAATTTGGCGATAACTGCGCAGAAGTTGGCGTACGGCGGCATCGGATTTCGCGTCGTCGCCATGAATGATGACGACTACGCGGTTCGCCTCGCTCGCGATGGTGCCCTTGGCATCACGCCAGCTTCCGTGCGCATCGAGCACCGTAAACCCTTGCGGGAACGCCGGCACGATCGCATCGCGCTCGAACCGTTGCCAATCCGCATCGCTGACTTCGCCGCCGCCCGGGATCGAACGGCCGAAATAGAGCGTGTCGCGGATCATCGGCTGCTCGTCCCGGCGGCAGCCGAGCGCGTGTTCGACACGCAAATTGGCGCAGCCGCCGAGTGCGATGACGAGCGCTAGCCAGGCGGCCGCCGCTCTCATTTCAGATGCGTTTCGAACAGTCGGTAAATGCGCTTGTACTCGTCGAGCCATGAATCGGCGTTCGTGAAACCATGCCGGTCGAGCGGATATGGCGATATCGTGAAATCGTCTTTGTGCAATTCGATGAGGCGTTCGTAGAGGCGCATCGAATCCTCGAACAGCACGTTGTCGTCGATGACGCCGTGGCAGATCAGCAGAGGATCTTTGAGGCCCTCGGCGAATTCGAGCGGCGAGGAGCGCCGATAGGCGATCGCGTCGATTTGCGGGCGGTTCAAGATGTCGCTCGTGTAATCGTCGTTGTACTGCGTCCAGTCGGTCACGGGGCGGAGCGCCGCGCCGGCGGCGAATTCCCCCGGCGCACGGAACAGCGCCATGAGCGTCATGAAACCGCCGTAGGAACCGCCATAGATGCCGACGCGCTTCGGATCGACGTTCCAGTTCTTGACCAGCCATTGCTTGCCGTCGAGCAGGTCTTCGAGCTCGGGATGGCCCATGTTCCGATAAATCGCCGTGCGCCACTCGCGCCCGTAGCCCTCGGAGGCGCGGTAGTCCATGTCGAGCACGACGTAGCCGTGCTGCAAAAGCAAATTGTGGAACATCTGCTCGCGGAAGTAGTACGGGAATTGCTCGTGGACGTTCTGCGTGTAGCCGGCGCCGTGCACGAACAGCACGGCCGGGTGCGACGCGGATTTGTCGAAATCCGCCGGCTTGTAGAATTTTGCATAGACGCTGCCTTTGAAATGCGTCGATGGCACTTCGACGATCTCGGGTGCGACCCATTGCAAGGCTTTGTACTCGGCACTGCGCGTATCGGTCAGCTCGTGCGGCTCGCCTGAGCCGTCGGCCGCGACGACGGCGAGCTGCGGCGGCACGTAGCTCGACGAATGCACGACGAGCAGCTTCGTGCCGTCGTGCGCGAGCACGAAACCTTCCATGCCGCCGTAGCGCGTGACGCGCGCGAGCTCGCCGCCGGCCGTCGGCACGCGGTAGACGTCGTAGGCGTACGGCGCCTGCGCATTCGCGCGTACGTAGAACCAGCGGCCGTCGGCCGAAAGCTGCGGGCGCGACACTTCGAATTTCCCGTGCGTCAGTGCCTGCGCCTTCCCGCTTAGCGCTTTTGTATACAATTGCGCATAGCCGCTCTCCTCGGAAACGTACCAGAGCGTGCGGTTGTCGTGCTCCCAGCCGAATTCGTTGAAGTTCCAGTTGATCCAGGCCGGATCGGTCAGACGGTGCTGCGGGATCAACGTAGCCTTGGCGAAATCCAAGGTGGCGATCCAGCGGTCCTTGTTGTCGTTCGCGCGGAGCTCGACAGCGACGTTCGAACCGTCGCGCGAGAACGCAATCCCGGCCACTTGCAGCTCGCGCGCTTTGGTCTTCTCGCTCTTGGCGGGCGCGGCGCCGTGTGCATCGGTCTGCGCCGGTTGTTCCGCCGATTTCTCCTTTTCGCGCGCTTTTTCGTTTTCCTCGCGCACGGCCTTGAGCGGATCGTCGTGGATACCCGGCAGATCGTCGTAGCCGAGCTTCTTGCTCGTGTGCGCCGCCAGATCGAACAGCCACAGCGTGTGTGCCACGGGGTCGTTGCGGCCCACGCGCGTGCGCTCGTCTTCGAATTCCTCGTAGCCGGACTCGGTCACGTAGCGCGTGAGCTTGCCCTTCTTGCCTTCGTCGTACGCTTTCGGCGACGTGACGGCGAGCAGCCAATGCGCGTCGGGCGACAGCGCCGTGTCGACGATCTGCACATCGTCGCCGAGATAGAACGGCACGGGCGCACGGGTCGGATCGCCGCTTTGCATCGACTTGGCGTGCTCCTGCGCCGTGTGCTTGTCGTCGTGCGCTTTCTTGATCGTCGTGAACAGGCGAAACTGCAGATCGCGCAGATCGTCGGGTTTCGGCGCGGCTTCGGGATCTTTTTCGGTCTTGAGCACGGCCGCCGGCGCAGCGACCGCGTTGGCGATGTCGTAGACGAACCAATCGTGGCCCGCGCGGAAACTCAAGAGGCGGCCGTCGGCGGAGAATTGCGGCGAGCTTTCCGTCTGCTCGGTGCGCGTGACCTGGAGCGTGGCTCCGCTCGCGAGATCGCGCAGGAATACGTCGCCGTTGCGCACGAATGCGGCGCGCTTGCCCGCGGCGTCGTAGGTCGGCGTCCCCTCGGCGGCGGCCATGCCTCCGGCATCGATGACGTGGTCGGCGCCGTCGGCGAGATCGATGCGGTGGAGGTCATGGATCGGCGAGTCGCGGCGCTTCATGCGGTAGTAGACACTGCGGCCGTCGATGCTGAAATACGGGCCGGCGCGGCCTTCCTCCGGATCGGCCGTATCGATGCGGCCACCCAGCCAATCGGGATCGGCCATGATGCGCTCGAGCGTCAACGGCGCCTCCGGCGTGGCGGCGGCCGCGCTCGCGAGCAGGGCGAAAGGAATGACGACGGCGATGCGGATCACGGCAGGTCCTCGAACGAGCAAAAAGCTGAGGATAGCCGAGGGCTGGAAGCGCGCAAGCCGCCGGAAGTCATTGGAGAGTGGGATTGGGGAGTGGGGATTGGGGATCGGGAATCGGCAATCGGCGAAGCACACGGCCTGCAATTCCTCCCGAATCCCCAATCCCCAATCCCGATTCCCTATTCCCGGCTTTTGCGGCACCATCGTTCCTCCGCGAGCCGCTTCGGATTCCCAATGGCCCTGCCGTCGATCGAAATCGAAACCGCACCGAATCCGCGCCACGCGGTGATCTGGCTGCACGGACTGGGCGCCGACGGACACGATTTCGAGCCGATCGTACCGGAGCTCGTCGCGCCGGACTGGCCCGCGTTGCGCTTCGTGTTCCCGCACGCGCCGGTCCGGCCGATCACGATCAACGGCGGCATGGCGATGCGCGCCTGGTACGACATTTCGGGCCAGGAGATCGCGCAGCGTCAGGACGAAGCGGGCATCCGAGCGTCGATCGGTTTGCTCGGCGAACTCGTCGATCGCGAGATCGCGCGCGGCGTCGCGAGTGCGAACATCCTGCTCGCCGGGTTTTCGCAAGGCGGCGCGATCGTGCTCGCCGGCGGCATCCGCCACGCGCAGCCGCTCGGCGGCATCATCGCGCTGTCGACCTACCTGCCGATGGCCGAGAAGACCGATGCCGAGGCGGCGGCTGCGAACCGTACGACGCCCGTGTTCATGGCGCACGGCATGCTCGATCCGACGATCCCGCACGCGCTCGGCGAAATGAGCCGCGAATATCTGAAACAGCGCGGATATGCCGTCGATTGGCACGCCTATCCGATGGCGCATCAGGTGTGCATGGAAGAAATCGCCGATCTGCGGCGCTGGATCGGCGCGCGGCTTCGCTAGCCCGCGAGGCGTTTGCATGCGCGCGCCGCCGTCGCCTCGTGCCGAGTCGCAATCGCCGAATTGGCTGCCGGACTTCTGCAGCCTGCCCGTGATATTCGCGGTGGCCGTCGTGGCCGAGCTCCTCGTGCTCGTCGTGCTCATCGCACCGAGCGACGAATCGCGGCCGCTCCTGCCGCGCCTCGCGACGGCGAGCGTGTTCGTACAGTGGCTCGCGCTGCTGTGCACGGTGTGTCTCTGCAAGCTGCGTCCGCAGCTCGAACGGCTGACACCCGCCCTCGGCGTGCTGACCGCCTACCTCCTCATGCTCGTCATCACGGCGCTCGGCAGCGCGCTCGTCTTCGGCATCGACCAGCAGCTCGGCCTGGGCCTCACGTTGCCGGCCGAGTTCGAGTGGCGTTTCGTCGTTCGCAACGTGGCATTGTGCGCATTGATCGGCGCCGCCTTGCTGCGTTATTTCTATGTGTTCGAACAGTGGCGCGCGCGCGTGCGCGCCGAGGCGAAGGCGCGCTTCGACGCGCTGCAGGCGCGCATCCGCCCGCACTTCCTGTTCAACAGCATGAACACGATCGCGAGCCTGATCCCCTTGCGGCCCCAGGACGCCGAACGCGCCGTCGAGGATTTGAGCGATCTGTTCCGCGCCGCGCTCGGCGGAGAGGCCGCGCAGAGCACGCTGGGCGCGGAGCTGGCGCTCGTGGAGCGCTACCTCGGCATCGAGCGCCTGCGGCTCGGCGAGCGGCTCGGCATCGACTTCGACACCGCCGGCGTGCCTGCGGACTTGCCGGTGCCGGCCCTGATCCTGCAGCCGCTCATCGAAAACGCCGTGTATCACGGCATCCAGCAACTGCCGGAGGGCGGCACCGTCACCGTTCGCGCGCGCGTCAGCGAGCAAACCGTGGAAATCGTGATCCGCAACCCGCGTCCGCGCGCCGCCGAGCGGCGCGAGACGGGTCACGGCATGGCGCTGGCGAACACACGGGCGCGCATCGAGTACCATTTCGGCCGACGCGGCGGCCTCGATGTCGACGCCGCGGAGGAAAGTTTCACCTGTACCGTGCGTCTGCCGACATCGGCTGCTTGAGAGACTGCCATGAAAGTCCTCATCGTTGACGACGAACCGCTCGCGCGCGAACGCCTGGCGGCATTGTTGCGCGAGATCGGCAACATCGAGATCGTCGGCCAGGCCGGCAACGGCCGCGACGCCGTCGAGAGCGCGATGCGGCTGGCGCCCGACGTGGTGCTGCTCGACATCCGCATGCCGCTCATGGACGGGCTCGAAGCCGCGCGCCACATCGCCGGCTTCGACGCGCCGCCCGCCGTGATCTTCTGCACGGCTTACGACGAACACGCGGTCGCCGCGTTCGAGGCCGACGCCGTCGATTACCTGGTCAAGCCGATCCGTCGCGAACGCTTGCTGGCGGCGCTCGATCGCGCGCGGCGCCTGAGCGCGAAAACCTTGCAGAAAATCGAGGCGACCACCGGTTCGCCGCAGCGCCGCAGCCATCTCTGCGCGCGCGTGCGCGGCAATCTCGTGCTCGTGCCGGTCGCTGACATTCAATATCTGCTCGCCGAGGACAAGTACGTCGTCGTCCACCACGGCGGCGGCGAAGTGCTCGTCGAAGAGGCGCTCAAGGCGCTCGAGACCGAATTCGCCGACCGTTTCGTGCGCATCCACCGCAATTGCCTCGTCGCGCGCGATCGCTTGGCTGCGCTGACGCGCGACAGCGAGGGGCGCGTCTTCGCACAGCTCACGGGCGTCGCAATGCCGCTCGAAGTGAGCCGGCGGAATTTGCCCGGTCTGCGCAAGCTCGTGAGGAGTCTGTAGCTTGACCATACGCATCGCCACGCGCCAAAGTGCACTCGCGCTCTGGCAAGCCGAGCACGTCGCGGCGAGGTTGCGCGCGCAGCATCCCGCGCTGCGCGTCGAGCTCGTGCCGATGACGACGCGCGGCGATCAGGTGCTCGATCGCCCGCTCGCGGAAATCGGCGGCAAAGGGCTGTTCCTGAAGGAGCTCGAGACCGCGCTACTCGAACGTCGCGCCGATATCGCCGTGCATTCGTTCAAGGACGTGCCGATGGAGCTCGAGCCGCCGTTCGCGATCGGCGCCGTGCTCGAACGCGCCGATCCCGCCGATGCATTCGTTTCTCCGCGCTATGCGCGCTTGGACGAGTTGCCGCACGGCGCGCGTGTCGGCACATCGTCGCTGCGGCGCCAGGCGCAGTTGCGCGCGCGCCGGCCCGATCTCGCGCTCGCGGACCTGCGCGGCAACGTCAATACGCGCTTGGCCAAGCTCGACGCCGGCGATTACGACGCGGTAGTCCTGGCGTGCGCGGGTCTCGAACGCCTGGGTCTCGCCGCGCGCATCCGCAGCCGGCTCGGAGCCCCCGACTGGCTCTCTGCGGCCGCGCAGGGCGCCATCGCAATCGAACATCGCGTCGGCGATACGCGCATTGCCGAACTGCTCGCGCCGCTCGACGATGCCGACACCGCGCGCTGCGTCGCCGCCGAGCGCGCGATGACGCGGTGTCTGCAAGGCAGCTGCGACGTGCCGATCGCCGCGTTCTGCATGGATACCGAACGCGGCATGCACCTTTTCGGTCTGGTCGGCGATGCCGCGAGCGGCCGCCTGCTGCGCGCCGAGGAAACCGCGATGGACCGCGATGCCGAAGCGCTCGGCCGGCGTGTCGCCGAACGCTTGCTCGCCATGGGAGCGGAGGCGTTCCTGCATCGGTCGTAGGACCCGCGCTCAAAACGAATAGACGAGATTCGTCGTCGCGAGCTGGTCCGTCTTCTTGAATCCCGCTTGCACGGCGGAGTTGTAGCGCACCTCGTAGCCTGCTTTGAGCGCGAGCTTGCTCGTCATCTTCACGTTCACGCCCGCATCGTTCTGCACGAAGGTGTCGCTGCCGGCCGACTCGACGAGCACCGTGTCGGTGAACGACGTGCTTGCGTTGAACGTGTGCTTGTAATCGGCTTTGCCGCGTTCGGCGGCGGCACCGTCCGCAGCCAGCTGCAGCTTGATCTGCGCCGGCGGCGGGTTTGGATTCGCCACGTACGTTGGACCCGGCTGCGCACCCTTGTAGCCGCCGCCGATCTCGAACGCGAGCTCGTCGTGCGCGCTCTTGAGCGCCTGGTATCCGTAGCCGAGGGTACCGATGTACTGATAGGCATAGGGCGAAAACCCGTCGTGCTCGTAACGCACGGCGCCGACCACGTAGCTGCGGTCATCGAGTTTGTAGCCGCTCGACGCGCCCGTTTCGTAGCGCTCGGCCGTGAGCCGGTACTGCGTGGACTTCGTACCGTCTACCGCGGTCGTCGTCACGTCGGCTTTGTTGCGCAGGGCCTTGACGTAATAGTCGTCCTTCCACTGAGCGTCGTTGTACTTGATGTCGACCTTCGCGTTGAGGTTCTCGGATTCGGTGTTTCCGCTTGCGATCGCAAGCCCGGCTTCGCCGCTGCCCGACCAGCCCTGCTTGGGCGCGGGGGCGTCGGCGGCGTGCGACGCGAGCGGCAGCGCGAAAGCCAGCGTGGTGACGAGAAGTGCGTGTTTCATGGTGTTCTCCCGGGCAGAAACGCCGCCGACCGCGGCATACGCATGCTCGCGAAGGGCGCGGGCGGATGCGCGGCCGAGTTGTGGCAGCGCGCGGGCAGTGCCGGGCGGAATTCAGGCGCGCTCGGCGCCGTAGAAGAGCATGACGACGTGGCGCGCCTCGGCGAAGAACAGCCAGCGCTCGACGAAGCCGGCGGCGATCGCCGCGACGGTGGCGCCGATCGTTGTGATCGTACCGGCCGCAGGCGCGACCCATGCGACCAGGGCGAGCACGGCGACCCCACCGAGCAGCACGAGGCAGATGCCGCGCAGGCGCGCCGCATGCTTGCGTGCGAGGGCGAAGCCAAATTCGTGCGTGAGATAGTTCTCTTCGGTGTGCGGCCGTTCGGCGCTCATCACGTGGCCGTGGCGGCCGAGGCCGGTCGCCGACTCGGGTGTCGCGGGATGCCTGGCAGCGTCGATGTGTCGCCAATAGACCAGTTTGAGCAGCGCGGCTGCCGCCGCGAGCGCGAGCATGAGTGCAGGCAGGACCACACGCGCTAGCGTGCCGTTGCCGCCCGGCGCGAGCAGCGCCTTCGACAGACACGTGCCCGCCAGCGCCCCGAACAACAGATAACCAGGCAGCACGTAACCGTTGTGCCAAGCCTGGACGGTCTTGAGCGAAGTATAAATTTTCGCCGTGCAGACGACCGTAATCGCAGCGAGCAAAGCCAGCGCGACGGCGAGCGTGCGGACCACCGCCGGATCGCCGCCTTGCCAAAGTTCGGCGCCGAGCAGTGCCGCCGGCGCGAAGCTCGCGAGCGAAGCCACACCCTCGCGCGATAGCCACGACGAGCGCCATTGACTCAGCGCACGCCACGCGCGCTGCGGCTGGCCAAGGTGCAGCATCGACGACATCAGCCCTGCGGCTGCCGCCACAGCACCCGTTGCCAGCAGAACGAGCGCCTGCGCCCGGGTGAGCGCTCGCACGTCGACGGCAAGCGCGGACCCGAGCAAAAACCAAAGTCCGAAGCCGGCACCCGAGACGACGGTGAAGAAAATGACCGAGAGCGCCGGACGCATCAGTCGCCCCGCGCCGTCGGCTTGCGCTCAGGCAACGTCGTCCCGCATGGCTTGCGGAAGACGTGCAGGCATCTTCTCGAAGTCTCGTTCACGGCATGGCGGCTGGCGAAAGGAAGCGCGCATTCTACTGCGGGCAGGACAAGCCGCGAACCTTGACGAGTGGAAGCCGGCATCAGCGCGACAACAGTCGATCCACCCACCGCAGCAATGGCGACGCTTTCGAAAAATCGACTTCCTCTTTCGCGGGCGGCGCTTTGGCCGACGTCGCATCGCGCCGCGGCCGCGGCGGCAGGTATTTGTTGACGGGCTTGTAGCCCATCTCGGGCATCAGGTCGTAGCCGCCCCGTTCGGCGACGAGTTTCGACACGGGCGATTCGGCATCGCCGAGATCGCCGAAGTGCCGCGCGCGCGTCGGGCACGCCATGACGCACGCCGGTTGACGATCGTATTCGTCGAAGGATTCGTTGTAGATGCGGTCCACGCACAACGTACACTTTTGCATCGTGCCGCGCTCGGCGCTGAATTCGCGTGCGCCGTACGGGCATGCCCAGGCACAGAGCTGACAGCCGATGCATTTGTCCTCGTCCACGAGCACGATGCCGTCTTCGGCACGCTTGTAGCTTGCCCCAGTCGGGCACACCGTGACGCAATCCGGCGTCTCGCAATGCAGGCATGAACGCGGAAAGTGAACAGTCAGGGCGGGAGAACTCTTGTCGATTCCCGATTCGCGATTCCCGATTCCCGACACCTCGTAACTGTGCACCCGATTGAACCACACCCCGCGCGGCTCGCGGCCGTAGGCCTCGGTGTCGGGCAGCGGTCCGAACTGGCCGCCGTCGTTCCATTCCTTGCACGCGACCGCGCAGGCGTGGCAACCCACGCAGATGTCGAGGTCGATGACGAGACCGAGTTTTTTCTTCGTGGGCGGCGGCAGCGTGGTCATGTCACGGATGGAACGGCCAGAAGTGCGGGATCAACAGCATCGAGATCGCGCAGAACAACAGAATCAGCGGTATGCCGACCTTCATGAAATCGGTGAACCTGTAGCCGGCGGCGCCATAGACGATCGTATTCGTCGGATAGCCGACGGGCGTGGCGAACGATGTCGCTGCGGCGAAGGCCACGGTGATCACGAACGGCGAAGGACTCGCGTGGAGCGCATGCCCGACGGAAATCGCGATCGGCACCATGAGCACGACCGACGGGTTGTGTCCCATGAACTCGGTGAGGAGCGCCGTGAGCAGATAGATCATGACGAGCACTGCGAGCGGTCCGTGCTCCCCGACGAGGTGCATGCCGCCGTCGACGAGATGCTGGGCGAGGCCGGTGTTGTCGAGCGCGATGCCGAGCGGCAGGATCGCGCCGAGCAGCACGATGACTTTCCAGTCCATCGATTCGTAGACGTCTTCGAAACGGAAGCAGCCGGTCAACGCCATCGCCGCACAGCCGAGCAGCGCGCTGACCACGATCGGCAGCACGCCGAAACCGGCGAGCAGCACGACGCCGACGAGGATCGCGACCGCCAACGGCGCGCGACGGCGCGGCTCGCGCATTTCGCCGCGTTCGCTCAACACGACGAGACCCGAATCGCGGCGCAGGTGAGCGACGGCCGCTTCGTCGACGAGCAGCAGCAACACGTCGCCGACTTCGAGCCGCGTGCGCTTGAGCTGCTCGCGCACGATGCGGTTGCGCCGCTGCACGGCGAGCAGCGCGGCGTTGTAGTGCCAGCGGAAGTCGGTCTCGCCGACGCTCTGGCCGACCATGCGCGCCCCGGGCGGCACCACGGTTTCGACGAGCACGCGCCGGCGATCGGACGAGCTCGAGCTTTGCATGTCCGCGACGGGCGCGATCTCGAGCCGCATCTGCTGCTTGAATTCTTCGAGCCGCTGCCAGTCGCCGCGGGCGAGCAGTACGTCGCCCTCGGCGATGATCTGCTCGCGCGGCGCCCACAGATGTTCCTCGCCGCGCAGCAGTTCGAGCACGTAGACGCCGTGTTTTTCGCCGAGCTTGGCCGCCGCCACGGATTGGCCGATCAGCGACGATTCGCGCATCACGCGCAGTTCGGTCACGAACTTGCCGAGGTCGTAATTTTCGACGAAATCCGTATCGATGTGGCGCGGCAGCAGCCAGCGGCCGACGAACATCAGATAGGCGATTCCGACGACCGCGAGCACCGCGCCGACACGCGTGAAATCGAACACGGCGAAGCCGGGCATGCCGTGCTCGATCGCGAGGCTGTTCGTGAGCAGGTTCGAGGACGTGCCGAGCAGCGTGCACACGCCGCCCATCTGCGCCGCATAGGACATGGGAATGAGCACGCGCGCGGGCGAGGTCCTGCTGCGTGCGCACACGCTGAGCGTCACGGGCAGGAACGTGGCGACGAGTGCCGTGTTCTTCACGAACGCGCCGAGCACGCAGACGATGAGCATGATGGCGAGCGTCAGCAGCCACGGCCGGTCGATGCGCGAGAGGATGCGGATCAAGGGATCGAGTGCGCCCGTCCCGACGACGCCCGCATTGAGCGCGAACATCGCAGCGACGACGACCGTCGCTTCGTTGCTGAACCCCGAGAGCCCTTCGGTCGGCGTGATGATGTGCAGCAGGATCAGCGCGACGAGCACGACGAGCGCGATGACGTCGTAGCGCAGCTTCTCGCTGATGAAAAGCGCCATCGCGCCGAGGACGATGGCGGCGACGGCCCAGGCCTGCCAGGTCATCGGCGGTCTCCCGCCGCGAGCTCGATCGCGTGGCCGGCACGCGTCGGTTCGGCATCGCGCACGAGACGCACCTTGAGGTCGAACCAGGCGGCCTGGCCCGTGATGGGGTCGGCGTTCGCATAGCGATGACCGTCGCCGCGCGGCGGCAGCAGATCGTCGATCACGTGGTTGAGCAGGAAGCCTCGCGTGAATTCCGGCGCATTCGGTTCGAGTTTCCATGCGCCGCGGCGTTTGCCGATCGCGTTCCAGCTCCAGACGGTGCCGGGCGCCGTACCGGCGTGGTACTTCGCCTGTACGCGAATGCGGCCGTGCGCGGATTCCACCCAGATCCAATCGCCGTCGGCAATGCCATTCGCTTCGGCGGTCGCTGCATTGACGTAGAGAAAATTGCGCGCTGCGATCTGCCGCAGCCAGGCGTTCTGCGAGCCCCAGGCGTGGTACATGAACATCGGGCGCTGAGTGATGGCGGCGATGGGATAGGTTCGGGAGTCTGGCGGTTGAGTGGACATGTCCGCCGCGTCGTAATAGATCGGCAGCGGATCGAAAAAGGCGGCCACGCGCGCGCGATCGCATGCGGGCGGTTGCTGCGTGCCATGGCGTTGCGCGGCGAGGCGGAATTTCTGCAGACGCTCGGAATAGAGCTCGAGCACGATCGGTTCAGCGGAACCCACGAAACCCAGCGATTTCGCCCAGGCGAGATAATCGCGATTGGCCATCTTGTAATAGCGGCCGGCGGCCGGCACCGGCGCGTGCCAGTGACAATCGTGCGATGTGTACGCGTCGAGCTGATGCGGGTTCGGTTCGCCGACGCCGGACTTCCCGCCGTCGCGGCCGCGCCATCCCGCGAGCAGGCCGATGCCCGGCGCGCGCTCGTGCTCGACGATGTATTGCGCGTATCCGTGCGGATACTTCGGTGCGCCGCGCGCATCGACCATGCCGGGCAGCGAAAGCCGTGCGCCGAGTTCGAGCAGCACGTCCTGGAACGGTCGCACGTCGCGGTCGGGTTCCGCGATCGGTTGGCGGATCGCGTCGCTCGCGCCGTCGGCGTCGGAGATCGGGCGGTCGAGCAGGCTGATGCAATCGTAGCGCTCGAGATACGTCGTATCGGGCAGCACGAGGTCGGCGTAGTTCACGGTCTCCGACCAGTAGGCGTCCGCATAGATGAAATGTGGAATCTTATACTCGCCGTGCGCATCGCGGTCGGCGAGCATGCGGCGCGTCTCGCTCGTGTTCATCGCCGAGTTCCAGCCCATGTTGGCCATGAACAGGAACAGCGTGTCGATGCGGTACGGATCGCCGGCCCAGGCGTTGCGGATCACGCTCTGCAGCATGCCGTGCGCGGCGAGCGGATGCTCCCACGAGAACGCCTTGTCGATGCGGCGCGGCGCGCCGGCGGCGTCGACGAGCAGGTCCTCGGGTCCGTGCACGTAGCCGAGCGGACCGGCATCGAGCGCGCCGTTCTCCTTGCGCGCCTTGCCGGGCCGGTTTGCGGGCGGCACGGTTTTCGGGTACGGCGGCTGGTAGCGGAAACTTCCGGGCGTGTCGATCGCGCCGAGCAGCATCTGCAGCACGTGCAGCATGCGGCAGGTCTGGAATCCGTTCGCGTGCGCGCTGATACCGCGCATCGCGTGCATCGATACCGGCCGGCCGACCATCTGCGCATGTTCGCGGCCGTACGCGTCCGTCCAGCGTTGAGGCAGGCGGATTTCCTGCGCAAAGGCGGCATCCGCGAGTTCGGCCGCGACGCGCCGGATCGTCGCCGCGTCCACGCCGCAGCGCTCGGCGACGCGCCCAGCGTCGTATTCCTCGCCGAGAAAACGCTCGGCGAGCAGCTGGAACGCCGGCACGGCGGTGCGACCGTCCTCGAGCGTGAATTCGCCGACCACGCAAGGAGAAATGCCGACCGCGTCCGCCGCGACGATGGCCATGCCCGTTTCGCCGCGTGCTGCGCAGAGCGGCCGGCCGTGCGCATCGCGCGCGATCAGACCGTCGTCGGCGCCGCCCGGACGGCGCACGACGAGATGATGCGCATTCGTATACTTGACCAGATAGTCGAGATCGATGCGATCGGTGCGCAAGAGCTCGCGGATCAGCGCGCCGATGAACAAGCCGTCGGTGCCGGGGCGGATGCCGATCCATTCGTCGGCGATCGCGGCGTAGCCGGTGCGCACGGGATTGATCGCGACGATCTTCGCGCCGCGCCCCTTGAGTTTGCCCAAGCCGAGCTTGATCGGATTGGAATCGTGGTCCTCGGCGACGCCGAACATCAGGAGATATTTCGTGAGCTCCCAATCGGGCTCGCCGAATTCCCAGAACGAGCCGCCGATCGTGTACATGCCGGCCGCCGCCATGTTGACCGAGCAAAAGCCGCCATGCGCCGCGTAGTTGATCGTACCGAACTGTTGCGCCCACCAACCCGTGAGCGCTTGCGACTGGTCGCGTCCCGTGAAGAACGCGAGCTTGTCGGGATCGCTCGCGCGGATAGCGCCGAGCCATTTCGTCGCGATCTCTAGCGCTTCGTCCCAGCCGATCTCGCGGAACTCGCCGACGCCGCGCTCGCCCGTGCGCAGCAGCGGCTTCGTGAGCCGCGCCGGCGAGTAGTGCTGCATGATGCCGGCGGAACCCTTGGCGCAGAGCACGCCGCGATTGACCGGGTGCGCCGGATTGCCCTGGATATAACGCACGCGGCCGTTCTTGAGGTGAACTTTGATGCCGCACCTGCAGGCGCACATGTAGCACGTGGTCGTCTTGACCTCGTCGCCCACGGGTTCGTTGAGTCGAAGAGTGGCGTGCGGCATGCGCGCGTCGATAGTCGAACGGACGGACATCATAACGGATGCCGCGCCTTCGTCGCGCACCGCTTGCGGAACGCGGGCGGGAGCAGAAGCGGTCGCGAAGGACACGAGGCATGTGCGACGCGTCATAAGAAACCGTTCGAGAAATTCTTCGGCTCTTCTTCGTGAAAGTTCGTGTCCTTCGTGGTTCAAGCTTTTCGCCGCGGATGCGCAAGCATGGCGCGGCGATGTCGGGCACGTGCACAATAGGCGCATGGACCGTTACGAACGCATCCTCACGCTGCACCGCATCCTGAAGTCGGCGCGCTACGCCGTCCCGCTCGCGCGCATCATGGACGAGCTCGGCTGTTCGCGCGCGACCGCCTATCGCGACATCGCGTTCCTGCGCGACGCGCTCGGTGCGCCGATCGACAGCGATGGCGAGAACGCTGCGTTCCGCTACGCGGCGGACGAAGCCGAGCGCTTCGAGCTGCCGGGCCTGTGGCTCAACAGCGAGGAGCTGCAGGCGCTCCTCGCCCTCAACGAGCTCGTCGGACGCACGGGCCCCGGCATTCTCGCGAGCACGCTCGCGCCGTTCCGTTCGCGCATCGACCGCCTGCTGTCGAACCAGGCCGACGGCAAGAGTTTCCCGATCGAGCGCATCCGCGTGATCGGCAGCGGCACCCGCAAGGTCGACGAGGCGACGTTCCGCCGCGTCGCGAGCGCGGTGCTCGACAGGCGGCGGCTCAAATTCGACTATCGCGCGCGTTCGACCGACGAGCCGACCACGCGCACGGTTTCGCCGCAGCGCCTGACGCACTACCGCGACAACTGGTATCTCGATGCTTGGGACCACGGCCGCGAAGGCTTGCGCAGTTTCGCGCTCGACCGCATCGCGCGCGCCGAACTCGTCGACGAAGTGGCGGAAGACCGCGAGGAGGCCGAACTCAACCGGCACCTTTCATCGAGCTACGGCATTTTTTCCGGCGCGCCGAAAGCCTGGGCGACGATCCGCTTTTCGCCGCACGCCGCGCGCTGGGTCGCCGACGAGCACTGGCATTCGCAGCAGCAGGGCCAATGGCTCAAGGACGGCCGCTACGAGCTCAAGGTGCCGTACAGCAATTCGCGCGAACTGCTCATGGACGTGCTCAAGTACGGTCCCGATGCCGAGATCGTCGCACCCGTCTCGCTGCGCGAAGAGATGAGAATCATGCTGCAGCTGGCGGTCGGCGCCTATCAATGAAAGCGCTCGGCGACGCGTGGGCAGGCGCGCTCGCGCGGCGCCCTTTCGTGCTAGCATGCGCCGCCACCCTCGGGGAGATGACCACATGCGCCGTTATTTGCGTGGAGTGCTCATGCTGTGTGCGATGGCCGCTGCGGCGCCGACATGGGCGGGCGGGCCGGTCCAAATTCAGGCGGTGGATGACGGTTACAATTTCGTCGCGTCCGGCGTCGGCAGCCCGACGACGACCACGATCACGCTGACGTTCAACGCGAACGGCATCGTCGGCGAAGCCGCGCAGATCGCGAGCCTCGCCCTGCAGGGCGCGAATTCCGGCGACTTCGCGATCCTCCCGTCGAGCACCTGCGCGGTCGGCACCGATCTCGATACGGGCAACACCTCGTGCACCGTGGTCGTGCAGTACACACCCTCGACGACGAGCGCCGAGACGGCTCAGCTCGCGGTGTCGTGCAACCCGGTGGGCCTCGTCGGCGGTTTTTCGCTGAACTGCACCGGCGCGACCGGGACGATGTCCCTGTTCGGCTCCGCGGCCGCCGCGCTCGCGGCGACCCCCGCGCTCGATTCGCGCATGCTGACCGTGCTCGCGCTGCTGCTCGTCGGCTTCGGCGGCTGCATCGCCGTGCGCCGAGGCTGACGTCCCCGCGTCACAATTGCGGTAGACGGCGCGCCCGCCAAGGCGTCGCCAGCATGCCCCACGCACTGTGCCAGCGGGCCTCGCCGAGCGCATGCAGACCCGTGGGCGGGTCGGCATCGGCGACGGGTTGCGTCAGCGTACCGAACGCGCGATCCCAAACCGAGAAGATCACGCCGAAATTCGAGTTCGTCCGTGCCATCTCGGGCGAATGATGGTTCCAGTGCATGCGCGGCGTGATCAGGAGCCACGCGAACACGCGGTCGATCGACCGCGGCCACGCGACCGCTGCATGATGGCTATGCGCGACGCCGATATTGATCACTTCGTGGAGCAAGAACACGGCAACCGGCACGCCGAATGCGGCGCATACGAGGATTTTTGCGAATTGGGCGAGCACGATGTGGAGCGGGTGCTGGCGAAGGTTCGTGGTCACGTCGACGTGCGCGTCGGAATGGTGCACCGCATGCAGCAGCCAGAGCCAGCGCACCCGGTGGCTCAGTCGATGGAACAGGTAGTCGCCGATATCGAGCGCGAGGAACGCGAGCACGCCCTTCACGGCCGCCGGCAGCGCGAGCATCGTCAGCAGGCCCACGCCGCGCAGCTGCAGCCAGTTCAGCAATAGCATGACCGATCCGCCGTACACGGCGGACATCACGGCGATGCCGGCGAGCCAGAGCAGCAGGTTGCTGCGCGCGTGCGCGAGCCGGCCGAGCGGACCCGCGCCGCGCCGGCGCGGGAATGCGAATTCGGCGGCGAACGCGACGACGAAGCCGCCGAACAGCACGATGCCCGCGGCTTGCCGCAGCAGCATGAGCCAGTGCGCCTGTTGCAGCGGCTCGGACATCGCAGTCAGCGATTCGGCGCCGGCAGCGCGGCGGCCGCGCCGGTCGCGCCTTGACGCGCGCGCTCGCCGAGTTCGCGGAACTTCGCCGAGATCGAATCGAGCTTGGCGCTCCATTCCGGGTTGGGCGTCTGTCCGGCCGTGAGCTTGTCGTAGACCTGGATCAGCGCCACCGTCGCGAACGGATCGATGAGGGCGGCCTTGAGGCTCAGCGCGGCGATGAGCGCGAGCACGAACGTCCAGACGCCGGCGTGCACGTGGAACAGGCCGATCAGCGCGGCGATCGGCGCGCCGACCGCGACCCAGACGAGCAGCGTGAGCGCCCAGATCAGCAAGGTCAGGACCGCCGCGTTCTTGAGTACACCTTTATAATTTTGCGCATAGAGCACGGTGCAGTCGCGGGCGACGGCCCAAGGGTTCGCGCCGGCGCCGCGGCGCAGGATCTGCGCGAGGATCACCTGGTCGAGATGGCTCAGGCTCGTGTTGATGACGGCGTCGACGAGCTTGACCAGCGCCTCGAGGCCAGGGATAGGCAGCCAGGAGGCGAGACTCACCGTGATGCGATTGAATGCGTTCAGGACCCCGCGCACGAGCTGGTTGAGGCCGAACAGCAGCGAAGACGAAGCGAAATGTTCTTTGACCGATGCCGTGGCATGTTCGATTTGGCTGCGGCCGCCGGGGATTTCGCGTCCGTCGAGGAGCTCCACCAGCACGGCGATGTGTCCCGCTTTGACGAGATAGAGCAGGTACTGGCGCGCCCAGAAGAGCACCCCGCTTACGACGGCGAAGCCGATCAGGCCCCCCCAGCCGGCACCCGCACCGGCATTGCCGCCGATCCCGCCGAACAGGTAGCCCATGCCGCCGCCGACGCCGACGGCGACGACGTACGCGAGCGTGATGCCGACGTAGACCGCCACGCGCAGCGCGAGGAACGGTAGCGTGCGCATGAGCAGGCCGAAGATCTGTCCGGTGCGGAAGTCGAGCATGGCGCGGGTCCTCTGGATTGTGGTAAATCGCTGCGTCGGGCGGCGAAATGCGCTATCCGTCACGCGGCGCAAGGCCCGCTCGACCATGAACCAGGACTCGCCACGATGACCTCGACCAGCGTTTCGCTCGTACTCGGCTCCGGCGGCGCGCGTGGCTACGCGCACATCGGCGCGATCGAAGAGCTCGTCGCACAAGGATACGACATCCGCAGCGTCGCTGGTTCGTCGATGGGCGCCCTGGTCGGCGGCATCTATGCCGCAGGCCAGCTCGATGCTTACCGCGACTGGGTCAAACCGCTGCAGCGCATGGACGTGCTGCGGCTGCTCGACTGGACCTTCACGGGAGGCGGCCTCATCAAAGGCGATCGCATCGTCGCCAAGCTCAGGGACCTCATCGGCGAGACGAATATCGAGGATCTGCCGATCAGTTACACGGCCGTCGCCGTGGACCTGATCGCGCAGCGCGAGGTCTGGTTCTCGCGCGGTTCGCTCTACGACGCCATCCGGGCATCGATAGCGATCCCGACGGTGTTTCGCCCCCACCATTACGAGGGACGCACGCTCGTCGACGGCGGACTGCTGAACCCGGTGCCGATCACGCCGACGCTGCGCGACCTCACGGACTGCACGATCGCCGTCGACGTCAACGCGCCGGCCGAAGAGCTCGGCGAAAACGGCATCCGCATCGCGGCGGATTCCGTCGTGCCTGACGCGACGTTCGGCAGCGCGAATCCGGCGCTCGCGGGCGACGTGGGCAGCGCGGGCGAAGCCGAGACGTCGACCGCGAGTGCAATCGCCTCGGCGGACCCGGCCGGTGCGCGCCGCGCGACGTACCGGCAGCGCATCGCCGAATTCCTCGACGGACTGCTCGAGAAGCGCGAGAAAAAAGCCGTCGAACCCGACCCGGGCATCCTCGAATTGTTCGCGCGCTCGCTCGATGTCGTGCAGGAGACCGTGACGCGCTTCAAGCTCGCCGCCCAGCCGCCGGACCTGGTCATCGGCATCCCGCGCAACGCCTGCGCGTTCTACGAGTTCCATCGCGCCGAAGAGCTCATCGAGATCGGCCGCAAGCGTACGCGCGAGGCGCTGCGGCACTTTCGGGCGACACGCAAGGGCTGAGCGCGCCAACGCCGGCTGAACGGGCCGGCGGCTATCGTCAACTGAAGGCCCGCCGGCGCATTATTCTCCGGCAAGAGGCCGGTTGCGTGATCCGGCCGTAGGCTTCGTACAACCCCAGAGGAGCACGAAAATGCGCATGCATCTTGTGGCAA
>Ga0070741_10005788_pt1 | contig 27070 bp, 25 predicted proteins | sample Coa_R1_4_FD_66440 | JGI IMG/M metagenome (GOLD analysis project Ga0070741, IMG submission 66440) | Surface soil microbial communities from Centralia Pennsylvania, which are recovering from an underground coalmine fire - Coalmine... | ecosystem: Environmental > Terrestrial > Soil > Unclassified ...
GTCGAGAACCAGCCCGTTAGAGAGCTGGGCGGCGTCGCCGTAACTTCGGCCTAGTCCACGGACGATCGCGCCGGGTAAACCACCGCGACTGCCAAGCCGCGCCCGCGTCGGCTCCAGTGCGGCCTGCAACTGCTGCACCGAGCGCGGCCGGATGAGCTCCGTCGGGACACCCTCGCCGGCGCCCCAGCCGCGCAGGACCGCGCGATCTGGTCCCACCGGCCCAGCATCACGCTGTGCGACCGCTAGCGCTTGATCAGCCGGCGGCATTGACACCGAGCGCGAACAGCACCAGCCACGCCAGAGCCGCGACCTGAAGCACCCGGTCCTTCAGGATCAGCTCGTCGGGTGCTTCGCCTGCGCCGGCGCGCACGAGCGCGCCGTAGCGCAGCAGGCACACCGCAAAGGGCAGGATCGTCAGTGGCCGCCACGGCACGCCGTCCACGACCGGAAGCTGAAATGCCCACATCGAGTAGGCGAACAGCGTCACTCCCGCGCTCGCCACGAGCACACGGACCAATAGCGGCAGGGTGTAGGAGTGGAGCACGCGCCGGCGCGCGGTGTTCTCGATCTGCGATCGGCGCAGCTCCGAATAGCGCTTGCCCGCCGCGACACACACGGCGGCCGCGCTGATCACGAGCAAGAACCATCTCGAGAGGGCTACCGGAGGTGCCACCCCGCCCGCAACGGCGCGCAGAACAAAGCCCCCGCTGATCGCGATCAGGTCGAGCAACAGGATGTGCCGCCAGATCAGCGTATAGCTGAGCGTGAGCGCGACGTAACCGGCGCCGACCACGCCCAAAAGCGGCCGCACACACACGCACAGCGCCAGCCCAGCCGTGACCAGAACCGTCCCGAAAGTCAAGGCGCTGGGCGCGCTCAACTCGCCGGCCGCGACCGGCCGATAGCGCTTGCGCGCATGGAGTCGGTCCTCGGCGGCATCGTGGACGTCGTTGATCGCGTAGAGCCCCGAGGCGAGCATGCAGAACGCAACGAACGCCAGACCTACCCGCACGGGCACGTCGTCGTGCCCCAGCGCGCCGGCGGCCACCGCCGCGGCCACGACGAGCCCGTTCTTGACCCACTGGTGGGGACGCATCATGACCAACGCGGCGAGCAGACGTCCCCGGCGTGGCCGAGCCGTGGGCAGTGTCTCCTGGGCCGCCTCGGGTACGCGCAGCGCTAAAAGTTCGGCGCGGTCATGAGGAACCTCGGCCGCCGAACCTTCTACCGTTACAGGTAGGGGGTCACGCCGCATGGTCAAAATAAAACGCCTTCCCCAGACGATGGCACGCGCCAAAGGCTAGGGACGATGCTCAATCGTGGTTTTGCGGGCGATAAGAAGGGCTTCACGATCTCTTTAGCGCCCGCTCGGGTAGATATTGCAACTGTACCCCGGCGATGCTAACCACTACCAGCCCCGATAGGCCACCGTCTCCGCTGCGGCCGGCGCGCCGCCGGGCGCCCCGACGAGCCCCTGGCCACGGTTTTCGCAGGTTTCGGCGCATCGTTCTGGCGGCGGCGGTGATCGCTTTGATCCCTGCGCTGGTCTCCTACATCGGGGCAATGCTGCAGCGCTCGGATTCGAGTCTCAGCATCCGTACGGTCGAATGGATTCGCGACAACGGCGCGCGCGGGCTCGTGAACAGCGTCGAGAACCTCTATTACACGCTGACCGCGCCGTCCAAGGGCGGTCCCGCTCTGCACCGTCTCCCCAAGCAGGCCGGTGTCGTACACGGGTCGGCCACCTCCCACAAGGTCCACTACTACCGGCCCCCAAACATTCGGCCGATCATCCACCCAGCGCTCGCCGGTGAGGGGGTTTGGCATGCGACCTTCGGCGGCGGAGGCTCGAATCCACCCGTCTTGATCACGAGCTTCAGGCCCCAGCCCGCCTACCCCAGAGTGGTCGCGGGGGTGGCCTGGATCAACCACACGCGCAGCTCGGTCATGCTCTATCCCGGCATCTCCGAGCCTGCCGTGACAATGCCCAATCGCGGACCGGGCGAGGTTCCGCCCAACACGCGTTCGCACTTGGTGGCCACTTTCAACAGCGCCTTCAAGTTGGCGGACTCCGGCGGCGGGTTCGTCTACAACGGCCACACGTACGCACCCATGCACGACGGGATTGCGACCATCCTTCGCTATCGCAACGGCAAGGTCAACATCAGGTCCTGGAGCGGGGGTTCGACGGCTGGACCCGACGTCCTCTACGCGCGCCAGGACCTGCCCTTGATCGTCAATAACGGCCGCCGCAACCCCAACCTCTCCGACGGGCCCGAGTGGGGCGCGACGCTTGGCAACGCCGTGCTCGTCTGGCGCTCCGCGGTGGGGATCGATCGGCACGGCAACCTCATCTACGCGGCCGCGGACTATCAGACCGTGGGCTCACTCGCGAACATCATGATCCACGCCGGCGCGGTTCGTGCCATGGAGCTCGACATCAACTCCTACTGGCCAAGCTTCATCACCTATCGCTCTCCGGGCGCAAAGCACCCGACCAATCTTCTGCCTGACATGGTGCGCTCACCGTTTAGATACTTGACCCCCGACGACCGCGACTTCTTTGCGGTGTACGTCAAGGGTCCGGTGAATTCCAAGCCTGCCGTGCCGACCACCCGGCGCTAGCGGCCCTTCGCGATCGCGCGTCGGGCACCCCGTCGGCGACCCGCGAACTCACCCCCTCAGATTCGCATTCGCCTCAGCGTCTCCGGGTCGAGAGTCAAGTCCATCTCGACCACCCGGTCGCCGACCACCGTGAATTTCACGACCGAGCGAACCCGCCCGCCGCGGATCACGACCGCACCGGGCCGGCCGTCTACAACCGCGTGGCGAGCGAAAGGCGCCATGGGCGTGCCGCGCGCGAGCACCACGTTGGCCACCTCTTCGGCTCCCGTGAGCTCGATCGCCCCCGGCGAGAGGTCGGTACCGCGATCCGAGCGAAACACGATGTCGGGATCGAGCACCGCCACCAGCGCTTCGAAGTCCCCTTCCCGCGAGGCGGCGAGAAAGGCGTCCACCACCTTGCGCTGGCTCGCGACGCTCTGGGGCGGGGACTGAGGTTCCACGCCGCGGACGCGGCGGCGGGCTCGACTCGCGAGCTGGCGCGTGGCCGTCGGGTTGCGGTCGACGATCGGCGCGATCTCTTCGAAGGTCATCCCGAACATGTCGTGCAGAACGAATGCCAGGCGTTCGGCGGGCGAGAGTGTCTCCAGCACAACGAGCAGCGCGAGTCCGACCGAGTCTGCAAGCAGCGCCTCCTGCTCAGGATCGTTCGGGTCCTGAAGCGTCACCTGCGGCGCCTCCACCAGCTGCTCCCGTCGGGCACGGCGAGCGCGCAGCATGTCCAAGCAGACCCTGCTGACAACCGTCGTAAGCCAGCCACGAAGGTTGTCAACACCGCCGGTTTGAGCGCGGGCGAAGCGGAGCCAGGTCTCCTGGACCGCGTCGTCTGCCTCCGCCCCCGATCCCAGCATCCGATAGGCCACCGAGCGCAGGTGAGGTCGATCTAACTCGAACTCCTCCGTCTGCCACTGATTCGTATCCATCGGTCACATCCTCTCGTCGAAGGCCGTCAATGGGTTGACGACAGCGGTGCGGCGGATGTGACCGCCGCAGACAAATAGAGGAGTGCAAGCCATGCCAGAAATCGAAGTACACGATCTGCGCAAGACCTATCCCGGCGATGTCGAAGCGCTCAAAGGAATCGACTTCGAGGTCGAGCCCGGCGAGGTGTTCGGCCTCCTCGGACCGAACGGCGCGGGGAAGTCAACCACGATCGGAATTCTGACGACCACGGTGAGACCCACGGGCGGGACCGCTCGGCTAGGAGGCTATGACGTGGTCGCGCAACCCCTGCAGGCGCGAAGCGTCTCAAGCGTTGTCTTCCAGGAGGCCGTGGTCGACGGCTCGCTGACCGGCCGACAGAATCTGGAACTCCATGCCCGGCTGTGGGGCGTCGATGCCGGGCGTGCGGCCCGGCGAATCGAGGAGCTAGTGCGTGCGTTGGGCCTCTCGGAGCTGGTCGACCGTCGCGTTGACGGCTACAGCGGCGGCCAGCGCAGGCGGCTCGAGATAGCGCGAGCGCTCGTCTCGCAGCCGCAGGTGCTTTTCCTCGACGAGCCCACGGTCGGACTTGACCCGCGCATCCGGCAAGAGCTGCTCGACGTGATCGCCGGGCTGCGCGCGCGCGAGGACGTCACCATCCTGGTCACCACGCACTACCTGGACGAGGCCGAGAGGCTCGCTGACCGTGTGGCCATCGTGCACCAGGGCCAGTTCGTCGCACTCGACACGCCACAGGCGCTGCTGGCCGGCCTCGGAGATCAGGTCCTCGAGTTCCGTGCGCCAAGCGACCCCGCGGCGGCGCTTGAAGTGCTTCGGGCCGGCGGCACGGCCGGCGCGGACGCATTCGTTTTGGGGTCCCGGGTGACGGTGCCGCTTCACGGCGGCCCCGCCGCGGCGCTCGCGGCGATCGAGTCACAGGGTCTACGCGTATCGGAGCTTGTGGTCCGTGCGCCCACCCTCGACGACGTCTACATCCAGCTGACCGGCGTTCGCTTCGGCGAATCACCGGGTCACGAAACCAACGGCACTCGCTCCGGCGAGGGCGATCCAATCCAGAACTAAAAGAGAGAAGCCCCCAAATGTCTGCCACATCTCAAGCCGCCGCACTCCCCCTTCCACGCACGCGGCCCTCGCGCCCGGCCAGCGTGCTGTTCACCCTGGCGAAGAGAAGAGCGCTGTTGACCTCGCGCACCCCGCGCCAAGTCCTTGTGCCACTGCTGGGGCCGGCGCTGCTGGCGCTGATCCTCGCCCCCGCACTTCAAAAGGCCACCGGGGGCCTGCATACCCAGATCAACTACACCGCGTTTGTCGGGGTCGGCGCGGTCGGGCTGGTGATTCCGCTCAGTTCGGTGTTCGCGGGACTGAGCGTGCTTGTGGATCGCCACGCGGGCGCACAGCGAGAGCTGCTCGCCGCGCCGATCAGGCGCGTCTACCTGGTGCTCGGAAACATGCTTGTCGCGCTGGTGCTGGCTGCGCTTCAGGCGATCGTGGTGGTGGGACTCTCCGCCCTGCGCGGAGGCGTCTTTCACATCACGGGCACCGGAATTGCCTGGTTCGTGGCTGCGACCCTGCTGTTCACGGTGTTCATGTACGCGCTGGCGGAGACCGTGGCCAGCCGCGTGACCAAGGAGGAGGACTACGTCGGCGCCACGCCGGTGCTGGCGATCCTGCCGTTCTTCTTTGCGGGCGCGCTGTTTCCAATCAGTGCACTGCCCGCGGGGCTGGCGGATGTGGCCAAAGCAATGCCGCTCACCCACGCGCTTGCGCTGCTGCGCTACGGCTTCATCGATCCCTCTGGCCACGGCCTGCACGACATCTGGGGCATGAGCAATGTCACCGTGGAGGCCTGGCTGAGCCTGGCCGTGGTGGCTGTTTACGCGGTCGCGCTGACCTTGATCGCCGTCCGGGTGTTCACGCGCTCCGCGGTGAAGTGAGGACTGGCAGGGCCATCGATCGACGAACGCTGTCGATTTCGCCGCGTCCCCTTTGTCTACGTACTGCCCGCCGTCAACTGCGGCGGGCGGTCCGTAGGCTCGACCATTCCCACAAGGAGGACGCGATGAAGTACATGATGTTCATCCATCAAGGCGACACCCCTACGCCCCAAGACCCCGAGGCCTGGGGTCGCCTCACCGAGGAGGAGCAGAGGGCGGTGTACGCCGACTACCAGGCCATCAACGAGACGCCCGGGGTGACCCATGGCGTCCAGATGGAGCCGCCCGAGATGGCGACGACGGTTCGAGTTCAGGACGGCGAGATCCTCGTCACCGACGGTCCTTTCGTGGAGATGAAGGAGGCGGTCGGCGGCTATCTGTTCTTCGAGGCTCCAGACCTCGACGCGGCGATCAAGCTCGCCACGCGGATCCCGGCGGCGCGGATGGGTGGTGCGATCGAGGTGCGCCCGCTCGTGGGGGGCTAGCGCTGGTAGAGCAGGTCTTCCGGGAACAGTGGGGCCGCGTCCTCGCGGCACTGATCGGCTTCCTCGGCGACTTCGAGCTTGCCGAGGAAGCCGCCCAGGAGGCGTTCGTGATCGCCGCGGAGCGCTGGCCGCGCGAAGGGACCCCCACCAACCCGGCCGCTTGGCTCGTAACGACCGCGCGCAACCGTGCCATCAACCGCATCCGGCGTGACCGCACGCTGCAGGCCAAGCTCCCGCTGCTCGAGCTCCCGCCGGCGGTCGAGGACGGGGATGAGGAGATGACGATCGCGGACGAGCGACTCGAGCTGATCTTCACCTGCTGCCATCCAGCGCTGGCGCTGGAGGCGCAGGTTGCGCTCACACTGCGCACGCTGGGCGGACTGACCACGGGGGAGATCGCGCGGGCCTTCCTGGTGGCGGAGCCGACGATGGCCCAGCGGCTGGTGCGAGCCAAGCGCAAGCTCAAGGCGGCCGGCATCCCCTTCCGGGTCCCGGCGGGGGCGGAGCTGCCGGATCGACTCGTCGCCGTCCTGGCGGTGGTCTATCTGATCTTCAACGAGGGCTACGGCGGGCGCGGCGAGCTCGCAACCGAAGCGATCCGGCTGGGAAGGGCTCTATCGGAGCTCATGGCAGACGAGCCCGAGGTGCACGGCCTCCTTGCACTGATGCTCTTTCACGACTCCCGCCGGGATGCTCGCTTTCGCAACGGCGACCTGGTGCTGCTGGCCGACCAAGATCGCGAGGCCTGGGACACGACTGAGATCGAGGAGGGGCGCGCGGTGCTCGACCGGGCGCTGGAGTTGAGAGGCAGGGGCCCGTATGCGATTCAGGCGGAGATCGCTGAACTGCACACGGAGGCTCCGACGGACTGGTCTCGGATCGAGACCCTCTACGGCGAACTCGCCCGTGTGGCGCCCTCGCCGGTCGTGGAGCTCAACCGCGCGATCGCGCTCGCTGAGGTGCGCGGTCCCCAGGATGGCCTAAAGCTCCTTGATGCCTTAGAGCTCGAGCACCTTCACTACCTCCACGCCGCGCGCGGGGAGTTGCTGGGCCGGCTTGAGCGCCACGAGGAAGCTCGTAAGGCCTACGGCCGCGCCCTAGCGCTGGTCTCGACCGATCCCGAGCGGCGTCTGCTGGCGAGGCGGCTGGCCGAGCTATCTGAATGACCAAGCGTCAGGAAGGTGCCTCGATCGTAAGGGCAAAGCGACCATCGACGGGGGCTAAGCGTGACCTGCATCAGATGGGCGGGTGGCGACTGATGTCGGGATAACCTGCGGGCATGAGCACTGCCACAGACCAACTGATCACCGCCGTCGACTTCGTCGGCATCCCGACCCGTGACCTCGCGAGAGCGGTCGACTTCTATGGGAAGACACTTGGCCTTCCCCGATCGGTGTACATGCCCGAGCGGAACTTCGCCGAGTTCGAGACAGGCAACCTGACCTTGAACATCATGAATGCGGAGAAGATGGGTCTCGAGCACACCGCGGTTCGCAACGCGGTCGCCTTACACGTTGATGATGTCGCGGCTGCGCGGACAACGCTCGAGGGTCGCGGGGTGACATTCGCGGGAGAGACCTTTGACACGGGCGTCTGCCACATGGCGTTCTTTCAGGACCCGGACGGCAACTCGCTGATGCTGCACCACCGGTACAAGCCGCGCGTGACCAGTTCATGAGCGGCCCGGGAAGGGTGCAGGCAACTAGGTCCACAGCGAAATAGTCCGCTACTGAACAATCTCAGCTACCATTCGGGGAATGGGTGTTCAGCTGGAGCAGCCGGTACAGGAAGTCGAGCAGAGCCGCTGTTTCGCCGGCAATCTCGCCTGGCTGTTGTACAGAGCCCATTGGGCCCTGGCGTCCGAGCTGACGGCGGCGCTCGCTCCGTTGGGCGTCTCGGCACGCGGTTACCACGTGCTGCGGGCCGCTCTCAGCGGCGAGCATACGCAGACGGAGCTGGCCGAGATGATCGGCCTCGACAAGACCACCATGGTGGTCGCCGTCGATGAGCTCGAGCGAGCGGGGCTCGCCGAGCGCCATCCCGCCCCCGAGGATCGCCGCGCCCGCATCATCGCCGTGACCGCGGCCGGCAAGCGCAAGGTGGCCGAAGCGGACAAGGTCAAGGAGCGTGTGCAGGCCGAGGTCCTGGGCGAACTGTCGCCGCGCGAGGCGGCGGCACTCCTGAAGACGCTCGCGAGGCTGGTCGAGGGCCCGCTCGCGGAGCGAGTGGAGTGCACGCCGGCGCTCCGCCGGCGCACCCCCCGCGGATAACCGCCGGGCGGGCACACTAAGGGCCGACTCCCCGCCGGGCACACTAAGGGCCCCACGCACACCGAGTAAGGGTCTAACCCTCGCGATCGGCTCCATGTTGCCGATGTGCGCCGCTCGGCCGCAGCTCATGCTTGCTGCCGTGGCCGATCACTTTCCGGCCGCGGCACGGTCTTACCGCTAGGCGTCCGCTCCGCGACGCACGCGGAGTTCTATGACGTTAGTCACAGACCGTCTTCTCCAAGATGATCTTGGAGCAGACGATTTGGTACCGTGTGTTCTTCGGAAAGACTATTGGAAAGAGGACGGATGACCGAGAGCCTTCAGCTTCAGACCAAACGAGCCTCAGCGGTCGGGAATGACCGCTCACGCTGGATTGCGCTGGTGGTGCTCTGCGTCGGCATGCTGATGATCATTCTCGACATGACCATCGTGAATGTCGCATTGCCCTCCATTCAGCGCGATCTCGGCTTCACCCAGTCGAACCTCGCCTGGGTCGTGAACGCCTATCTGATCACCTTCGGCGGTCTGCTCTTGCTGGCGGGCCGGCTGGGCGATCTGGTGGGACGCAGAAACATGTTTCTCGTGGGACTCGCGGTCTTCGTGGGCGCCTCGGCGCTGTGCGGCGCGTCCCAGGACCAGACTCTTTTGATCGTGGCTCGCTTCATTCAGGGAGCCGGCGGGGCGATGGCCTCTGCGGTGATCCTGGGCATGATCGTGACGATGTTCCCGGAGCCCACTGAACAGCCCAAGGCGATCGCCGTGTTCAGCTTCGTGGCTGCCGCGGGCGCCTCGATCGGGTTGCTCGCAGGTGGTGTGATCACCCAGCTGATCAACTGGCACTGGATTTTCTTCGTCAACCTCCCGATCGGTGTCGCCACGGCGCTGCTTGCGGTCCGTCTCGTGAACAAGGATCGCGGGATCGGGTTGCGAGGCGGAGCCGATGTGCTGGGAGCGGTGCTGGTCACCGGTTCGCTGATGCTGGGCGTCTACACGATCGTCAAGGCCCAGGAATTTGGCTGGGGCTCGCTGCACACGCTCGGGCTCGGCGCGGTGGCAGCCCTGCTGCTCGCGGGCTTTGTGGCCTGGGAGCATCGAGCCAGGCACCCCTTGATGCCGCTCAGCATCTTTCGTTCGCGCAACGTCGCGGGGGCGAACCTGGTGCAGATGTTGTTCGTTGGCGGGATGTTCGGGATGTTCTTCCTCGGCAGCCTCTACATGCAGCGACTGCTCGGCTACTCGCCGCTACGAATCGGGCTGGCCTTCCTGCCGGTTGCGCTGCTGATCGGCGCCCTCTCGGTTGGCGTCGCGGCGCGCCTGATCATCCGCTTCGGGGCGCGGACGACGCTGATCCCCGGCCTGATATTTGGCGCCGCCGGACTTGCGTTGTTCACGCAGGCGCCGATCGCCGGCAGCTACGCGGGCGATCTGCTGCCCTCGATGGTGCTGGTCGGCGTCGGCGCCGGTATCTCCTTCCCGGCGCTGATGACGCTCGCGATGTCAGGGGCCGACCCGAGCCAGGCGGGATTGGCGTCAGGGCTCGTTAACACCACTCAGCAGGTGGGCGGCGCAGTCGGATTGGCGGTGCTGGCCACGCTTGCGAGCACCCACACCACAAACCTCCTTCACCAAGGTAAGGCCGTGGCACCGGCGCTTCTGGGCGGATACCACTTCGCCTGGTGGATCGGCACCGGGCTTCTGGTGGCGGCGGTGGTAGCCGCAGTGACGATTCTGCGCCCCGCGCCAGCCGCAACCGAGGCGACCGAGGCCACCGAGCCCGACGTTCACCCCGACCCCCAGGTGGCGTACTCCGAAGCCGCCTGACCCTCTCCCCTCGCCCCAGCGGGGCCGCCGCTCACCTTCGGTGGGCGGCGGCCCCGCTATGCGTCGGTTGACATCATGCCCGCCATCACGGTGTCGCGTCCCGATTCAGCCGTCGCTTCACACCAGCCGGCGTTCCTGTTCGATCTCGACGGGACGCTGGTGGACAGCGTCTACCAGCACGTGGTGGCTTGGCGCGAGGCGCTCGAGGAGGTCGGCATCAATCTGCCGGTTTGGACGATCCATCGTCGCATCGGGATGAGCGGTGGTCTCTTTGTCAATGCCCTCGCTCGCGAGCTGGAGACCGACCTCGACCGTGAAACACTGGCTCGCCTTCCGGCTCTCCACGCCGACGCCTACATGCGCCACTTCGACAGCGTCCGTCCGCTGCCAGGCGCGACGAGGCTGCTGACATCGCTGACGGAGATCGGCGTCCCCTGGGCGATTGCCACCAGCGGACAGCAGCACTATGCCGAGCTTGCGGTTGAGTTGCTGGGACTGCCACCCGCGACGCCGCTGGTCACCCGCGACCAGGTCCGCTACGCAAAGCCCGATCCCGACCTGTTCATCACGGCGGCCGAGCGGATCGGCGCGGCTGTCGCCAACAGCATCGTCGTCGGCGACAGCGTGTGGGACCTGCTGGCTGCCCGGCGGGCACCGGCCCTGGGAATCGGGCTTCTGTCGGGCGGCTATGGACGCGAGGAGCTGATCTATGCGGGCGCTTTTCGCGTCTACGACGATCCATTGGACCTCCTAGCCCATCTGGACGAAGTCGCGGTCAGACGCCCGCTGTAAGTGCTCGTCGTGGCCGGTGATCCTTCGTGGGCGCCGAGGCGGCCAGGGCCGGGATGTGAGGGGCTAAGCGGTGCGGCTGGGCGTGGGCGCGGGTCTGGTGGAGCTGCGGCGGGGGCCCCGGCGGGCCGGACAAAACTGACCACGAAGAGCGCTTCCCGTCAAGCGTGGTTGATTTCGGGGCTATAGCGAAACCTTGTGACCACGGTGCCGTCGCCGCCGCAGCATTGGCGGGTTTTGCCCGGGTTTACGCGCCGCTTCGCCGACGCGCTAAAAAGATCGAACATGGAGCCAAAGGAGCTCTACGGCCTCCCGCTGGAGCGATTTACCGAGGAGCGCAACGCGCTCGTAAAGGGGCTGCGCAAAGGGGGACGGCGGGAAGAGGCCACCGAGGTCTCAAATCTGCGCAAGCCTTCGGTCGCGGCCTGGGCGGTCAACCAGCTCGTGCGGACACAGCGGCGGGATGTCGCGAGCCTGTTCGAGGCCGGAGACGCCCTTCGCGAAGCCCAATCTCAGCTGCTGTCAGGCCGCGGCGAGGCCGACGCGCTGCGCGACGCGGTCGAGGCCGAGCGCGTCGCTGTCGATCAGCTGACTCAGAGAGCTCGGGGGCTGCTCAGCTCAGAAGGCCACGAGCTCACTGTGGCGACCCTGCAGCGCGTCTCCGAGACGCTCAACGCGGCGGCGCTCGACGAGGACCTCCGGGCCCAGGTGAGCGACGGCTGCCTCGTGCGCGAGCTTCACCATGTCGGCCTGGGGCGTTTGGTCCCGTCCCGTCCCGGCGCCCGTGGCAAGTCTGCATCAAAGAAGCGCGCGGCCCTCCCGGACAAAAAAGGCGCTGAGCCCAAGCAGACCCGCTCGGCCCGTTCGGCCCAAACGGCGCAAGCGCGCAATGCGGAGGCCGAGGCCCGCCGCCGAGCCGAGCGCACCGCCAGAGAGCTCAAGACGGCCCAGTCGCGTCGGGATCGCGCGGCTGACGAGTTCCGTAGAACGGAAAAAGCCCTGCACGACGCGGAAGCCACACTCGCCGGCGCGCAAGAAGCAGCAGCCGGCGCAATCCGCGAGCTGGAGGAGCTCCGAAGGGCGCGCGACCGCGGATAAACTTCACATTCGCGTAACGAGTAGGACGCTGGGCGGAGGGCTGCGAGAATCCCTTCTCGCATGACTGGTTCGGCTGACCGCTCCACGAGGGTGCTGGTGGCGTACTACAGCGCCACCGGCAACGTCCACGCGCTCGCCAAGTCCCTGGCCGAGGGCGCCGGGGAGACGGGGGCGGAGGTCAGGCTGCGCCCCGTGGAGGAACTGGCGCCGGAGATGTTGATCTCGCAGAACCAAGCTTGGGGGCGCCACCGCTCGGAGGTCAGCGATGAGCCGACCGCGTCGCTGGAGGATCTCGAGTGGGCCGACGGAATCGCTTTCGGCACGCCCACGAGGTTCGGCAACGTCGCGGCGCAACTGAAGATGTATCTCGACCAGGCCGGCGAGCTTTGGCAGCAGGGAAAGTTAATCAACAAGGTGGTGACCGCGTTCACCTCCTCGCAGACTCCTCACGGCGGCCAGGAGTCGACGATCCTTGCGCTCAACAACACCTTCTACCACTGGGGTGCGATCGTGCTGCCGCTGGGATACACGGTCAGCGAGGTGTTCAACGGCGGCGGCAATCCCTACGGCGCGTCCTACACGAGCGGCACGCGCGTGGGCGAGCCAGACACCGAGACGCGCGCCGTTGCGGCCGCTCAGGGCCGCCGGCTGGCGCGGGTCGCGCAGGTAATCGCGGGCGCACAGCAGCGGGGACTCCTCGACGTCCGGCGCGGCGTGGTCGCCGGACCGCAGGCGTAGTCGCCCGCAAACGCTTGGCCGAGCCGGTCCGGCGGGTAGCGTAAGGCGTGAGCAAGGAAAGGAACCACTCATGGGAATTACCGAAAACGTCCGCGGCGGCCCTCACGAGACCGCTACTGACCAAGACTTCCGCCACGAGCTCGCCCAGCAGCTGAGGGTCGATTCCATCAGGGCCAGCGCCGCCGCCGGCTCCGGCCATCCGACCTCCTCCATGTCGGCGGCGGAGCTCATGGCGGTGCTGCTCGACGGGCATCTGAAGCTCGACTATTCCCGCCCAGAAGATCCTCACCGCGACCACCTGATCTTCTCCAAGGGCCACGCGTCGCCGCTGTACTACTCGATCCTCAAAGCGGTAGGGGCGATCGACGATGAGGAGCTGCTCAGTTTCCGTAAGTTCGGTAGCCGGCTCGAGGGTCACCCGACGCCGCGCATTCCGCCCACTGACGTGGCCACCGGCTCGCTAGGGCAGGGCCTCCCGGTCGGTGTTGGGTTGGCCATCACCGGCAAGTCCCTGGATCGGCTCCCGTATCGCGTCTGGGTGCTGTGCGGCGACTCGGAGCTTGCCGAGGGTTCGATCTGGGAGGCCTTCCAGCACGCCGGCTGGTCGGGGCTCGACAACCTGATCGCGATCGTCGACGTCAACCGGCTCGGGCAGACGCGCGAGACCATGCTGGGATGGGACCTTGGTGGATACGCCGCACGCGCCCGCGCCTTCGGATGGCACGCGATCGAGATCGACGGCCACGACATCGACGCGATCGAGGCCGCCTACGAGCAGGCGCAGCGGAGCACCGGACGGCCCACGGTGATCCTCGCCCGCACGCTGAAGGGCAAAGGGGTCAAGGCCGTGGAGGACAAGAACGGCTATCACGGCAAGCCGCTCGCCGACCCCGAGGAGGGAATTGAGGAGCTCGGCGGCGTGCGCGACCTGCGGGTGACACCGCCCGCACCGGTCCAGGAGGGCGAGCCCCACCGCTTCAACACGGCAACCGGCGAGCTTCCCGAGTGGGACCTTGGCGAGGAGGTGGCCACACGCGATGCATACGGGCATGCCCTCGCCGCCCTCGGCCAACTCCGCGGCGACGTCGTGGCGCTCGACGGCGAAGTGTCCAACTCGACCCTTTCGCAGGTCTTTGCCGAGGCGCACCCGGATCGTTACTTCGAGATGTTCATCGCCGAGCAGCAGATGGTCGCCGCGGCCGTGGGCATGCAGGCGCGCAGCTGGGTGCCGTTCGCCTCGACCTTCGCGGCGTTCTTCACGCGGGCCTACGACTTCATCCGCATGGCCGCGATCTCGCGGGCCAACATACGGCTGGTGGGCTCCCACGCGGGAGTCGCGATCGGCGAGGACGGCCCTTCACAGATGGCACTCGAGGACTTCGCGGCCCTGCGCGCCGTGCACTCCAGTGCGGTGCTGCACCCTTCCGACGCAAACCAGGTGCCGCCGCTGGTGGCCCAGATGGCCGACCGCGAGGGCATTTCCTATATGCGCACGTTGCGTGGCAAGACGCCCGTGCGCACCCGTCCGGACGAGGACATCCGCATCGGCGGCAGCCGCGTCGTCCGCTCCAGCGACCAGGACGACGTCACCGTGGTCGCCTGCGGGGCGACGGTCGGAGAAGCGCAGGACGCCGCGCAGCAACTCGAGCAGGATGGCGTGCGTTTGCGCGTGCTCGACTGCTACTCGATCAAGCCCATCGACGTAGACGCGCTGCACTGCGCCGCCAGCGAGACTGGAGCGCTCGTGTGCGTCGAGGACCACTGGCCGGAGGGCGGACTTGGAGAGGCGGTCGCGGGTGCTCTCGCGGACGCGCAGCAGCGGCCGCCGATTGTGCGCCTGGCGGTGCGCGACATGCCGACGTCAGGCAAGCCCGCGGAGCTGCTGCACGCTGCCGGGATCGACGCCGCCGCGATCGTCGAGGCGGTGCGGTCGCTGAACTCCGGATCACGCTGAGCGGCCATGGTTGAGGCTTCCGGAGACGTGCCGCTGATTGAGGTCTGGAGCGACTACATCTGACCGTTCTGCTACGTCGGCCTCGAGCGGGCGGCGTGGCTGGAGCGCCGGTTCGGCGCACGAATCGAATGGCGACCCTTCGATCTGCACCCGGAGTATCCGCCCGAGGGAATCCCGCGCGCCGAGCTCGAGCGCAGATATGGCGGCGGGTTCGCCGACCGACGCAACGCGATGTTCGTACAAGCCGGATTGCCTTACGCGGAGAGTCTCGAAAAGGTGCCGAATTCGCGACGTTCGCTGATGCTCGCCGAGCTGGCCCGCGAGCGTGGCGCCTTCGACGCAGTCCATCGGCGGATCTTCGATGCCTACTGGGCGCGCGGCCGTGACATCGGCGACGATCGGGTACTCATCGAGGAGGGGACAGCCGCCGGTCTCGACGAAGGCGACATCGTCGACGCTCTACGCGACGGGCGCTACCTGGCCGGCGTCGAAGCGCAGACCCGCGCCGCCCTGGAACTGGGCGCCGGCGGGGTGCCAGCATGGGTAATCGATCAGCGTGTGCTAGTACCTGGTGCTCAGCCCCACGAGGTCTTCGCGCAGGTGCTCGAGCGCCTTGGCCACGAACAGGCCCCCTGAAAACCAGCAACCAAAAGGAAAAGGCATGGAATACCGTCAACTGGGTCACTCCGGCTTGCGTGTCTCAAGCCTCACGCTGGGAACGATGACCTTTGGCGGCCGCGGAAAGTTTCGCGACGTCGGGCAGACGGACCTGGAGGGAGCAAGACGCCACATCGACATGGCGCTTGAGGCGGGCGTGAATTTGATCGACACGGCGAACGTCTATTCCGACGGGGCCGCCGAGGAGATCGTGGGGCAAGCGCTCGAAGGACGGCGCGACGACGTTCTGCTCGCCACCAAGGCACGCTTCCCGATGGGGGCGGGCCCAAATGAGGCTGGACTTTCGCGGCACCATCTGATCGAAGCGTGTGAAGCCAGCCTGCGCCGGCTGCGCACGGACCACGTCGATCTCTACCAGGTCCACCAATGGGACGGCCAGACGCCGCTCGAGGAGACGCTCGGGGCGCTCCAGCACCTGGTGCAGAGCGGCAAGGTCCGCTACGTCGGGTGCTCCAACTTCGCGGGATGGCAGGTTATGAAGGCGCTTGGGATCGCCGACCAGATCCGGTTGCCGCGGTTTATCAGCCAGCAGGTGTACCTGTCGCTGCAGGAGCGCTCTGCCGAGTATGAGATCGTCCCCTCGGCGATTGACCAGGGCCTCGGGCTTCTGATCTGGAGCCCCCTCGCCGGCGGCCTTCTCTCGGGCAAGTACAGGCGAGATGAGCCTGCCCCGGAGGGCTCGCGCCACGCGAGCGAGTGGGACGAGCCACCGGTCTATGACGAGGACAGGCTCTATGACACCGTGGAAGTGCTCGTCGAGATCGCCTCCGGCTACGGGGTCTCGCCCGCGAGAGTCGCGCTGGCCTGGCTGCTGGGTCGTCCCGGGATCACCACGGTGATCGTGGGCGCTCGCAACGACGAGCAGCTGGCCGACAACCTCGCGGCTGTCGAGCTCGACCTATCAGACGAGGACTCCGCGCGGCTCGAGGAGATCTCGAGGCCGCCGCTGCTGTATCCCTTCTGGCACCAGCGCAACACCGCCGCCGATCGACTCTCCGACGCCGACCTCTCGCTGATAGGGCCGCAGCTCGACAGGTCGCTGGTGCCGGCCTCGTGACCCGGCACCTCTCTAGAGGTCGCAGCTGATGCGCGAGGGTCCCCTTACCGGACGCTATCCCGCCGCGGCGGCGATGGTCATCTTCGCGCTGGTCCCGTACCTGGCGCTGTCGGCGGCACTGACGCCGATCACTCCGATCATCGCCAAGGACCTGCACACAAGCCTCCAAACCTTGAGCCTTGGCGCGGGCATCGCAAACGCCGGCTACGCGGTGGGCACCGTGCTGGCTGTGTTGCTGGCGATGCACCTGCCTCAACGGCGGCTGATGGTTCTCTACGCCGCGATCCTCGTGCTCGGCTCGGTACTGGCGGCTGCCGCGCCCAATGTCGGGTTCTTCATCACCGGCCACGTGCTCCAGGGCCTGTGCACCAGCCTGCTGCTGATCGCCGCGGTCCCCCCGCTGGCCCTCGGGTTTCCGGTATCCAAATTGCGCTGGACGGCGATGATCCTGAATGTCTGCATCTTCGGGGCCGTCGCCCTCGGTCCGCTGGTGGGAGGCATCCAAGCCCAGGCCGATGGCTGGCGGCCGCTGTTCTGGGTCGTCGCCGGCATAGCCGGAGCGGCGCTGCTGCTGTCGGTATTGACCTTCCAGGACGCCCCACCGGCTGACCGCAGCGCCCCGCGCAATCCTCTTCCCGTCGCGCTGGCCGCCGTGGGTTGCGTGGCCGCTTTCTTCGGCGCCTCGGAAATGCTCACCCACTCGTTCCTGAGCGCCACGACCTTCGTGCCCTGGATCGCTGGGCTCGGCGTGATCGTCGTGCTCTTGGTCTACCAGTTCCGTGCAAAGGATCCGCTGCTGTGCATTCGGCCGTTGGCCAGCACGCTCCCAGTGAGCGGGATCGCCGTCGCGATCTGCGCGGCTGCCGGTTCTGTATCCGCGATCGGATTGGCCGCGCTTCTGCTCGCCAACAAATACACCCCAGTGCACCTGGGGCTGCTCCAGGTGCCCGAGTTCGTCGCCGCGCTGATCACCGCGGTACTGCTCGGCGTCGTTTTCCGCACACGCGGGCTCCACTACCTCGTTCTCGGCGGCATGGTCTCGCTGATCGCGGGGATCCTGATCCTCCTTTCCGGGCTCCCACCAACCGGTTTGGTCATGGCGGTCGCGTCGGGGCTGATCGGCCTGGGGGTCGGAGGTTCCGTGGCGCCGGCTCTCTTCATCGCCGGCTTCTCGCTGCGCAACAACGCTTTGCAGCGGGTGTTCGCGATCATCGAGCTCCTGCGGGCAGTCGCTGCGTTCATGGTCGCGCCGGTCCTGGTGCATGTGGCTGCCACGGTCGGAGGCACCCCGGCGGCCGGCACCCGCGTGGCACTGTGGATCTGTTTCGGGATCACGGCCGGGGGCACGCTGCTCGCAGTCTCGTTGTACGCGCTCGGGCGGGTCGTACCGCCGTCACCATCGCTGGACACATGGATGAGCGGCGAGGCGCCCGCCTGGGACTCGCCGCCGCTGCTCGCGGGGGTCCGCGACATCTCACACGACCACGTTCTCACCGAGCCGCTCGCGTGTGCCGTCGGGGCACACGACGGGGACTCGCATTCGGCCGAGCGCCAGGCTGCAAGCGCCGCTGAGGCGCCGCCGTGAGCGACGAGCTGCGCGCCGTCTTGTTCGCCTACGACGGTTCCGACCTCGCCAAACACGCGATCGAGGTCGCGGGGCGCGAGCTGGTGACGGGCCGCGAGGCGGTGGTGCTCACCGTGTGGCGGACCTTCAACGTGGGGTTCATCCCGGTGCAGGGGCGCGAGTTCGACGCCGCCGCCACCAACGAGGTGCGCGAAGCGGCGGAGGAGACAGCCGCGCACGGAGCCTCGCTGGCCGAGGCCGCGGGATTTCACGCCCAGAGCATGGCTGTGAACGCGGCGCCCGCGTGGAAGGGCATCGCCGACGTAGCCAACGAGCAAGGAGCCGGCCTGATCGTGCTGGGCTCCCACGGGAAGCACGGCCTGGCCAGCGTTTTCGCCGGAAGCGTGGCCGGCGAAGTTGCGGCGCATTCGCCACGCGCCGTGCTGATCGTCCACAAGCACGCCTGAACCGGAGCCCGCCGGCGCGTCCGGATAGGCTTTGCCCTACAGCGACCTACAGGAGCAGCCATGGTCCAGACCGAGCCGTTCGCCGAACCCCTGTTTCGGTGGGGGGCATCGCTTGAGGAAGGATCGCAGCGCGCCGAGCGCGAGAGCAAGCTGGTCCTGCTCGACTTCTACTCGCCTACGTGAGGGGGCTGTCGGGAGCTGGCCGCGGTCAGCTATCGCGATCCGGCGGTCGCCGGATTCATCGAGCAGCACACCGTCCCGGTCCATTTCAACGCCAAGGACGAGGTCAACGCAGAGCTCGTGAGCCGCTATCTGCAGGTGTGGACGCCGACGATTCACCTGCTGCTACCCGACGGCCGCTCCGCGTTCGAGCACGTCGGCTACCTACCGCCGGAGGCGTTTCTCTCCGAACTGGAGCTGGGACTGGCAACCGTGGACCTCAAGCGCCGCGACTACTCGGCTGCTGCCGACCGGTTCGAGCGCATCCGCGACCAACGTCCCACGAGCCATGTTGCGGACGAGGCCGCGTATTGGGCCGCGGTCGCGCGCTACAACGAGAGCGGTCAGTCCAGCGGGCTGATGGCCGGATGGCAGAAGCTGCGCAAGCGCTATCCGCAGAGCATCTGGCGCTGGAAGCAGTCGTTCTACGAGTGAGCCGCCCTGAGGGTCCTGAAGGCCGGTGATTTTTACACCGGTCAACCAGCATTACCTGGTTCAGGCGCGAGAGATGCAGGCGCTGTCGTTTGCCGTGCACATTCCGCTGGTCTGCTTCGGGATCTCTTTTCCGATCATGGTCCTGTTCGTGGAGTGGCTCTATCTGCGGACGGGGGACCGGCTCTATCTGACTCTCGCCAGGCGCTGGACGCGAGTGATGGTGACGCTGTTCGCGGTTGGGGTGATCACAGGAACGGTGCTGAGTTTCGAGATGGGGCTGCTATGGCCTGAGTTCACCGGCAGATTCGGCTCGGTCTTCGGCTTGGGGTTCGCCATCGAGGGCTTCTCGTTCTTCATGGAGGCCATCTTCCTCGGGATCTACGTTTACGGCTGGGGACGGCTCTCGCGCTGGACCCACTTTCTCACGGGTGTGCCGGTGGTACTCACGGGATTCACGGGATCTTGGATGGTGATCGCGGTGAACGCATGGATGAACCACCCGGGCGGGTTTCGCCTAGTTGGCCACAGGGTCGTCCATGTCGATCCGTTCAAGGCGCTGTTCGAGAACACCTATCTGTGGCACGAGCTCATCCATATGTACGTGACGGGGTATGTCGTCACGGGCTTCGTCCTGGCCGCGGCGTACGCCTTCGGCCGGCTGCGCGGGCAGTGGGGCCGCTACCAGCGAGTCGCCCTGACGATCCCCCTGACGATCGCGGCGCTGGCCTCGATCGCGCAGGGGCCGGTGGGCGACTGGGCGGCGCGTGACGTCACCAAGACCCAGCCGATAAAGCTGGCGGCGATCGAGGGGCTCTACAAGACGACCCGGGGGGCGTCCGAGCACATCCTCGGCTGGTACACGCACGGCCAGGTCAAGTTCGGCATAGCGATTCCCCATCTGCTTTCGGTGCTGGCCACGCACAGCTGGAACGGGAAGGTGACCGGGCTTCAGACCGTGCCCGCCGACCAGCGGCCGGCCATAAACATCGTGAGGTTCGCGTTTCAGACCATGGTCGGCATCGGGACGATGTTGGGGCTGCTCGCCCTGTGGCTGTTCGTGGTCTGGATTCGCCGCAGGCGATTGCCCGAAACCCCCTGGTTCTATCGAGCCGTGGTGCTGGCCGGACCGGCGTCGGTAATCGCGTTGATCGCGGGGTGGGTGGTCACCGAAGTGGGCCGACAGCCCTGGGTGGTCTACCACGTCATGCCTACCGCGGCCGCGGTCACCGGCGCGCATGGGATCCCCGTCGGCTACGGCACGCTGGCCGCAAGCTACGTCGTGGTCGCCTGCGGCCTGGCCTGGGTGCTTCGGCGCCTGGCGCGCGCGCCGCTGCGGCTGGTCGACGAGTCAGAAGCGGGTCTGGAGGCCGCATAGGCGATGCTGTTGAAAGCGCTTCCGCTGGTGTTCGTGCTCTCCGGGGTGGTGCTGTACACAGTGCTCGCAGGCGCCGACTTTGGCGCGGGGTTCTGGCAGCTGTTCGCGGGAGGGGGGGAGCGAGGCGAGCAGATCAGGGAGCACGCTCACCGTTCCATGTCCCCGGTGTGGGAGGCAAACCACGTTTGGCTGATTTTCGTCCTGACCGTGTTCTGGACGGGCTACCCGCGAGCGTTCGGCTCGATTGCCTCGACGCTGGCGGTGCCGTTGTTCATTGCCGCGATCGGAATCATCTTCCGCGGCGCCGCCTACGCGTTGCGGGCCGGCGCCTCGAGCCTGCGCGAATCCGGCGCGATCGACACGATCTTCTCGCTTTCGTCGATCCTGGTCCCGTTCGCCCTGGGGACCGCGATCGGTGGGATTGCCACCGACCGCGTTCCCGTCGGCAACGCAGTGGGCCATCTTTTCTCAAGCTGGCTGAACCCGACCTCCATTTTGATCGGGGTACTGGCGGTGGTGATCAGCGCATACCTCGCGGCGGTCTACCTCGCGGCAGACGCTGCTCATCTGGGGGACGAGAGCCTGGAGCGAGAGTTCCGCTACCGGGCGCTCGGTGCCGGGGTGGTCGCGGGTGCCGTCGCGATCGCGGGAATCTTTGTGGTCAGGGCCGACTATCCCCCGCTCTTTCACACCTTGCTTTCAGGTGGAGCGCTGGTGGCGGTCATCGTCTCGGCGCTGGCCGGGCTGGCCACGTTGGCGCTGGTGTATGTGCGACGCTTCGAGACCGCCCGCTACACCGCCGCAGCGGCGGTGGCGGCGGTCATCGCCGGATGGGCGGCGGCGCGCTGGCCGACGATCCTGCCGGGTCTGACCGTCTATCGCGCGGCGGCCGGCCACGACACGCTCGTCTGGATCATCGTTGCCGTGCTCGGTGGCGGCGCGATCCTCTTCCCCTCACTCGCCCTGCTCTTCCGGCTCACCCTGACCGGCCGGTTTCAGGCCCAGGAGGAGCCAGAAGGACAGCTGGAGGCTCGAGGTGCACTCGGAATGAGTCCGCGCCTACTCGCGCGACTTGCAGTGGCCTTCCTGATCGGCGGCCTGGGACTGCTCAACATCGCCGACGCCTCCTGGACGCACGCAGTCGGGGTCATCAGCTTTGCCGGTTTCATCATCGCCGGATTCTTGGCCGTGGTCTCCGACGGTCTCAGATGCGATGAGACGGTTCCGTGAGGGGCGCCCGGAGCCGGGTAGACCTACCGACAGTGAGGCTCTGACATGCAACTCGACGGGATCCACCACATCACCTGCATCACTGCGGATGCACCTGGGAACGTCGACTTCTACGCGCGCGTCTTGGGGATGCGATTCGTCAAGAAGACAGTCAACTTCGACGCGCCCGACGTCTACCACCTCTACTACGGGGACGAGCGAGGAGCGCCGGGCTCGATCCTGACGTTCTTTGAGTTCCCCGGCTCAGCTCCGGGGCGGGCGGGGGCCGGGATGATCCACAGGCTGCGCTGGCGGGTGAGCTCTGACGCCGCGCTTCAGTTCTGGAGCGAGCGGCTGGGGCGCGAGGGCACAGAGCCCCAACACGGCGAAGACGATCAGCGCTCGCTTCGCTTCCGCGACCCCGAGGGCCTGGACCTGGAGCTCGCGGTGGTGGACAGCGAGGATGAACCTCTGGTGGCTGAGGCCGAGGGGATCCCGGCCGAGCACGCCCTGCGCGGTTTCGACGGCGTCAGGGCCTACAGCCGCGCCGTCGACGAGGAGGAGCGCATGCTGACCGAGGTCATGGGCTTCACGATGGTGTCACCGGGGTCCTACGTGCTTGCCGGCGGACGGCGTCACGCCACCTACGCACACGACGAGCCTCCCCGCGAAGTGGGCTTTCAGGGTGCGGGCACCGTTCATCACATCGCCTGGTGCGACCGCGATCACGACCACCAGGCGTGGCGGGAGCACCTGCTGCGAGCTGGGGCGCACGCGACCCCGATCATCGACCGGCAGTATTTCTTCAGCATCTACTTCCGCGAGCCCCGTGGAGTGCTGTTCGAGCTGGCGACTCCCAGCCCCGGTTTCGCGATCGACGAGGATCCTGCGCACCTGGGCGAAGGGCTGCGTCTGCCCCCACAGCACGAGCATCTACGTGACCTGCTGGAGCGGTCGCTCACGCCCCTGGTCAATCCGCGTGCGAAAACCGCCCCATCCCCGTGATCGAGGAGGACCACAGGTGTCAACAGGGCTGACGTCGCGCAAAGCCCTGCTTAGATCACACGATGGCCGACTCGCCCGAAGCCGCGGTAACCACCGCCGTTCCCAGCCCCTTCGTCGGGCGCACGGCCTGGATCCGCAGCCTCGAGGCGCCCCTTCGTGACTTCCTCCGGACCGAGACTGGAGGAGCGGCGGTGCTCGTCGCCGCCACCGTCACCGCCCTGCTCTGGGTGAACATCGATCACTCCTCGTACGACAAGGTCTGGACTACCACGCTCAGCGTGACCATCGCCGGCGGTGGGATCACCCAGGACCTGCGCCAGTGGGTCAACGAGGGGCTGATGACGTTCTTCTTCTTGGTCATGGGTCTGGAGGCCCGCCGCGAGTTCGACCTCGGCGAACTTCGTGAGCGGCGCCGCCTGGTGCTGCCCGTGGCAGCGGCCCTGGGCGGGATGTTGATCCCGATCGCGATCTACCTGGCGTTCAACGCCGGCCGGACCTCCGCGCACGGCTGGGGAGCAGCGATGTCGACCGACACCGCGTTCGCTCTGGGAATGCTCGCGCTGGTGGGACGGCGCTTTCCCTCCAGCCTGCGCACGTTCATATTGACCGTCGCCGTCGCCGACGATCTGGTCGCGTTTGCGGTGATCGCCATCGCCTACTCGAAGGCCGTCAACGTAGTGCCGCTGATAATCGGGATCGTCGTGCTCGGACTGGTGCTCGTGGTACGCCTGCGCCGGATCCGCAACGGCATCGTCTACGGAGTGCTCGGCGTGGTGGCCTGGGTGGCATTTGAAAAGTCGGGGGTCAATCCAGTCATCGTGGGGGTGGTGATCGGGCTGGTGGCGATCGCGTACCCGGCCTCCCGCGCGGATCTGGAGCGTGCGACCGATCTGTTCAGGCTGTTTCGCGAGCAGCCCACGCCCGAATACGCTCAGACCGTGCGGGAGGGGGTGCGCACGGCGATCTCACCCAACGAACGACTCCAGCAGCTCTACCACCCCCTGACCAGCTACGTGATCGTCCCGATCTTCGCGCTCGCCAACGCCGGGGTGGCGATAAACGGAGGCTTTCTGTCGCGCGCATACACGTCGCCGATCGCCCTGGGCATCATCTTCGCCTACCTGGTTGGAAAGCCGATTGGAATCAACGGCTCGACATGGCTCGTGACGCGAATCACCCGTGGCCGCATCAGACCCCCCGTTGGCTGGGCGGCGGTACTCGGCGGAGCCACGATCGCGGGAATCGGTTTCACCGTCTCGCTTTTGATCTCGACGCTTGCCTTCAAGGGCGTCGACCTCGACGAAGCCAAGGTGGGCCTGCTCACCGCGGGGCTGTGTGCCTCCGTACTCACATGGCTGGTGGTGCGGGCCACGGCGATGCTCCCCAAGGAACGAAAGCTGCGGGCCATCTTCGGCACCTACGAGACGATCATCGACCTGGCGGTCGGAGTCGACGAGGAGCGCGACCACATTCGCGGCCCGGAGACTGCCCCGGTCACGCTGGTTGAGTACGGCGACTTCGAGTGTCCGTACTGCGGCCAGGCAGAGGGAGTGATCCGAGAGCTGCTCGTCGATTTCGGGGATCTGCGCTATGTGTGGCGTCATCTGCCGCTCAACGACGTCCACGCACACGCCCAGCTGGCCGCCGAAGCCGCGGAGTTCGCCGCCGCCCACGGAAAGTTCTGGGAGATGTACGACCTGCTGCTGTCACATCAGGATGCCCTCGAGGTACGCCACCTGGTCGGCTACGCGGGCGAGCTGGGCCTCGACGGCGAGCGGTTCCGAGGAGCCCTGCGCAAGCGCAAGTACTCCGACCGCATCGCACAGGACGTCGAATCGGCCGATATGAGCGGCGTATCCGGAACCCCGACCTTCTTCATCAACGGCCGCAGACACTACGGCGCCTATGACACCGCTACGCTGTCGGCCGCCGTGAGAGCCGCTCGCGCACGGGCGGCGGTGGTCAGCTAGCGCCTCGACACCACGGGGCTCGCTCGCGCCAGGACGCTTAACGCGTGGGGACGGGCTCGACCGGGCTAGGTCGCTTGCCGGTCACTCCGTTGAGCTCGTTGACGGCCCCGATCACGTCACCGCGGTCGTAGTAATCCGTGAGGATCAGGTTGGGGAGCATGCCGCGTTGCTGATCGCACTGGCGTGCGCGCTTGAGGATGAAGGCGCGCTGAACCAGGGGCACATTGGGACTGGGTCGGGGCGGGAAGATGTCGGCCCAGTTATTCATCATCAGCAACGGATTGTTGGGCTGGCCCCGATATAGCTTGCAGCTGAACTGCGAGGGCTTCTTGGCGCCCAGCGGAGTGTCCTGGATCCAGCTGAACCCATTCGCGTCCCACGCGTACTTGCCGCTGGTCTTGTTCTGCGCGAAGACGACCACGTTGTGGTGCGAGGCGATCAGGGAGCCAAGCGTGGGAAGCGGCTGTCCGGACTGGAGCCTCGCCAGGTAACGGAACAGGCCTGCGCGTTTGAACGCGCTCTCCAGGTTGCGCTCGGCGACGTAGTCCTCGTCGAAGAGAATGATCACCTGGTTGGGGTTGAGCTCCAGGAAACGGCGGATCGTTGCCAGGTAATCCACCATCCGCGTTGCGCCGAGCTCACAGAGCGTGTGGCAGAGCCAGATATCGCGCTTGCCCTTGCTGCGCGCGCCTCCGGCCACGGAGCGGCTGAACCGCTGAAGCGCTCGGCGGGCCCTGGGGTCGAGCTTGTCGGCCACTCGATTTACGCGTTTGCCCTCGGCAGCGATGTCCGTGTAGACCCGCCCGTCCGGGGTCTGGACGCCGTAGTGGGCTGAGATCTTGAACAGCCTGATGCCGTTCTCGAGCTGCTGCGCGACCGTGCGATCCTGGTTGGCGATCAGCCATCCCGGTGCGTCTGCGGCGGACATCGAGTTGTGGGTGCCCGCGAAGACAACCTCGTCGAGCCGGCGGCTGCAGAGTTGCGCATACCCATTGCAGGTCCGGGCCGAGCTGGCGCTGGCTCGGGACGCGTTTCCGGTAAGAACGATCGCAACGACGACCGCCGCCGCGATTGTCGCGCCCACAGCGCCAAGCGCGACGGCATGACGTCGGCCAGGCCGCCTTCGAACCGGAGGCTGTTCTGGGGCGGTGGCAGTGACCAGCTCGCCAATCCCTGTGTAGATCAACAATGCCCCGCCGATGACGGCGCCGATCTGCAAGGCGAGCGTGGGCTTGACGACCACAAACACGCCTAGCGCGAACATGACGGCCCCGCGGGCGATGGGGAAAAGCGGCGTCGTAGCGGGGCGGCCGGCCAGTGCGCCCAGCCGCCGCACCCCGGCCACACCGGAGTAGGGCCTGAGCACCGAGGAGGAGGCCGCGGCGACGAGCCACGCCACCGCGCTGGTCACCAGCGTCCAGAGCAGCAGATCACCGAGGTATACGTCCCACAGTTCGCCGACCGCTCCGCGCACATCGGTTGTCGTCAGCTCGTTGGCGCCAACGGTACGGGCGATCACGTAGCGCCTGAACACCTCCAACGCGATCGCGAACGCGATCCCGACGACTCCTACCGCGACCCCGGCGCGCGTCACCGCACGGCGTCGATCTGGGGCTACGAAGATCCCCAGCGCCAGCAGCAACGCGGCCACCGGCGGCAACACGATCCCAAGCAGGCGCACCTTTTCGCCGAGGCGAAGAGTCGACACGGCGAAGCTGCGACGGCGCAGCGTGAGCAGGATCGAACGGATGCGCTTCGGCACCTCCTGCGCAAGTTTCGGAATGAAGTTCCGCAGAACCGAGGCGACCACCGTCCCCGCGTCGGCGACGTCGAATATCACGTTGCCGCCTTGGCGCTGGAACATCAGCCGGTGGCCATGCTCGGCAGCCAAACGAATCGCGGGACTGAAGGGCTTCGAGCCGACTGCGATGTTGACGGCTGACTGCACAACCGGTCGCGCGGCGATCAGATCAGGAAGCGCGGGCTCGAGCATCCGAACGGTGATCTCCCGCGCGACTACATGCCGGACATAGGGCTCGTGGACCGCGTCCACCGCGCGATCGGCAAAGGCCGAGGAGTCCAGGATCTCTTCGCGGACATACAGCGTTACGCCGCCGATCAATAGGGCCAGGGACGCCAACGCGAGCAGCGCCATGCTGGTGGCGGCGCGGACACGACTCCGCCGAGCGACCGTGCGATGCTCATCGCCCGCAGCGACTGCGACCGACTCACTCATCGCGGAGGGATTCGCGCGTCACCTCGTCTTTTGCGACCGCGGCTCCGAGCACCGGCGAGGCTGCGGGAGCACCCACGATCGCGTCATACACCCGTGACCGGCGGGCGTCGATGCGCGCCCAGCGGGCCTCTGCCCGGGCCCGCTTTCGCCCGCCGGGCTTGTAAAAGCGCCGGGCCCAGAGCGACCGAGGTGATGCCAGCCG
>Ga0070741_10005789_pt1 | contig 27068 bp, 28 predicted proteins | sample Coa_R1_4_FD_66440 | JGI IMG/M metagenome (GOLD analysis project Ga0070741, IMG submission 66440) | Surface soil microbial communities from Centralia Pennsylvania, which are recovering from an underground coalmine fire - Coalmine... | ecosystem: Environmental > Terrestrial > Soil > Unclassified ...
GCGCACGCGGCCCGAAGCGATGAGCGTGACTTCCGTCGCGACGCGGTGAACGTGCGCGGCCTCGGTGGCGCCTGCACTGTACCGCTTACACGCGACCTCGCAGTGGCGCGTTCGAAGGCAGGTCGGCTCGAAATCGCCCACAAACCACCCACCCAGCATCTCCTCGAGACGGCGGTGAATCATCTGCCGCAACGTCCGGCCGCCTCTGCCTCGCCGAGCACGCAGTCGAGCGCGGCCGCGTAGTCCGTGCAGATCCCGTCGACCCCCCACTCGGCGAACTGGACCCAGCGCCGCCTCGTGTCGGCGGCCGGAAATCCGTGAAGATCCGGCGAGACGGCGTAAATCGTCCGGCCCTCGTCCTTCAGACGGCGCACGTCGGCCTCCGTGCACCAGAAATCGTCGAACTCGTCGAGCCAGATGATCGACGCCGCGCCAATGGCGAGTGCGCGATCCAGAGGCTCGCCCCGGTCGCTCACCCGGGCGGCCAGGCGAACGGACGGGTCGCACCGCCGGAAGACGCGCGCCGATTCGCCGGGGCACGGCTCGACGAGCTCCATGTCGAACAAAAAGCTCTGGCTCACGACGCCCTGCTCGTGGAGGTACTCGACCAGCGCCTCCTCGTATCCGAGTTCCTTGACGTTCAGGGCAACCGTCGCGTCCGGGTGCCCGCGGAGAATCGCGAAGAGGTCGTCGGCGAGCGCTCCGTCCGCTGTCGGCCGCGGATCGTGGGGGACGTAGAAGCACCCGTCCGCCGCGCGTCGGATGTCGAGTTCGACACCCCACCCCCGGCGCAGAGCCCCAGCGACCGCAGCGACCGAGTTCTCGGCGGCCCGGTTCGGCCCCCTGAGGTTGCCGCGATGAGCGAGAACGATGGGAGCGCGCATTCCAGAGTCGCGTGGAGATCAGGCCGCCGCGCGCGTATAACTGCCCACGATGCGCGCCACGAGCAGATCGACCGCCGGCTCGAGGCCGACAAGCGACGTGTCGATGACGAGGTCGGCCGCCTCGGCAGGCTCGAACGGCGCGGAGACACCCGTGAACCCCTCGATCACGCCGGCGCGGGCGCGCGCGTACAGCCCCTTCGGGTCGCGCGCCTCGCAGACGGCCAGCGGCGTGCTGAGATAGACCTCCAGGAACCGGAGGCCGGACTGCTCGGCGATCCGGCGGGCCTGCGCGCGATGCTCCCGAAACGGCGAGATGAGCGCCGTCAGCACGACCAGGCCGGCCTCGGCGAACATCCGCGCCACATGGGCGACCCGGCGCACGTGCTCGGCGCGGTCCGCGTCCGAAAATCCCAGATCCGCGCTCAACCCGAGCCGCACGTCGTCGCCATCGAGCACGTACGCCCGCGACCCCCGCAGCAGCAGCGCCCGCTCGACCGCCGCCGCCAGCGTCGACTTCCCCGACCCCGACAATCCCGTGAACCAGACGATGCATCCTCCGCCCGAAGCGAGCGATCGCCGCTCCTCGACCGAGAGGCGAGGGCTGATTCGCGTCACGTACCCGCAGTCCGTCGTCACCACGGCTCTCCTCCGACCAGCTGCGCCTACGATGTACGATGGCCTGAAAGGCTCGGCCCGCCCGCCCGATACGGTGCCCCGCCGGCCTGACTCTCGATCCGAGGCCCGTCGGGACGACGAGCCGCCGGCCGCTCCGCGTAGCTGGCCACGTGGGCGCCCGCACCACAGGGCGGCGCCGCTCCCGGCAGCTCGGCTGAGCAAAATCGGCACCGCCGGCATCCGAAACCTCGCCAAGCGGAAATTGGCCGAATTTCGCCGCGTGGCCACACGCCGACGCGTCGCCGCACCGACAACGCGGATCGCGGGGCCGACACGGCCGCCCGGATGTCCCGAATCTTTCACCGATTTAACCGATCCGCGCCCCGCGGCGATCCGTCCAATCCAACGAGGGCGCCGGGGCGAAGCAGCGCTTCCCCCATGGGCCGACCCGAATCGAGCCAGGTGCCCGCCGTGTGCGGGCCCTGGAAAGGAGCAGCCATGAAGGCGATCATCGCCGCCGCATTTCTCGCCGCAACGACCGGCTTCGCGCTCACCGGCCTCGCGCTCACGGCCGGTTCCCGCGCGACCCCGCGGGTTCGGCCCGAGGCGCCGACGCCTGTCCAGCAGCCGGCACCCCGCCGCCTCGACGACGCGATCCGGCTGGTGCTCGAGCGCACACAAGATCGCGCACTCGAGGGTGCAGGCGCCCAGGGATGACGGCGGCAGACGGAAAGCAGCCCGGGCGGCGGCGTGGTGCCTGTCGCGTTCCTCTTGCGCGCGGAGCCGACAACGGTTCTACACTGGACCAACTCCCCCGAAAGGACGCGCATGATTGCCCGGGCTCCCAGGCGCCGGGCCGGGCTCGCCCTGGCCTCGGCGGCCGCGTGCCTCGCCGTAGCCGCAAACGCTCGCGCCGACACCGTCACCCTGACCAACGGCGACCGGCTGACGGGCCGGATGGCGTCGGCCTCCAGCCGCGAGCTGGTGCTGGAGTCGGAGCTGGCCGGACGCGTCACGCTCAAATGGACCGCCGTCTCCAGCCTCGCCTCGACGACCGAAATCCGAGCGACGCTCAAAGGCGGTCAGGTCGTCACCGGAACGCTGGGCATCGCCAATCGCTCGGCCGTCGTGACGGCCTCCGGCGGCCGCCGCACACCTCTTGATCTGTCAACGCTCGACTCACTCGTGCCGGCCACCGCCGGCTCCAAGACGAGCTGGAGCGGGGCGGCCAATGCCGACCTCGACGTCAGCCGCGGCAACGCCGACACCTCCACGCTGTCCATTCACGGGACCGTCACGCGGCTGGGACAGCACGACCGGCTCGGCGCCTTCGCGACCTTCCTGCACTCGACGGTCGGCACCGGCGCCAATGCCGTCACGAGCGCCCGCGCCTCGCGCGGCGGCGCGCGGTACGACCACGATGCCATCGGCCCCTTCTTCGGGTTCGTGTTCGGCGACATCGAAAACGATCCGCTGCAGCTGCTCGATCTGCGCACCGTCACCGGCGGCGGCGCCGGTGTTCACGTCGTCAAGTCCGCGGCGACTCAGTTCAACGTCTTTGCGGGCGCCTCGTATGCACGCGACGCTTACACGAGCGTGACGACCACGTCGACGGGCGGCGGCGGCGCGCCCGTGACGCCGGGCCGCGGCGGCACCCCGCCCGGCCTGGGCGGCACGCCGCCCGGGCTGACGCGCTCGGGCACACCGCCGAGCGTCGTGCGGACCTCGCTCAGCCGCTCGGTCGGCGAGCTCGTCGTCGGCCAGGACCTCCTGCATCAGCTGTCGGATCGGACAACGGTGACCGAGCAGCTCGGATTCTTCCCTGCGGTCGGCGATTTCATGGACTACCGGATCTCGTTCGACCTATCGATCACGGCGCAGCTGAACAGCTGGCTGCAGTGGAACTTGACCGTCGCCGACCGCTATTTGAACATCCCGCCGGCGGGAGGCGCTGTGCAGAACGATCGCTCGATCTCGACAGGGCTCGGGATCAGCTTCGGTGAGGGCGGCGGCAGCTACACCGGCGCCGACGTCCGCCGGCCCGCCGCACCCGGGCGGTAGGCCGGCTCGCCCTCCCGATGCCGGGCAGCGGAGTCTGTCGCCGGGAGGGGCGATTATGATGACGTGATGCCCACGGAGTTCTTTCCCACGCTCTCCGATGATGAGCGGCTGTTCCGCGACAGCGTCTACGAGTTCGCCGATCGGGAGATTCGGCCGCGCGTGCGGGAGATGGACGAGCGCGGGGAAATCGCCGCCGACCTCATCCCGCGGCTCTTCGCGCTCGGCCTGATGGGCATCGAGGCGCCGGAGAGCTGCGGCGGCGCAGGGGCGAGCTTCTTCCACGCCGTCCTGGCGGTCGAGGCGCTGTCGCGCGTCGATCCCTCGATCGGCGTGCTCGTCGACGTGCAGAATACGCTCGTCGTCAACGCCCTGCTCCGATGGGCCAGCGACGACATCCGGCGCCGGTATCTCCCGAGGCTCACCTCCGACACCGTCGGCGCCTACGCGCTGTCGGAGGCCGGGTCTGGGAGCGACGCCTTCGCGATGGCGGCGCGGGCCGTGCGAACCAACGGCGGCTGGATCCTCAACGGGCGCAAGCTCTGGATCACGAACGCCAAGGAAGCGGGGCTGTTCATCGTCTTCGCCAACGCGAACCCGGCGGAGGGCTATCGCGGCATCACAGCGTTCATCGTCGAGCGTGGCTTTTCCGGATTCGCCGTCGGGAAGAAGGAGGACAAGCTCGGGATCCGGGCGAGCAGCACCTGCGAGCTCATCCTGGAGGAGTGCCGCGTGCCCGGCGAGAACGTGCTCGGAGAAGTGGGCCGGGGCTACAAAGTGGCCATCGAGACGCTAAACGAAGGACGCATCGGCATCGGCGCCCAGATGATCGGGATCGCCCAGGCCGCGTTGGATCACGCCCTGGCCTACACGAAGGAGCGGAAGCAGTTCGGCCGCGCGATCGCGGAGTTCCAGGCCGTGCAGCACCAGCTGGCCCGGGCCGCGACCGATCTGGCCGCCGCCCGCCTGCTCACCTACGGCGCCGCGCGGCTCCGCGACGCGGGCCGGCCGTTCCTGACCGAAGCGGCCATGTGCAAGCTGTTCGCCTCGGAGGTCGCCGAACGCGTTGCCTCGCTCGCCGTGAACCTGTACGGCGGGTACGGATTCGTCAAGGACTATCCGGTCGAGAAGCTGTATCGGGACGCCAAGATCGGGCAGATCTACGAGGGCACCTCGAACCTGCAGCTGCAGACGATCGCCAAACAGCTGCTCGGATGAGAGGCCGATGAGAGGCCGCTTTGGCGGGCTGTGAGCGCGTCCCCGGCCGTGGCCAGCACCTGTTCAGGGTCGTCCAGGGGAGCCTCCGCTGTGGCCGGCAAGGGAAACTCCGTCCTCGGCGGGGCGTGCCGTAATCTCGGAGCACAGCCGAGCATGCGTCCACCCCACGTCGGTCTCGCACTGGCCTTCGCCGTGGCGGCCCTGGCCGCCGCCGCCTGCGACAAGGCAGCCACGCCGGCGGCCCTGGCGCCAGCGCCCATCGATGTCACCGGCACCTGGACCGGCGACCTCACGTTCCAGGGCGCCGCTGCCCGCATCAGGTGGACCCTGACGCAGGCCGACACGTCGGTCTCGGGGCCCGTGCTGCTCAGCCTCCCGAGCGGGACCGTCCTGTTGAACGGATTCCTGACGGGCACGCTGACCGGATCGTCGCTGCCGTACACGATTTCGGTCGCGCCCGGAGGCATTCCGGCGCAGCCGGCCTGCACCGGCCAGCTCGCGGGCACCATGACGGTCATGGTCGGCGCCGCCTCGACCATGACCGGCCCCATCAGCGTCACCTCGGCGAGCTGCCCGATCCCGTTCCCCACGACGACCCTCGCGCTCACGCGGCAATAGCGCGCCGTCCGGGCGCGCGCCCCGGTGGCGCAGGGTAGAATGACCGCTCGATGGCTTCATCCCTCGCGTCCGCCTATCTCGAGGACATTGTCCGCACGTACCGCATGTACAAGAGCCTGGGGGAGCGGGCCATCGCCCAGGTCCCGTCCGACGCGGACCTTCATCGTCAGCTCGATCCCGACTCGAACAGCATCGCCGTCATTGTGAAGCACCTGGCCGGCAACCTCCGCTCGCGGTTCCGCGATTTTCTGACGACCGACGGAGAGAAGCCCGATCGGCGGCGGGACCAGGAGTTCGAGGTGCCGTCCGACGTGCCGCGGAATCAGGTCATGGCGTGGTGGGACGAAGGGTGGGCCATCGCGCTCGCCTCGCTCGATTCGCTGTCGCCGGCGGATCTGGAGCGGACCGTGTCCATTCGGGGCGAGCCCTTCCTGGTGGTCGAGGCGCTTAATCGCCTTGCGGCCCACGCCGCGTACCATGTCGGACAGATCGTGTACCTCGCCCGCCACTTCGCCTCGCCGGACTGGACCTCGCTCAGCATTCCGAGGGCCCGCGACAAGGGGATGGGAGCGGGATGAAGGATTCGGCCGATGAGACACCGACCTGTCAGGGGCTGTTGTTCAGCACGCCGGCGGCGATGATCATTCGCTGCGCTTCGGACGTGCCCTGATAGATTTCCGTCGCGCGGACGTCCCGAAACAGGCGCTCCACGGTCGAGCCTCGCCGGTACCCGGCGGACGCGAGGATCTGCATGGCCTTGTCGGCGGCGCGGTGGGCGGCCTCCGAGGCGGCGAGCTTCGCCATCGACGGCTCGACCATCGATTGATCCTGCCGATCCCTGAGCGCCGCCGCCTTGAGCGTCAGCATGCGCGCCGCCGCGAGCTCGGTCGCCGCGTCCGCGATCATCCACTGAATGGCCTGGTACTCGGCGATGGGCCGGCCGAAGGCCTCGCGCTTCTTGGCGTACGCCATGGCTTCGTCGAGCGCCGCCTCCCCGATCCCGAGCGCCTGGGCGGCGATCGCGACGCGTCCGCCCCGCAGCGCCCACATCGCGAGCCGGAACCCCTGATCGACGGGGCCGAGGACCTGATCGTCGGAGACGTCGACATCGAGCTCGAGGTCCTGGCAGCCGAGCCCGCGCACGCCGAGCGAGTCCGCGCGGGCCGTGCGCCGCACGCCGGGGCTGTCCATCGGGACCAGGAACGCCGTCACGCCCTGCCCGCGCAGCCCGGGCCGCGTGCAGGCGAACACCACGGCCACCGCGGCGGCGTCGGCGTTCGCCACCCACACCTTGCGTCCGACGATGTGGTAGCCCTGAACGGTCTTGACGGCGCGCGTCTGCTGGTTGGCGGCGTCCGTGCCCGCCTGCGGCTCGGAAAGCGCGAAGGCGCCGATGGCGTCGCCTGCGGCGAGCCGAGGCAGCCAACGCTCCTTCTGTGGGCCGCGCCCGGCGTGGAGGATGAGCTCGGCCACCAGCGAGTTGTTGATCGAAAGGGCAGCGGCCACCGTCGCGCTTGCACGCGCGATGGCCTCAATCGCGAGCGCGTAGCTGACGTAATCGAGCCCGCGGCCGCCCCAGGATTTCGGAACGGTGACCGCTAGCAGCCCCTCCCCGGCGGCGGCGCGAACGACGTCGATGGGGTACTCGCCGGTCTCGTCGATGGCGGCAGCCCGCGGCGCGACGACTTCCCGTGCGAAGCGCTCCGCCAGCTGCTTGAAGCGTTCCTGTTCCGGGCTGAGCTCCAGCACCATCGGGTCAGGAGGCGTCGCGGGCCAGCCGCTCGAGAATCGGCCGCAGCCGCGCCGCCGTCTGCGGCAGTTCCTCGGGCAGCACACGAACCCGGCCGACGACGGTCATGAAGCTCGTGTCGCCGTTCCAGCGGGGCACCACGTGCACGTGCAGATGATCCACGACGCCGGCGCCCGCCGTTCGCCCGAGATTGACGCCCATATTGATGCCGTGGGGCGCGTAGGCTTCCGCTAGCGCCATCTCCGCATGGCGTGTGAGCTCGATGAGCTCCCGGCGCTCGTCTTCGGTCGCCTCGGCTAGGTTTCGCACGTGCCGGGTGGTCACGACCATGAGATGCCCGTTGTTGTACGGGTACTTGTTCAGAATGGCGTAGGTCAGCCGGCGGCGGACCAGGACGAACGGCTCGTGCGCGGTGTCGGAGGAGCCGGCGGCTTCGCAGAAGATGCAGGCCGCCTCCCCGCGGCTCGCGCCGGTCACGTACGCGAGCCGCCAGGGCGTCCAGAGGTGTTCCATGGCGAGGTGTCGGGGCGGGGACCCCGGCTGCTCGGACGGCAGCGCGGTCTCTCCCCTACCGCCACAGGCTGCTAGACGGCGAGCGCGTCGGGAGGCACGGGAGCGTCGGTCGCGGTCGTCGGCGGTTCGATGTCCCGATTGATCAGCTCCTTGAGCTCCTTGCCAGGCTTGAAGTAGGGCACGCGTTTCGGCGGGACGTCCACTTTGTCGCCGGTCTTCGGGTTGCGGCCCTTGCGCGGCTCACGCTTTCGCAGGCGGAAGCTGCCGAACCCGCGCAGCTCGATCTTCTCGCCCCGATGCAGGGCGTCGATGATCGCCTTGAACACCGTATCGACGATGACCTCGGAGTGCTTCTTCGTCAAGTCCGACACCCGCGACACTTCCTCGACGAGCTCTGCCTTGGTCATGCTCCCGCCTGTCATGGTGGCGCCCTCACAGCTCGCCCGGCTGAGGCCTCGCGCGGCGCGCGGCCGGCGTCTCGCGCGGGTCCTCAGGCGAGCGTCGACAGCCCCCTCACCGGTTCTTGAAGTGGTCCCCCAGCGTCGCGCCGCCGGTGCCTGCGTTCTGCTGATAAGCCTCCCAGTCGGCGCGGAACTCGTCGGACTTGAGCGCGCGAATCGACAGCCCGATCTTCCGCTCGGCCGGGGCGAGCTTGATGATCCGCATCGGATAGGTCTCGCCGACCTTGAGCTCGATCTTCTCCTCGCCGCGTCCCGCGTGCGAATCGTCGAACTCCGACACGTGGATCAGGCCCTCGATGCCCTCGTCGAGCTCGACGAACGCCCCGAAGTTGGTCAGCCGCACGACCTTGCCCTCGACCGTGTCGCCGACCCGGTGCCGGGCGAAGAAGTCGTCCCAGATGTCCGTGGCCAGCTGCTTGAGGCCGAGCGACAGGCGCTGGTTCTCGGCGTCGATGTTGAGCACCATCGCCTCGACGACGTCGCCCTTCTTGAGCACCTCGGAGGGATGCTTGACGCGCTTGCTCCACGACATGTCGGAGATGTGGATCAAGCCGTCGATGTCGTCCTCCACCTCCACGAAGGCGCCGAACTCCGTCAGGTTGCGGACGCGCCCGCGGATCCGCGACCCGACCGGGTACTTCTCGGCCAGATCGTGCCACGGGTTCGACTCGACCTGCTTGAGGCCGAGCGAGATCCGGCGCGCCGTCGGATCCACGCCGAGCACCATCGCCTCGACCGTGTCGCCGACGGCGAGAATCTTGGAAGGGTGCTTCACGCGCTTACTCCACGACATCTCGCTGACGTGAATCAACCCCTCGACGCCCGGCTCCAGCTCGACGAACGCCCCGTAGTCGGTGAGGCTCACCACTTTCCCCGTTGCCCGGCCGCCGACGGGATAGCGCTCCATCACGTTGGCCCATGGGTCGGGGATGAGCTGCTTGTGTCCGAGCGACACGCGCTCGGTCGCCGGATCGTACTTGAGGACGATGACGTCGATTTCGTCGTTGACCTTGAAGAGCTCGGAGGGATGGCCGACGCGCCCCCACGACATGTCGGTGATGTGCAGCAGGCCGTCGATCCCGCCGAGGTCGACGAACGCCCCATAGTCGGTCAGGTTCTTGACGACGCCCTTGAGGACCTTGCCTTCGGCGAGCGACTCGAGCGTGTGCTTCTTCTTCTCGGCGTTCTCCTCCTCGAGCAGCACCTTGCGCGACAGCACGATGTTGCCGCGCTTCTTGTTCACCTTGATCACGCGCATCCGCAGCTCCTGGCCACGGAGCGCGTCCAGGTTCCGGACCGGACGGATGTCGATCTGCGACCCGGGGAGGAACGCGCGCACGCCGATGTCGACGGCCAGCCCGCCCTTGATCCGCTCGATGACGCGGCCGATCACGACCTTCCGCTCGGCGTAGGCCCGCTCGACCTCGTCCCAGATCTTCATCTTCTCGGCCTTCTCGCGCGAGAGCACGACGTAGCCGTCGCGGTCCTCGGTCCGCTCGAGCAGCACGTCGACGATGTCGCCGGGCTGCACCGTGACCTGGCCGTGCTCGTCGAGGAACTCGCCGATGGGAATCATGCCCTCGGACTTGTACCCGACGTCCACGACGACCTCGGAGGGCGTGACCTTGAGCACCGTGCCCTTGACGACCTCTCCTTCCGCGATGTTTCGGAAGCTGCTATCGTAGATATCGAGCAGCCGGGCGTATTCCGCGGGGTCGATCGCCTCGTCCTCGTCCCGCGGGCGGGCCTTGAGCGCGCCCCGATCGCCGCGGCTCTCGCGGTCGATCGTCGCGGCGGTCGACCCGCCAAATCGGCCGGGAGTGCTGTCGTCTTCAACGTTTGCCATGCCTTGCACGTCCTCCTCTGTGGTCGTTGCGGCCTGTCCGGCGACACCCCGCCCGGGCCTTTCCGGTCAATCGAGCGGATGTCTGACGCGAGGCCCTGCGGACCGAGCGTCGTTCGCGATCCGGGCGTCGTGGCGCCCTCGATCCGCAGCGCCTAAATTCCCATAACCAATAGAACTTACAACACTTATCGACAAACTGTCAAGGTTGATTCGAAAGGAATCGACGTGGCCAAGCGCAAACGGCCAGCAAGACGCACGACCGGCACCCGAGTCGCCGCGGTGAAATCCACCCAGCCGCGGCGCGCCACCCCTGCGCGCGGGACTCCGCGGCGGGCGCGTGGGCGATCGGGCCGCGGTCGAAAGGCGGCGCTCCGCCCCGCGCGGAAGGCGGAGCCCCGCCGGACGGCCGGCGCGGCCCACCGGCCCCAGACCCGACCAGCTGAACCGCGCGATCGGACACCGCGCCCGGAGCCGGACGATCGCCGTCCGAACGAAACGGTGCCGACACCGCCCTCGTCGCTCGACCTCGACCGGCGCCACGGATCGGCCGCGCGCAGCGGCCGCCGCGCCATGGCTGAGAACCTCCAACAGCACGGCGGCCTCGGCCGCGAGCTGACGGCCGGCGACGTCGACGCCGACCTCGAAAACGCCTACTTCAGCGGCGAGGGCGCCCCGGGCGGGGAAAACCCTACACCCGACCAGGACATCGTCGACGACATCGGGAAGGCCCTCGGCGTCGAGTACCAGGACAACGAAGAGCTGAAGGGCGTCGACAAGGTGTCGGAGCGGGACAAGCATCGCTGGGAGCTCGATCCCGCCTCGTCCGAGGACTACAAGGACCGGACGTGAGACGGGCCGTCAGGCACCCAGCTTGGCGGTGACGACCGCCATGACCTCGGCGATCACCTCCGGGATCGGCTTTCCCGTCGTGTCGATGACGACGGCATCGGCGGCGACCTGGAGAGGCGAGACGCTGCGCGTCCGATCGAGCTCGTCGCGGGCGGCCAACGCCACGCCCACCTCGGTCACGGTGGCCGACCGGGCCGCGTGGGCCGGATCGGCCGCGCGACGACGCGCCCGCTCTTCCGGCGCGGCGTCGAGATAGATCTTCACGTCGGCATCGGGAAACACGACCGTGCCGATATCGCGCCCCTCCATGACCACGCCCCCGCCCGCTCCGAGCCGGCGCTGCCGCTCGACGAGCACCGTGCGGACAGACGGCAGGCGCGCCACGGCGGCGGCGGCGCGGTCGATCTCCGGCGTCCGGATCGCGCGCGTCACGTCGATGCCGTCGACGGCCACCGCCTCGCCCGAAAGATCGATGCGCGAGGCGCGGGCCAGCCGGGCGACGGCCGCCTCATCGTCGAGCGGCACCTGGTCGCGCAGCGCCTTCCAGCCGACGGCCCGGTACATGGCGCCGCTGTCGACGTAGCGGTAGCCCAGCCGCGTCGCGACGCCGCGGGCAACTGTCCCCTTGCCCGCGCCGGACGGCCCATCGATGGCAATCGTCAGCGGACGCACCCTGCAGTCCCGTCCTTCCGAATCCAGCAATCCTACAATGGGATGGGAACCGCTCCGATGGATCGCCTGCAGAAGATCCTCTCGCAGGCCGGCGTGGCCTCGCGCCGGGCCGGCGAGCGCCTGATGCTCGAGGGCCGGGTCACGGTCAACGGGGCCACCGTTCGCGAGCTCGGTACGAAGGCGGATCCGGCGCGCGACGACATTCGCGTCGATGGGCGCCGGATCACGCCAGCCGTCCGTCGCCGATACATCCTGCTGAACAAGCCGCGCGGCTACGTCACCACGCGGTCGGATCCCCAACGGCGGCCGACCGTGATGGCGCTCCTCACCGGCGTGCGCGAGTACGTCTATCCGGTCGGCCGGCTCGATGTCGACTCTGAGGGGCTGCTCCTCCTCACCAACGACGGCAACCTCGCGGCGCGCCTGACGCATCCGCGCCACGGGCTGCTGCGGGTCTACGAGGTGGTCGTGCTCGGCGTGCCCGACGCGCACGACCTGAAGCGGCTGGCCGGCGGGATCCCGATCGACGGCCGGCCGACACGGCCGGCGCGAGTCCGCCTGCGCCGGGTCCGCGGCGACCAGGCCGTGCTGGAGCTGACGATCGCCGAAGGGCGCAAGCGGCAGGTGCGCCGGATGTGCGAAGCCGTCGGGCATCCCGTCGTCGCGCTGACCCGGGTCGCCATCGGCCCGATCCGCGACCCACGGCTGAAGCCCGGCCAGTGGCGGGAGTTGACGGCGACAGAGGTGCGGCGACTGAAGGCGGAGTCCGCCACGACGGAGTGAGGGGCGGGAGGGGTGAGGGCAGGACGCCTCACGTCATTCCGGCTCCTCGAGGGGAAGCGACTCCTCGCTCGCGGCGCGCTCGACGAGGAGGGGCTGGTCGAGGCCGAGCGCGTCGGCCATGTCTTCGATCTTCGGCAGATCGGCCAGATCGTTCAGCCCGAACCGGATCAGGAACTCCTTGGTGGTGGCGTAGAGGAACGGACGGCCGACGACCTTCTTCCGCCCGACGATCTTGATCAGGTGCCGCTCGAGCAGCGTGTTGAGCACGCCCGACGTGTTCACGCCGCGAATCTCGGCAATCTCGAGCGCGGTGATCGGCTGCTTGTACGCGATGACCGCGAGCGTCTCGAGCGCCGCCGCCGTCAGCTTCTGGGTCGTCCGCTCGTGGAACAGCCGCCGGACCCATTCGTGCAGGTCCGGCCGCGTCACGATCTGGTAGCCTCCGGCCACCTCGACGAGCTGCAGGCCCCCGGGCCCCTCGTAGCGGCGCTTGAGCGCGTCGAGCGCGGCGTCAACGTCCTCCTTCGGCTCCGAGACGAGCAGTTTGTCGATGGCCTTGCGCGTGAGCGGCTCGGGCGACGCGAAGATCAGCGCTTCGAGGACGGCCTCGAGTTCCGCGCCGGCGATGGCCGGCGAGGCGAGGGTCTCTTCTGACCCGCCGGCGGGACCCACCTGCTCCTCGCGCGGCGGCGCCCCGTTGCTCGACGTCGCCTCGACCGGCGCTTCGTCGCGCGCTGGACCCGCTACCGCGGTCGGATCCCCCGCCGCCGCTTTCTCATGGTGCGCTCCGGCCGCCCCGAGGCGGCCCTCGACTGGCTCGTCACTCAATGCCGTCCTCCTCCTTGCCGTCGCGACGCCCTGGGAGTCCAGAGGGTGCCGCAGAGCCGTCGCCACGGGGCGGCACGCCCGGATCGGCTATCGAAGCGGAGGCGCTGCCGAGACGCGGCCGTCGGTAGACGCGAATCGGGCCGAAGGGCGCTGTTTGAAAGGCGCGCACGAGCTTGAGGCGAATCATCTCGAGCAGCGCCAGGAAGGTCACGATGAGCCCGCTCCGATCGGCGACATCGCCGAACAGGTCCTCGAACCCGCACGCCTCGGTTTCAGACAGGCGCGCGAGCAGCTGCGCGATCCGGACCTCGAGCGGGATCTGCGCGGGCGGCAGCGGCACCTGCGGCCGCTGGCGCGCCCGCTCCAGCACCGCCTGGAAGGCCGACAGGAGGCTGAACAGATCGACCTCGAGCTCCGGCTCGACCGGTTCGCCGGCGATGTCGGCCACGCGCTCGTCGGGGCGCTGCCACTGCGCGGCGCGCAGCTGCTCGCGCTCGTGCAGCAGCTCTGCAGCCGCCTTGTAGCGCTGGTGCTCCAGCAGGCGCTGGACGAGCGCGTCGCGGGGATCATCCGCGTCGCCCTCCACGGCCGCGCCGGTTTCAGGGCGCGGCAGGAGCATCCTCGACTTGATGTGGATGAGCGTCGCCGCCATCACCACGAATTCCCCCGCGACGTCCAGGTTCAGCTCCTGCATCAGCGACAGGGTGTCGAGGTACTGCTGCGTGATCAGGGCGATCGGGATGTCGGTGATGTCGACCTCGTTCTTGCGGATGAGATGCAGCAGCAGATCGAGCGGCCCCTCGAAGTTCTCGAGCTTGACCGGAAACGCGTCGGCCGACGACTCGAACTCGGGGTGCTCCATCGATCAGCGGTACGTGATCTTGACCGCCTCGCGGACGCGGTCCATCGTCTCGACCGCGACGGCGCGGGCCCGCTTCGAGCCCTCGAAGAGGATGTCGCGAATCGCGCCCGGCCTGGCGAGCAGGGCCGCCCGCCGCGCACGAATCGGCTCGAGCCGCGCGTTCAGCGCATCGGCGAGCTTGCGCTTCACTTCGACGTCGCCCACCCTCCCGGCCCGGTAGCGCGCCTTGAGCTCCTCGACCTCCTCGGTATTCGGGTTGAACGCGTCGTGATAGGTGAAGACTGGGTTGCCCTCGACGGTGCCGGGGATGTCAGCCCGCACGCGCTTCGGGTCGGTGTACATGCTCATGACCTTCCGGCGGACCTCGTCCGGGCCGTCGCACAAGTGGATAGTGTTCCCTACGCTCTTGCTCATCTTCTTCGACCCGTCGAGCCCGGGCAGGCGCGCGAACCGGGTGAGGAGCGGCTGCGGCTCTACCAGCACGCGGCCGAAAAAGTGGTTGAAGCGGCGGACAATCTCGCGCGCCAGCTCCAGGTGGGCGACCTGGTCCTCCCCCACCGGCACGAACTCGGCGTCGTAGATCGCCACATCGGCCGTCTGCAGGAGCGGGTAGCTGAGGAACCCGATCGACGACAGGTCCTTCTCTCGCAGGAGCTCCTGCTGCTCCTTGTAGGTCGGCACGCGCTCGAGCCAGGGCACCGGCACGATCATCGACAGCAGCAGACAGAGCTCGGCGTGCTCCGGGACGAGCGACTGGATGAAGAACGTGCTCTTCTCGGGATCGAGCCCGGCGCCGATCCAGTCGGCCACGTTCTCGTAGGCGTACGTCGTCAGCCGGCTGGTATCGGCGTACTCGCTCGTCAGGGCGTGCCAGTCGGCGACGAAGTAGAAACAGTCGTACCGATCCTGGAGCTGCACCCAGTTGTTGAGCGCACCGACCAGGTGGCCGAGGTGCAGGAACCCCGTCGGGCGCATCCCAGAGACGACGCGGGCCCTGCGGGCAGCCGAGGTGCTCATCGCGTCGGCAGCCACGAAAGGAGCAGGCGGTAGGGCGGCCCGATGATCGCCTCCAGCTGACCGGTCAGCATCAGCGCATACAGGAGCAGGAACCCGTACGGCCGCAGCGCATTGAACCGGCGCGCCGCGCCCTGCGGCAGCAGCCCGCCGAGCACGTTGCCTCCGTCGAGCGGCGGAATCGGCATCATGTTGAAGACCGCAAGCAGCACGTTGATGCGCGTCGCCTGGCTCAGAATCGCCGCGATCGGCACCGACACGTTGACTTCACCGAGCGTCAGGGGCGAGATGGGCAGCCCCGCGAGCAGCACCGCGGCGGCGACCGACAGCGCCAGGTTCGCGGCCGGTCCGGCCGCGGCCACCAGCACGTAGTCGCGGCGATCGTGCCGCAGCCGCCGGGCGTTCACCGGCACCGGCTTCGCCCACCCGATGAGCGGCGCGCCCGTGGCCATCGCGAGCAGCGGAAACACGATCGTCCCGATCGCGTCGGCGTGCACCGCGGGATTGAGCGAGACGCGGCCGAGCAGGCGCGCTGTCGGATCGCCCAGGCGATCGGCGGTCCACGCGTGCGCCGTCTCGTGCATCGTCAGCGAGAAGAGCAAGACGATGAACGAGATGAAGATCTGGGCGACGTTGAGGTCGGGCACGAGTCACGCCAGCCGGATCCGCCGTCGAGTGCCTCAGGTTACGGCCGCCCGGCGAAAAACGCAAGAATCGCGTCCGCGACCTTCGCGCCGACGACGGTCGAGAGCTCCTCGCGCGTGGCGCGCCGCACGCAGGCCACGCTGCCGAAGGCCGCGAGCAGCCGCTTTCGCCGGCGCCGCCCGACGCCGGGCACCTCGTCGAGCTCCGATTGCAAGTCCCGCTGCGTGCGCGCCCGGCGATGGAATGCGACCGCGAAGCGGTGCGCCTCGTCGCGAATCCGCTGCAGGAGCAGGAGCGCCGGATCGGAGGCGTCGAGGGCGACCGGCTCCGCCCGATCGCGCGTGAACAGGAGCTCCTCCTTCTTCGCCAGCCCGACGGCCACGAGGGTCGACAGCCCCAGCGCTTCGAGCGCCGCGTAGGCGGCCGACAGCTGCCCCTTGCCGCCGTCGATCACCAGCAGATCGGGGAACGGCCCGCCCTGCTCGAGCAGCCGGCGGCCGCGGCGCAGCACCACTTCGTGCATGGCCGCAAAGTCGTCGGGCCGCGCGGCCCCGCCCGACGCGCCGGCTCTGATCCGGTATTTCCGGTACTCGCTGCGGCGCATCCGGCCGTCCTCGCACACGACCATCGACGCAACGGTCTCGTGGCCCTGAATGGTGGAGATGTCGAAGCACTCGATGCGGCGCGGCAGGGCCGACAGCCCGAGCGCGGCCTGCAGCGTCTCCAGGGCGTCGTATCGGGCCACGGTCGCCCGGTTGAACCGCGCCTCGTAGGCGAGCCTGGCGTTGCGCGTGGCGAGCTCGACGAGCCCGCGCTTCGCGCCGCGGCGCGGCACGAGGATGCGCACGCGCGTCCCGGCCCGCTCTGACAGCCACGCCTCGAGGGCCTCGCGCTCGTGGGGCTCCACGGGCACGTGAATCTCGGCGGGCGCGAAGCGCCCCTCGTAGAACTGCTGGATGGCGGCCCCGAGCACCTCCTCGTCCCGCGCCCGCTCGACGGCCTCCGAATCCGCGTCCGCGGCGGCGGGCGGGCCCGCCGCCGCCTCCTCGGCGCCGAGCTCGACACGCTCGACGACCCGGCCGCCGCGCACCTGGAAGACCTGGACGAGAACACCGGCCGGGCCGCGCTTCATGCCGAAGACGTCGCGGTGGCCCAGCTCCGGGGTGGCCATCTTCTGCTGGCGATCGATGAGGGCCTGAACGGTCCGCGTGGCGTCGCGCAGCTGGGCGGCTTCCTCGAAGCGCTCGGCCGCCGCAGCCTCATGCATCCGCGCCCTCAGCGACTCGAGGAGCTCCGCGTTCCTGCCCTGGAGGAACATCTCCGTCAGCTTGACCGCCCGCCCGTACGCCTCGGGCGAACAGAGCGTGTCGACGCACGGCGCGATGCACCGCTTGATGTCGTACTCGAGGCAGGGCCGGCCGCGCCGGCCGGTGATCACCTCGTTGCACGACCGGATGCCGAAGAGCCGGTGCGCCAGCGACAGCGTGCGGCGCGCGAAGGAGGCGGGCAGGAACGGCCCGGCGTAGAAGGAGCCGTCCGGCTCCACCCGCCGCGCCACGAGCAGCCGCGGGAAGGCCTCGTTCGTCGTCAGCTGCAGATACGGGTAGCTCTTGTCGTCGCGCAGCAGGATGTTGTACTTGGGCGTCCGCCGTTTGATGAGGTTGTTCTCGAGCGCGAGCGCCTCGACGACCGAGTCGGTCACGATGACTTCGAGGCGGGCGACCTCCTGGAGCAGGGCGTCGGTCTTGGGGTCCGCGCCGGAGGCGCCGAGATAGGTGCGCACCCGGTCGCGCAGCGCGCGCGCCTTGCCCACGTAGATCGTCTGGCCGGCCGCGTTCAGGTACAGATAGACGCCGGGCTGCTCCGGGAGCCGCGCGATCTGCTCCTTGAGATCATGGATGGGCATACGTTACCATGTCGCGTTTTAGCCCCGTGCCTGAACCCTCCAGTATACGGCCTGCGCCCGTGAGCGTAGCGAACGCACCCCGGCAGGTCGACGGCGGCCGCGCGCCGCGACCGGGCCGCACGTTCACGGGGCTCGTCGGCGCGGCGTGCATGCTCCCGCTGCGCGCGATCATCCAGCTGTGCGTCGCGCTCGGGATCCATCCCAACACCCTCACCCTCATCGGCGTCGTCGTGAACGTCGCCGCCGCCTGCGCCCTCGCCTACCGCCGGTTCGTGCTGGCGGGCGTGATCATGGTCGTCGCCAACATCTTCGACTTCATCGACGGCAAGGTGGCGCACCTCAGGAACCTGCAGTCGCGGTTCGGGGCGTTCTGGGACTCGACGCTCGACCGCTTCTCGGACCTCGCGCTCGTCACCGGCCTGATTTTCCTGTACTCGAAGCTGGGGCGCAGCGACTACGTCCTTGTCGCGTCGCTGACGCTCATCTTCTCGATCATGACGAGCTACGCGCGGGCGCGCGCCGAATCGCTCGTCGAGAAGTGCAAGGTCGGCTTCATGGAGCGGCCGGAGCGAATCGTGCTCTTCATGATCGGCGCCTTCACGAACCGGATGGCCGCAGTGCTCTGGGTGATCCTCGCGCTCTCGGTGCTCGCCGTCGCCAACCGCATCTACTACACCTATCTCGTCCTGAACGGGCTGCCGATGCCTTCGCGGACGGGCGCGGCCGGCTTCCTCACACGCGCGTTCTTCTGGACCGACGAGCGCGCGACGCTGCCGTACGACCTCTGGGTGGTTGCCATCCTCGCCTTCGTGTGGCTCACGCCGCCCGACTGGCTCGGCGATCCGACCGCGAGCGGTCCGGGCGTGATCGGCTGGATCCTGCACTCGCGGATCGGCCCCGGTCAGTGAGCGCGGCCCGCTCGCACGCGCGGGACTTCGATCGACAGGACCCGTCGTCGGACGCCCACGCACGCGCCTCGCCGCTCGGGGCGCAGCGACCCCGCGGCGCAGCGCACCCTCTCGCCGGACGCGGCCGGGCCCCGCGTCACCGCGCGGCGGTCTGCTGGCGCCCGTCGGGATGGAGCGTGAGCTTCTGCACGCGCCAGTTCAGGATTTCGGCGACGTAGAGCTCGTTCTCCGACGGGCACGCGATCTCGTGGATCCAGCCAAACCGCCCGAGCTGCTTCCCCGATTTTCCAAGCACGCCAAGGACCCGCCCGTCGAGCGTGACCTTGTAGATGCGGCCCGGGTACGCGTCCGACGCATAGAGCACCTGGTTGGGCCCGGGCGTGATGCAGAGCGCCCAGGGCGCGCCGGGCTGCTGGGCGCCGGCCGCATCCGGCCCTGGGCGGTTGCCGATGGCCGGCCGCGCGTCGGCGGGCACTGGCACGTCCAGCCTGATCTCGCGCTGGAACGTACCGTCCGGATCGAACACCTGGATGCGCCGATTACCGCGATCCGCGACGTAGATGTTTCCGCGCGCGTCGGCCGCGATGCTGTGCGGCGTGTCGAACTCGCCCGACCGGGTCCCCTTCTCGCCCCACGACTTGACCCAGTCCCCGTTCCGGTCGTACTTCGCCACGCGTGAGTTGATGTAGCCGTCGCTGATGAAGATGTTCCCCGCAGGGTCCCACGTCACGTCGGTCGGCTGGCGGAACATCCCGTCGACATGCGGCCGCGGCGGGCTGACGCGCGTCCACGGCCCGCCTTCGTCCGAGGCTTCCTTCTTGCGCCCGAACACCATCACGACGCGCCCGGCCGGGTTGAACTTCACGACCATGTCCGAGCCCTTGTCGACCGTCCAGATGTTGTCGTCGCGATCGACGCGCACCGTGTGCGCGAAGGACCAGGCATAGAGGTTCCGGCCGATCTCGCGCAGGAACCGGCCGTCCTTGTCGAACTCGAGCAGCTGCGCAGCGGTCGCACCGTAAGCGGGGCCGATCGTGTTGCCGCGGGTGAAGACGAAGATGTGCCCCTTCGAGTTGACCGCCACCCCGGCGGCCTCCCCGAGATACAGATCCGGCGGCAGCTTCAGAAACTCCGCGTCGGCGTCGTAGCGGATCTCGGGCGCCGCCTGCTGCGCGAGTCCCGACGCGGCCGCCAGCGTGAGCACCAGCGCGATCACGGAGGTCTTCATAGGGTCCCGCCTTTCGGCCTGTGCAGTGGTGATTCGGAATCAGAGCCCGTCGCGAGGGCTGCATTCTACCCTACACGGCACCCGATAAGGCCGAGCGCCGATCCCTCGCCGGCCCCGAGACCGGCTCTGCCGCTCCGGGGCTCAAGACTTCCGCCCGAGGCAGGATCCCGTCGGTCCCGAACGCCGGTCGCGACGTGAAGCCCCTCAGGCGCGCCTTCGCCGGGGCGCCACCCCCACGCGCTGGGGCGCGCGCGCCGTGCGCTCTGCCGCCGGCCGTGCCACAACCGCCTTGGCCGGCTTCTTCTTCGCGCCGCTCACGGCGTCCAGGCTCTTCCGGAGCGCATCCATTAGGTTGACGACCTTCGGCGGGGCCTCAACCGCAGGCGCCACGACCTCCTCGCCCGCAATCTTCGCGTCGATGACGCGCTGCAGCCCTTCCCGATAGGCATCCGAGTACTGGCGCAGGTCCAGCGGGGCCTCGAACGTCCGGATGACCTGCCGCGCGAGCTGCACCTCCTCGGGCTTCACCGAGGCCGGCACCGACGCCAGCTCCTCGACCGCATCCATGCTCCGGATCTCAGCTGCGTGATGCAGCGTGTACATCACCAGCCCCTTCTGCTGCGGGCGGACGGCCACGAGATACTCGCGGCCGTACAGCGCCAGCTTGCCGACCCCGACCTTCCCCTTCATACCCTCCCGCATGACGGCGAAGGCCTCGGCCGCCAGCGGGCCGTCCGGCGCCAGATAGTACGTCCGGTCGACATACATCGGGTCGATCTCCTCCTCGCCGGCAAACTGGGCGAGGTCGATGACGCGCGTGGACGGCGGGCGCACCTTGTCGAAGTCCTCCTCGGTCAGCACGACGTAGCGCCCCTTTTCGAACTCGTAGCCCTTGACGATCTCCGTGTGGGCGACCTCGCGGTTGCACCGGGGGCACCAGCGCTTCTGCTGGATCCGCGATCGACAGGCCTCGTGCAGCTGGTGGAAGGCGAGCGAGCCGCTCGATTCGGTGGCCGGGAACACCTTGATCGGGATGCTCACCAGGCTGATCTTGAGAAAGCCTTTCCAGGTCGGGCGTGCAGCCACGTCAGTCTCCCCTCGAAAAGCCGACCCTCGGCCGCTCGGTCCGTCGGGCACCCAGCCCGCGTCCGCCCGGCGGTTCGACCGCCGAGCCGATCCACGAGAGGCTGCCGGGCCGCTCGCTCTCCGCCGCCTGCCGCGAGGTCGGGCGTGGTATCGGCACGAGAGGCCCCGAACATCAAGCCCGCCTCCTCGACACCCACCCCCTACACGTCGTCGCGCTCGTCGTGCCCGCCGAGATCCAGCCCGGTTCCCGTGAACTGGATGTCGTGTTTTGAGATCTTGTCGCGCAGCAGGCGGCGCGCGGCCGCATAGTGCTCGAGCGGGACCGCCAGCCGCCGCGCGAGGTTCCGCAGCCGCGAGATGACGATCAGAATGGCCTGATCCTCAGCCTCACGCCACGTGATCCCGCCGATTTCGCGGTACGACACGAACCCGGCGTCCGTCCAGATGCCGTCGCCGTAGAACCCGCGCCGAATCGAGCGGCTGAGCGGCAGCAAGTAGGCGTAGTAGAGGAACATCATACCCTCGCCGAACACCTGCCGGTGCAGGACGAGCAGCTTGTACGCGATCAGAACGCCCAGGACGATGCCGATCCCCAAGGCCGTGCCGTAGTACGGCGGCCGCGCGCTGGGCCAGATGAGCAGGGCGGCCGAGCTGCGCCGGCGAAAGGAGAGGTACTCGGCGACCAGCCGTGCGTTGGCCACCAGAAATCCCACACCGAGCAGGACCAGGGTGAGCGCCAGCGCGTCCACGACCCGATCTTACCGGCAAACGGCGGCCGGCAGGATCGGGCCTGCGCACCCGCGCAGGCTCGTGTCAGGCCGGAGGGACCCGATTAGACCCGGGACTGGTACTCGCCCGTCTCAGTGTTGACGCGGACCTTGTCGCCCTCGTTGATGAACGGCGGGACCTGGATGACGAGACCCGTCTCGAGCGTGGCCGGCTTGAGCTGTGCGCTCGCCGTGGCGCCTTTGATCCCGGGGACGGTCTGCGTGACGACGAGGTCGACCGTCTGCGGCAGCTCGATGCCCACGGGCTCGTCGCCGTAGAACTCGACCCGGATGGTCATCTCGGGGACGAGGTAGTCCTTCGAGTCGCCGAGCGCCTCCGCCGAGATATGGACCTGCTCGTAGGTCGACAGGTCCATGAAGTAGTACAAATCGCCGTCGTTGTAAAGGTACTGCATCTCGCGCTCGTCAAGCGTCGCGCGTTCGATGTCCTCCTCGGCCCGGAACTTCTCGTCGAACAGCGTGCCCGTCCGGATGTTGCGCATGCGCGTCTGGATATGCGCCCGCTTGTTGCCCGGCGTGAGGTGGTGCAGATCGAGAATGCGGTACAGGTCATTGCCGAGCTTGATGAGCATGCCCTTACGCAGACGCGTCGCTTGAATCGAAGACGCCATACCCCGTTGTCCTGAATGTCGCGAAGGTCGATGGACGGCTCGCCATACCCCTCCTCGTCTGGCGCGGAGGGAGGCCGCCCGGCCGGCCCACGGCCACGGACCGGCTTGACGCTATATCCAACGGATCGTAGCACATATCGGATCGTGCTACGATGCGACCGTGCCCTTTTCGCAGTGGGATTCGCTTCGAGACCTGCTCGCGCTCCACGAACAGCTCGGGACGCTCGTCGGCGAGGCCCCCGGCTGGACGCCGCCGGTGGATCTTTACGAGACGGCGCACGAATTCGTCCTCGTCGCAGAGGTGCCCGGCCTCTCGCGCGCGGACATCGAGATCGAGGCCGATCCGTTTCGCATTGTCATCCGTGGCGCGCGGGCGTCCACCGCACCCGACCCCGCGTGCGAACAGTATCATCGGGTCGAACGGGGGCACGGCCGGTTCCTGCGCGCCTTCACGCTGCCGGTGGCCATCGACGTGGAAGCCGTCACGGCCGAGCTGAAGGACGGCGTGCTCACCATCACGCTGCCCAAGGCGCGCGATCGCGGCGTCCACCACGTTGACGTGAGGTGACATGCTGAGGCGCGTCGCTCCCTCGCTGCTGCTCGCGGTCTGCAGTTTTCTCGCCGGCCTGGTCGTCACTGGCCGGATGCGGGTGGCCTCCGAGAGCGCGGCCAATTCGCCGGCTCCCGTCCGCGAGGCGGCGCCCGTCGCGCGCACGGCGGCCCCGGGCGCCCAGCCGGCGCTCCCCGGCGGCGTGCCAGATTTCACGCGCATCGCCGGTCAGTCGGTCAAGGCCGTCGTCAACATCTCGTCGCTCCAGGTGGTGCGCACGCCGAACTCGCCGTTCGCCGCGGACCCGTTCTGGCGCTATTTCTTCGGCGACGGCGACGAGATCTTCCGCAGCCGGCGCTCGCTCAGCCTCGGCTCCGGCGTCATCATCTCCCCCGACGGCTACGTCGTCACGAACAACCACGTGGTCGGTGAGAACGTCCGCGAAATCACTGTGGCGCTCCCTGACAAGCGCGAGTTCAAGGGGCGCGTCGTCGGCACCGACCCCTCGACCGACATCGCGCTCCTCAAGATCAGCGCGGCCGGCCTCGCCGCCGTGCCGTGGGGCGATTCATCGCAGCTGAAGGTCGGCGAGTGGGTGCTGGCCATCGGCAGCCCGTATCAGCTCAATCAGACGGTCACGGCGGGCATCGTGAGCGCGACCGGGCGCGCGGGGCTGGGTTTCGCCGACTACGAGGACTTCATCCAGACCGATGCGGCCATCAACCGCGGCAACTCCGGCGGCGCGCTGATCAACACGCGCGGAGAGCTCATCGGGATCAATACCGGCATCTTCAGCGAGAGCGGCGGATACCAGGGCATCGGCTTCGCCGTGCCGAGCAACCTGGCGCGGCGGGTGGTCAACGAGCTCAGAACGACCGGCGAGGTGCGGCGCGGATCGATCGGGCCGCTCACCGTCGAGAAGCTGACCGATCAGCTCGCCGAGGAGCTCGGCGTGCGCCGCACGAGCGGCGCCGTCATTTCGCGCATGGTCCAGTACTCCGAGGCCTACAACGCCGGCCTGCGGCCCGGCGACGTCATCGTCGCGTTCAACGGCCGCCCCGTCGAAGATCCCTCGCAGCTGGCGCGCATGGTCGCCGACGCCCCGATCGGATCGGTCGCGACCATCCGCGTCATCCGCGACGGACGCCCGCTGGAGTTCAAGCTGCCGATCGTGTCGTCGAGCTCCTCCACACCGCGGCGCCGGCGGTAACGCCCGACGCGCTCCCTCTCGCCTGCTGCCGCCACGGCGGGCGCGAAGAGTCAGTGCGCGGCCGACGCGGTGCCGGGCAGCGTCACCAGCACGTTGACGAGGAACCGCTGCCCGTCGGCGGCGGCGTCGAATGCGTGGTATTGCCAGTACGGAAACTGCAGCTCGAACAGGGCATGCGGCTCGCCGATCATCAGGGCCGCGCCGCCGCCGGGCCGCACGTCGGCCGCCATCAGCTGGCGGTCCGATGACACGTAATAGAGCTCGCCCCCGTCCCGCCGCCACCTCGCTTGCAGCCCGCCGCCGTGCGACACCCGCTGCTTCGAGCCGGCGCCGGTCGCCGCGAAGGGCGCGACGTAGACTTCCGGCTGCCCCGATTCGGTCGAGCTGTACGCAACCCACTTGCCGTCCGGAGAGAGTGCAGCCCAGTTCTCGCTGTCCGATCCCTGCCGGTACGGCAGCGGCCGCCGGTCGCGCTGGAGCGGCAGCACCCGAATGTGGTTGCCCCCCTCGCGCCCGCCGATCACGTAGAGGATCGAGCGGCCGTCCGACGACCAGCTCACGGGCCATTTGGCATCCGAATCGACGAGCAGCGGCTCGCCCGGCCGCGGATCGACCGCGGCAGCGGGCGCGCGGTAGAGGTCGAGGCCGCCGTCGCGCCCCGAGTTGAAGATCAGCGCGGACCCGTCCGGCGACCAGATCGCCCAGTTCTCGTCGGCCGGATCCGAGGTGAACGCGGTGTGGGCGCCCGTCGCCGCATCGACGACCCAGATGTCGCGCGTCCCCCGCCGGGCATCGGTCAACACGCCGACCGCGATGCGGCGGCCGTCCGGCGAGAGCTCGAGATTGCCGTAGTCGGCCATGCGGCCCACCACCCCGAGCTTCCGGCCGGCGCGATCGAACCAGGTGAGCTGCGAGCGGACGAACCGCACATCCTGACCGCGCGTCGCCGGTGCGGCGATCGCGAGGGCGAGACAGACGCCTGCGGCCGCACCGCGCCGGAGCCTCGTCGGCCGATCCATGGCGGCAATGTCCGTCGGCTGATCAACCTTCACACGCTGTGTCCGCCGCGAGCCGTCCGAAGTCCGCGCGGCGAGACCTCTACCCTCTGACCGCCGTCGCCCCGCGGCTCTCGTACCACGCCTCGAAGTCCCTGAACGCGCGGCTCAGGCGCACCGGCTGATCGAGCCGCTCCTGCACGACCTCGGCTGTCTTGTAGCCGTTGCCCGTGATGCACACGACGATGGACTCGTCGGGCGGGATGACGCCGCGCTCGATCAGCTCGATCGTCGCGGCCAGCGTCGTGCCTCCGGCCGGCTCCGTGAAGATCCCCTCGGTCTCGGCCAGCAGCTCGATGGCCTCGACGATGCGCGCGTCGCTGACCGCTGCCCCCGCGCCGCCCGTCTCGCGGACGCACTCGATCACCTGGTAGCCGTCGGCCGGGTTGCCGATGGCAATCGACTTGGCGATGGTGTTCGGGCGGACGAGCTCCGGGTGATCGAGGCCCTGCTCGAGGGCCCGCACGACCGGCGCGCAACCGGCCGCCTGCGCCGCGTAGATGCGCGGCAGCTCGCCCTCGACCAGGCCGACGGCCTTGAGCTCGCGAAATCCGCGCACGATCCGAGGCAGCAGCGTGCCCCCCGCCACCGGCGACACGACGTGCTGCGGGTAGCGCCAGCCGAGCTGCTCGACGATCTCGAACCCCATCGTCTTGGCGCCCTCGGCGTAGTACGCGCGGAGATTGATGTTGACGAACCCCCAGCCGTAGCGGTCCGCCACCTGGGTGCACAGCCGGTTCACGTCGTCATACGTGCCGGCGATGGCGAGGATGGTCGGCTTGAAGATCGCGGAGCCGAAGATCTTGCCCACCTCGAGGTTGTCGGGAATGAACACGCAGCACTCGAGGCCGAGCCGCGCCGCGTGCGCCGAGACGCTGTTGGCGAGATTGCCCGTGGACGCGCAGGCGAGCACGCCGAATCCGAGCTCCACGGCGCGCGTCGCCGCCACCGCGACGACGCGGTCCTTGTAGGACAGCGTGGGATGGTTTACCGAGTCGTCCTTCAGATAGAGCTCGCCGACGCCGAGCCGCTTCGCCAGTCGGTCGCACCGGACGAGCGGCGTGAAGCCGGAGTCGAACCCGGTGCGCGGCTCGCCCTCGATGGGCAGCAGCTCACGGTAGCGCCAGAGGTTCTGCGGCCGGCGCTCGATGTCGCGGCGCGTGACCCGGATCGCGCTGTAGTCGTAGAGCGGCTCGAGCGGGCCGAGGCAGCGTTCGCAGACGTAGGAGGCGACGGCGGGAGACGTGGACTTGCACAAGTGACAACGCAGGCCGATCAGGGCGCTCACGACGCCTCCTGTTCCCGGCCGGCGCGCGGCGTCTGTCGGCGGAGGGCTGCGGGGGGTGCAGCCAGCAAACACAATTGGGCGGGGGACATGTTCCTCCCTCATCTCCCCTTCGCTGTCCGGCGAAGGCAGGAATTGGCACCTAACCGCGACAGCAGGCGTCGCGCGGTTGCCGTGGCGTCGTCGGGCCTGTTCCCTCAGCCACTCTTGATAAGAAGAGCGTATTCAGTTGTTCCGCGACTATACCAGATGCGTCTCGCGGGCTGCAAACCAGGGCCCGTGATCGACGCGCGCCCGGCCCCTTGCGGCCGCCGCCCGGATGCGCCCCGCGCCCCCGGGCGCCCGCGTCACGCCGAGCACTCGCCGTCCATGACGAGCGGGTTGAAGGCGGAGACCTCGCCCAAATCGACGAAATCGGCGGGCACGGCGTCGGCTTCCGTCAGGTGCTCGAGATCGGCCAGCTCGCGCCGGACCCGGGCCACGTCGAGGCGCGCGAAGAAGTCGGGCGCCGACTCACCCGGATCGTGCTCGCGGTCGTAGAGCGCAATCAGCCGATCGACCACCTCGGTGATCCGGCGGGCCGGCACCTTCGCGGCGAGCCGCGCGAACCGCGCCTCCTGTCCGCCGGCGCCGCCGCCGACCATCACGAAGTACTGCGGGACCGGGCGCGCGCCGAGGCGCCGCACGCTCCCCTGGAAGCCGATCGTGGCGATGTGATGCTGGCCGCAGCCGTTGGGGCACCCGCTGATCTTGATCCGTGCGCCGTCGGCGGCGGCGACGAGGTCGGGGCGCGCGCGCAGATGATCTTCGAGCAGGCGACCGAGC
>Ga0070741_10005790_pt1 | contig 27067 bp, 16 predicted proteins | sample Coa_R1_4_FD_66440 | JGI IMG/M metagenome (GOLD analysis project Ga0070741, IMG submission 66440) | Surface soil microbial communities from Centralia Pennsylvania, which are recovering from an underground coalmine fire - Coalmine... | ecosystem: Environmental > Terrestrial > Soil > Unclassified ...
TTCGGGACAGAGCGCATCCGCGTCCGGCCGATCACCGAAGCGCATGAGTCCGAAAAAAACCATCCGCTGGTTTGTTATTGCCGGGGTGCTGTTCGGCTTCATCTTTTTTTATCAACGCCATGCGCGTCCGCCGGCGGTTAGTCCTGCAAAGGTATTGCCCGGCCTGCGCCCGGAAGCCGTCACTTCGTTGCTCATCCGCCCCGCGGGACCGAGTCAGTTGCTAATCCGGGTTGATCGGACGAATGGAACGTGGCAATTGAGCCAGCCGCTGCTTTACCCGGCGCAAGCGCAACGGGTGCTCAAGCTGCTGGCGTTTCTGCAACAACTCACTCCGGCGCCCTACATTTCCGGCAGTGAACTCCGGGCCCACGCCAATGCCGATGAAGAGTACGGGTTTGCGTCTCCCCAGGTGACCGTCGTGATCCAGCAGGGCGGCTACGCGCCCCGATTGCGCGTCGGCGCGTTGACCAACCCGGGCGACCAGGTGTTCCTGCAAGTGGAAGGGGACCTCGGGGCTTATGTGGTGGATGCCAAATTGCTGGAGTACCTGCCACGCTCGGCCAACGACTGGCGCGATACGACTCTGCTGGACCTGACTAACCTCGCCTTTGACAGGATTGCGGTAACCAACAGCTCCAAAGGCGAACTGGGCCGCGGCGGGCTGCCGGCTTCCTCGTCGACTTTCGTGCTGCAGCGCAACTCAACCAATGGCCTTTGGCGCATGGTTTGGCCTTTGGATACTCGCGCCAATCAATCCAGGATTCTCGGCGCTCTAACCAGCCTGCAACAACTTCGAATCCGCCAGTTCGTCTCCGACGACCCCAAAATCGATCCTGAACCATTCGGGTTGGCGCCCGCGGAACTGGAACTCGGTTTTTCCAGCGGCACCAACGCGCTGGCCTTGCTTCAATTCGGGCGCGGGGCGACCAACGATGTTACCGAGGTCTACGCGCGGCATGGCGGGCAGGCTGGCACGTTCGCCGTCGACAAGGATCCGCTGCTGGCCTGGTGCTCTTTTCTGAACGATTTCCGTGACCCGCATTTGCTCTCCTTGACCAATCGCGTCGGCTCGATCGAGTTCGTCCGCGGAACGGACCGATCTTCTGTCCAGCATCAGCCCGACGGCAGTTGGCGTATTCTGCCGGGAAACTATCTCGCCGATGATGAATCGGTGCAGTCGGTTGTGTCCAGCCTGACGAACCTGGCCATTCTCAAGTTTGTCAATGACGTGGCCAACCCGGCGGACCTGCCCCAGTACGGCCTGGCTCCGCCGCTCGAGCGGCTGACCTTAATGTCCGATTGCCCTGTCGGGGGTGCGCCTTCGAATAGTGTGGTGCTGGCGGAGCTGGATTTCGGCTTGGGGACCAACGGCCCCGATCAGGTTTGTGTCCGGCGAACAGACGAGAGCTTCGTTTATGCGATTTCGACCAATGACTTCAACCGGTTGCCGTCCGGCAGTTGGCAATTGCGCGAGCGCCGGCTTTGTCCTTTTGGCCTGGCGGACGTGGCGGCAGTGACGCTGCGCTCGCACGGCAAGACCTCGCGCATGCTGCACAAAGGCGCGCTGAGCTGGTCCTTTGCGCCAGGTTCGCAAGGCATTATTAATGACGCCGCGATTGAAGAGACCGTTCGCGGAATCACTCAAGTGTCCGCGATCGTCTGGGTCGGCCGGGGGCGGCAAAGCCGGGCGGCGTTCGGGTTCGTGGACGACGGTTACCATGTTGTTCTGGAGCGCTCGAATGGGGAATCCTTTGACCTCGAATTTGGAGGGGAAGCCCCTACCGGGAATCTTTATGCCGGAGTGACGCTGGAGGGCGAGTTTTGGATCCTGGAGTTTCCCTGGATCATGTATCGCGACATTGATGCTTATTTGCCGCTAAAACCCGGCCGGTAAACTGCTCTATGGGTTCGCAAAAAAAGGGGCGGTTTTGGCGGATCTGCCGGGTTTATTTCCGCGGCTTTCGCATCTCGGTCTGGCTGCTGGTCCTGACGCTGTTGGCCGCGGTGGTCTATTTAAATCAGGTCGGATTGCCGGACCTGGTCAAGCGGCCGCTGCTGAGCAAATTGAAGCAACGCGGGGTAGACCTGCAATTTTCGCGACTGCGCCTGAGCTGGTACGAGGGAATCGTTGCCGAGAATGTTCGCTTCGGCCCGGCGGACCAGCAGTTCAGCCCGCATCTGAAGGTGGCGGAAGTTGAGCTTCGTTTGAACTGGGCGGCCTTGAGACATCTGCAAGTGCAGATCGACTCGCTGATGCTGCGTCAGGGACGCGTCACCTGGGCTTTTGCCGATACCAATCCAGCAGTCCGTGAGTTACTGGTGACCAACATCCAAACGGACTTGCGTTTTCTGCCGGACGACCAGTGGGTGCTGGACAATTTTCGTGCTCAGATTGCTGGCGCGACGCTTCAACTCTCGGGCATCGTGACCAATGCCTCCGCCGTGCGGGATTGGAAAGTCTTTCAAGGCCAGCAACCGGCCTCGGGCTCGGCCAATCTGTGGGAAAGGCGGCTGCGACGGATCGCCAACACGCTCGACGAGGTTCACTTCTCAGCTCCCCCGGAGATTCGAGTCAATGTTCGCGGCGATGCCCTGGACCTGCGCACCTTCAGTGTGTTGCTCTCGGTATCGGCCCCCGGCGCGCAAACGCCCTGGGGCACGATCGTAGACGGCCGATTTGCCGCGCGGCTTTTTTCAGTTGATTCCAACGGCCTTTCACGGGCCGAATTGGATCTGCACGCCACGGCCGCCGAAACGGCCTGGGGTTCCATCACCAATGCGTCTGTGAATGTTAGCCTCGCCTCTGCCGAAGGACAGACCAACCAGCTCAAAGGCCAGCTTAAGCTCACTGCGACTCAGGCGCATACTCCCTGGGCCGAAGGCAGCAACGCCCTGTTCACCGCCACCTGGGTTCATTCCATCACCAATCTCATCCCCTTAGCCGGTCAAGGCAGCTTGACTTGCGATTTTGTCAAAACGCCCTGGGCCAGCGCGGCGGCAATTCAACTGAACGGGCAACTGGCTCAGGCCGCCGATTCCGGCGCCATCGGCAGTCGCGATCCATCCTGGGCCTGGTGGACTAACTTGCAGCCGTACCGGCTGAGTTGGGACTGCCGGTTGGTCGATCTGAAGTCACCAAAGCTGACCGCGAGCCGGATTGCCTGTGAGGGCGATTGGCAGCCGCCGAACTTGATCATGACCAATCTGCAGGCCGCCGTCTGGGGCGGGCTGCTGAGCGCACGCGGGCAAGTGGATGTCGCCACGCGCGCCGCAAAGCTGAACCTGGACTGCACTTGCGACGTGCATCAACTCGCGCCGTACCTGCCCGCCGACGCGCGGAGCTGGCTTGAGAATTTCTCCTGGCCGAGCCTGCCCATTCTCGCTGCCGATCTATCTCTAAGGTTGCCGGCGTGGACCAACCTCGAGGCAAATGTCCGTGAGGAAGTGCTGCCGAGCGTGCGAGTCCAGGGCGAGGTCAATTTGCCGGGCGGCGCTGCCTTCCGCAATGTCCAGGTCTCCTCGGTGCGCTCCCACTTCATCTATTCAAACCAGTGTTGGTTTCTGCCCGATTTCGTTCTGGCCCGCCCCGAAGGCCGGCTCGAATTGGAACAACGGTTTGACGAACGGACTCAGGATTTTTACACACGCGTTTCCAGCACGATCGACCCGTCGTTTGTACGCCCACTCCTCAGCGAACCGACCCAACGCGCGTTTGATCTGCTGATTTTTTCCAACCCGCCATCGGTCGCCCTCGAGATTCGCGGTCGCGCTCAGGACCCGGCGACCATTACCGCGGCCGGCCGCGTGAGCGCGTCGAACCTGACCTTCCGGGGCGAGAGCTTTTCCACCGTAACCACCGCGGTCTACTATACCAACCACGTCCTGCGGTTCATGGCGCCGCGCGTCGACATCGGCGACCGCCACGCCCGGGCCGACGGCCTGGCGGTCGACCTGGACGCACAATTCGTGTATCTGACCAACGGTTTCAGCACGATTGAACCCATGGTCATCGCGCGGGCCATCGGGCCGCATGTCGCGCGGGACATTCAGGATTACCAGTTCGGTGCGCCTCCGACCGCGCGGGTGCACGGAATCATCCCGCTGCGCGGCGAAGAAGGGGCTGACTTGCACTTCGACCTGGCGGGCGGCCCGTTTCATTGGTGGAAATTCAACGTGCCTCACATTACCGGTCACGTGCATTGGTTCGGGCTCCATTTGACTTTGACCAATGTGCAGGCGGAGTTCTACCATGGCGTGGCCTTTGGAGATGCCGCGTTCGATTTTCCGCGGGACCGGCCCACCGATTTCCGTTTCGGTCTCACCGCCACCAATGTCCTGCTGCAGTCGCTCATGCGTGATTTATCCCCGGGCACCAATCAACCGGAAGGGAGGTTCTCGGCCAGCCTGCAAGTGACCAAAGCAGATACTGAGAACACCCAAAGCGTGTTCGGTTTTGGGGAAGCGCACTTGCGCGATGGGCTGCTGTGGGATTTCCCGATTTTTGGAGTTTTTTCGCCGATTCTCAACGGCATCACGCCCGGGCTCGGGAATTCGCGAGCCAGCGCCGCCGACGCCAGTTTCGTGATTACCAATGGAGTCATTCGGACCAGCGATTTGGAGATCCGCTCGACCGGCATGCGCCTTCAGTACCGCGGCACCGTCAACCTCGAATCCCAACTCAACGCTCGCGTCGATGCCGAGTTACTGCGCGACATGTGGCTGGTCGGGCCGTTGGTCAGCACCGTGTTTTGGCCGGTGACCAAGTTGTTCGAATACAAGGTCACGGGCACCTTAAGCGAACCGCGAACGGAACCTGTTTTTATGATCCCGAAAATCCTCTTGATGCCCTTTCATCCTCTGAAAACCCTCAAGGGCCTCAAGGAAGAGGATCCCAATTCAAATCCAAACTTTTCACCGCTGCCTCTTAGTCCCTAGCCGGGTGATATGGAAGAACCACGGATGAACACAGATGAACACCGATACTGATAGACTATGCTGATAGGGATTTGGCTTTCGGCGACCGCATTTACTTAGAGCGTCTTTTAGATCCCGTTTGGAGTCCCGCCTTTAGGCGGTTTGGCGTCGGGCCGCCTAAAGGCGGGACTCCGAACCCATACGCCCGTGCCCAAGTTGGTATTCTTTAAAACACGCTCTTAGAGCGTGTTTTAGAGTTCGGTTTGGAGTCCCGCCTTTAGGCGGTTTGGCGTCAGGCCGCCTAAAGGCGGGACTCCAAACCGAATTCTAACCGCTTTTAGGCTTTTCGGCCATCACCCCAAGGCTGGCGCGTTGAGCTGGTATAAGTGACGCCGTTGGCGTCAGTACACCTGCGGCCTTTTGTGGTGTTGCTTGACGAACCATCAAACAGTCAGAAAGGATCGCTGATGCGAACCCTCAAAGATGTTTTCCAGGCGTCGACTGGGAATCCAAAGCGGGCGCGCCTTCTGTGGGCTCTACCCACTTGCAATTGGGATAAAACTCCTCAAGTTGGAACCTGGATTTAAAAACTATGAAGGTTGCGTTTCAAGCGCCGCCACGCACGGCCGGCGAAGGGGTGCATTCGTTGTCGGGCTCCGGCGGAAGCAAGTACCAACGTCGGCTGCCGATTGGCGCCGAACCGGTCGCGGGCGGGGGCACACATTTTCGAGTCTGGGCTCCCAGGTCTCGACACGTCAAAGTCCAGCTCGGGGACTCCGGCCCGGGTTCGCCGCGGGAATTCGAATTGGGCGCGGAATCCGACGGATATTTTTCCGGTCAGATTGCCGAGGCGCATCCGGGAATGCGCTATCGGTACCGATTGGATAGCGGGAGCTTTCCGGATCCGGCGTCGCGCTTTCAGCCGGAGGGTCCGCATGGTCCTTCGCAGATCGTCGATCCCTCCACCTTCGCCTGGACCGATGGGGGCTGGCCGGGAGTGAAGCGCTCGGGCCAGGTCATGTACGAACTGCATATCGGGACCTTCACCCGGGAAGGGACCTGGGCGGCCGCGCAGGAACAACTGGAGGAGCTGGCAAATCTGGGAATCACCGTTCTGGAAGTGATGCCGGTGGCGGAATTTCCGGGCCGGTTTGGCTGGGGTTATGACGGGGTGGATTTGTTCGCGCCCACGAGACTGTACGGCTTCCCGGACGATTTTCGGCGCTTCATCGATCACGCCCACCGCGTCGGCCTGGGTGTCATTCTCGATGTTGTGTACAACCATTTTGGACCCGATGGGAATTTCTTGAAGAATTTCTCCGAGGATTATTTTTCCACCCGTTATAAGAACGAATGGGGCGAACCCATCAATTTCGACGGAAAGGCTTCCGGCCCAGTCCGTGAATTCTTCTGCGCCAACGCGGCCTATTGGATTGACGAGTACCACCTCGACGGTTTGCGCCTGGATGCCACGCAGCAAATCTTCGACGCCTCCGAGGACAACATTCACACCGCAATCCAACGCCAGGTCCGTCGAGCAGCGGGTTCTCGAGCCACTCTACTGGTCGCCGAAAATGAGGCGCAAAACGCCACGCTCGCCCGTGCCGCGGACCGGGGCGGCTACGGCCTGGACGCCCTATGGAACGACGACTTTCATCATGCGGCGATGGTGGCTCTTTCAGGGCGGGCCGACGCCTACTACTCCGACTACACCGGCAGTCCGCAAGAACTTGTTTCGTCGCTGAAACGCGGGTTTATCTACCAGGGACAGCGTTCCGCGTGGCAACACCAACCACGCGGCAGTTGGAGCTTCGATTTGGCACCGGAACAGTTTATCAACTACCTGCAAAACCACGATCAAGTTGCCAATTCACTCTCCGGGCTGCGAGTGCACCAGCTGAGTTCGCCTGGGTGCTTGCGCGCGCTCACGGCCGTGCTGCTTCTAGGGCCGGCCACGCCCATGCTCTTTCAAGGCCAGGAGTTTGCCGCCTCGGCGCCGTTCCTTTATTTCGCCGATCATAACCCGGAGCTCGCCCCACTCGTCGCCAAAGGCCGGAAAAGCTTTCTTTCCCAGTTCCCGGGAATTGCCGAGGCCGAAAGCTTGCCCTGCCTGGCTGCGCCGCACAGCGGGGAAACCTTTGCCCGCTGCAAACTCGATTTCTCCGAGCGCGCGAAGCACTCGTCGGTTTATCAGTTACATCGGGACCTGCTCCGGTTGCGTCGCGAAGATCCGATTTTTTCCGAGCCCAGACCCGGGGCCATCGATGGCGCGGTACTAGGCCCCGAGGCCTTTGTGGTGCGGTTTTTTGGCCAACAAAATGACGATCGCCTGCTGTTGGTTAATCTGGGCACGGACTTGCACCTGGCTGTGTTCTGCGAGCCTCTGCTGGCGGGCTTGCCTGGCTTCAATTGGGAATTGTTGTGGTCCAGTGAATCGCCCAAGTACGGCGGGACGGGCGCACCTCCGGTGCTGGGCGAGGATGGCTGGCGGATTGCCGGCCATGCGGCCTTGGTTCTCGCGGCCAGCCCGCGCCAGCAGAAAGAGCAGGCTGAGCATCAGGACTGACTATGTACAAAGTCGTCCGCCGTATCGATCTCAGCGCAGCACGAGGTGAAGAGGCCAGGCAATTGTTGCGACGCGAGTGGCTTGCCACCAACGGACTCGGGGGCTACGCCTCCGGCACGATTTCCGGCCAGGTCAGCTGGCGGTACCACGGCCTGCTTATCGCCGCCTTGCCGGCGCCCTTCGGCCGCATGGTCATGCTCAATCATCTGGACGAATCGATTCGTCTGGCGGACGGGCATCTTGTCCAAATCGGCGGCGCGGAGCCCAGTGAACCTGAGGAAGTCAGCAAAGTCTCCCATTGCCTGACAGAATTTCGGCTCGAAAACGGGCTGCCGATCTGGCACTACGAAATCGACGGCGTAGTCCTCGAAAAACACGTGTTGTTTCTGTACGGCCAGAACACCGTTCACATCAACTATCGTTTGCTTTCAACCCAGACGGAGATCGAACTCGAGCTTCGGCCTTCGATGCATTTTCGGGGTCACGAACAGACGGTCGATTCCAAGCTCTCAGACGATTACAACCTGCGGGCCGAAGCCGATCGGTACGAGGTAAGTCAGCCCTCGATGCTGCCCCGTCTGCGCCTGGTGCTGACAGGGGACCGCGCCTCGCTAACGTACGATGGCGGGAGTCGCCGGGAAATCTATTATCCCAAAGAAGCCGAGCGAGGCTGTCCTTCGCGGGGTTGGCTCTGGAGCCCAGGTTTTTTCACCGTCACTTTGCGGCAGGGCCAGGATGCGACTCTGGTTGCTTCGACGGAATGGTGGAGCACCATGCTGGCGCTCACTCCGGGTGAGGCGCTGGGGTTTTACCACACGCGTCATCAGCGCTTGATCACTTGCAGCGCTCCGGCGGCTCAGCAAGGCATGGGGGCGGACCTGGTGCTCGCTGCCGACCAGTTCATTATTAATCCCGCCGGCCGCATCCAGGATTCGGCGCGCGCGCACGCCGCGGGCGATGATATCCGGACGGTAATCGCCGGCTACCACTGGTTCACCGATTGGGGCCGGGACACCATGATCAGCCTGGAAGGACTGACGCTTACTACCCGGCGATTTACCGAGGCTGGCTGGATCTTGCGGACGTTCGCTTATTACATTCGGCATGGCCTGCTGCCAAATCTGTTCCCCGAAGGCAAAAACGAGGGGCTGTACCACACCGCCGATGCCACGCTGTGGTTCTTCCATGCGCTGAGCCGGTACGTGCAGCTGACGGGCGACCGAAGCACGCTGCGCCTGATCCTGCCTAAGCTAGTGGATATCGTGGACCATCATTTGCGCGGAACAGATTTCGGGATCAAAGTCGACCCGCGCGATGGCTTGTTATCCCAGGCCGCCCCCGGATATCAGCTGACCTGGATGGACGCGAAGGTCGATAACTGGGTGGTGACTCCGCGCCGAGGAAAGGCAGTCGAAATCAACGGGCTCTGGTACAATGCCCTGCGGTTGCTGGAACGCTGGCTTCGTGAGGAGCACGGCGAACCGGCGGCCAAGTCCACTGCCGAGCATGCGCGACGCGCGCAAGAATCCTTTAACCGCCGGTTCTGGTACGCCGCGGGCAATTATCTGTACGACGTTATCGATGGGGAAACTGGAGACGATGCTTCCTGCCGCCCTAACCAGCTTCTGTCCTTTTCTCTCGAATTCCCCGTGCTCGAGCCGAACCGTTGGAAGCCAGTCCTGGAGGTGGTTCACGAGCGTCTGTTAACTCCCTTTGGCTTGCGCTCGCTGAGCCGGGATAATCCGGATTACAAGCCGAAGTATTTCGGCGATCTCCGCGCCCGCGATGCTGCTTATCATCAAGGCACAGTCTGGGCATGGTTAATTGGCCCTTTCGTTGATGCCTGGCTGAAAGTTCACCCGGAGGATCGCGCCGGAGCGCGCGGGTTTTTAGAAGGATTTGAGCGCCACCTGGACGATGCGTGCGTGGGCTCGATTAGCGAGATTTTCGATGCCGAACCGCCGTTCACGCCGCGCGGTTGCATCGCCCAGGCCTGGAGCGTGGCCGAAGTCCTCCGCTGCTGGGCCAAGACCGCGCCGGAAAGCAAACCCGCCGCGGTCCAGGCCTAGCGCGTAGACCTTGGTCGGGATATTTTGTAGGACGCCAGACCTGTCATTAACACCGCGGCTTCAGCCAGGTGAGGGGGAACTGGTCCGAAATTGAAACTGTTTCAAACAGTTTCAATTCAGTTACGGCATGGGTACACCGCTCTGAAGCGACGGTGTTAATGAAAGTGGAGGATTCTGTAGTGTCCGGATGCACGCCCTCAACTCCTGGTTTGGGCTTTTTCCTTGTAACAATTCCGGCGCCTGGTTCGTTATAAGGGGTGGCGGGATGATTCGTGAACTCGAATTCAAAATCCTGTGTGAACGGCATAGTGATGAGGTCTATCGCTACGCTCGCGCCTTACTGGCCAATCAAGCCGACGCGGAGGATGCGACGCAGGAGGTCCTGCTCCGGCTCTGGCGCCATTTGCCTCGGATCAACCCGTTTAACCTCAGGGCCTGGCTGTTGCAAACTACGCGCTATTATTGCCTGGACCAAATCCGCCGGCGCTCGCATCGGGCCGCGCCGCTGTCGCTGGACGACGGCGTGCTGGAGGAGCAGACGGATGAATTTGCGGTCAATCCCAGCCTGGCCGCCGATTCGAACCTGCGCCTCGAACAAGCCCGCGAGGCCCTGCTCAAGCTGCCGGAGAACCTCAGAAGCGTGTTCCTCCTCTATGAAGTCAACGGTTTGCGCTACCGGGAAATCGCCAGCACCCTGGGCATCCCGCTCAATAGCGTCAAGGTCTATCTCTCACGCGCGCGGGAGAGACTTTCGAATCTGACAATTCAGGACACGCCATGCAAGAAGACCTGCCCGGATTAGTGCGCGAACTGAGTAAAGAGACCTGCCCCAGGCGGGTCATAGACGGGGCATTGCGCAGGATTGCGGCCGAAACGCCAGGGCCCGGCTGGCTTCGTCCTGCAATCCCAATGGCGCTGGCAGGCGCCGTGCTCCTGGGTGCCCTTTTCATTAGATATCAGCCAGCGGACGGGAACGCCGGACATCAACCCGAATTGGCTGCGCAGCAGCCGCACGGCCGAATGCAATCCGCCCGCGAAGCGGAAACAGCTTTGGGATTAATTGGGACGGTGTTGCTCGACGCCGGGGCGCACTCACAAACCGTAATTTGGGACCGGGCGATTCCACCGCTGCGCAATGGGATCGAGACCGCAAAGAACAAAATCATCCGTCATACAGAATTATGAAAAAATGGATCATCTCATTCATGCTCGTGGTCTTGACCGCGTATCCTCTAGCCGGCTTCGGCGAAACCGGGGTGGAAAGCGACCCCGCGTATCTGCCCATCGACAAGGTGCTCGATCTGAAAACGATTCGACCGGAAGTGAACCTCAACCTACCCCGCTTCCTGCTGAAGGATGCGTTATCCGAGCTCAATGGTTCAACCAATGGTTCGGTGGTTGCGGGGATCGATATTGCCGACCTAATCAAGGAGGTAAAATTAATCCGAGTCGTCGTGATCGCGGTCAACCAGACCAATCGGGCGGCCGTGGACAAGGCCGTGAAAACACTCCAGAGGGAGCTGGAAAAGAAATGGACGACAATCGTCAGCGTCCCCGAGCAGAAGGAGCATGTGGGGGTTTATGCCATGTCGGATCCCGCAGGTGAGGCCACGACCGGCCTGGCTGTATTGGTCTTTGACGGCCACGAAGCAGTCATTGGGAATATCGTTGGCCGTGTATCGATTGGCAAGCTGATCAAGATCGCCTCGCAATCGGGCAAGGTCCCGAAGGATTTTCTCACAAAACTACAGGGGCTCGGCAATCAGACGCAGGAGCCAGCCGCGGCAAAAGCCGACGATAACCCCAAGACCAACGAAGGCGCAGCCCCGAAAACTCCGGCGGAAGATTCGTCTGTGAAGTGATCGAGACTGTGACGCTTTGAGGCTGGGATCGGCAATTTTACAGGTCCCGCTTTAGTCTAAACAATGCAGCTAAAAACCACCGATGAACACCGATTCGCACGGATGAGACAGGGGCAGAAGCTATCTCGGGCAAGCCTGCTCCGTTCACCTAAAGGTGATGCGAGCTCAGGCGGCCGAGTTGATGGCAATCCGCTCATTTTATCAGTGTTCATCCGTGTCCATCCGTGGTTGAACTGCATCGTTACGGCTTAGTCCTCGTGTGTCCCGCAAACTGGATGCGCCCGGAGATTTCCCATACAGAAAACAACAAAGTCCGTAACGCTGGTAGGGTTGGTACCAAGGAAAAACCGTCAATCAAAACGCGGATGGAAAAGGAAGACTCCAAAACGACTCGGCCTTAAGGCGCAGGGAACGACTCAGCTCGAAACGGCTCACAGCGTCGCAAACGGCGCGAAAGCTTGGCCGCGCGACGTTAGAGGCATCCTCGTGCATTCGTCCCAATGTACCCGAGCCTTTTCTTAAGCACTACACCCCAGTGCGGCCGGCTGCGGCCCCCCCTTATATTGGTCGCGCTTGACCGTCCCGCGTAAACGAGTTAGCTCGTCCATGATCCGGCCGACGGCAAGCATGACCGATGCACCAGCCGAATGCCCACCAAACCGGAGCGAAAAACGGACGAACATTGCAGGTATGAACACGTTGTTTCTGAATCACTCAAGGCCCGTTTCTTTGCTGCTGGCCTTAACCTGCTATTCGGCGTTCGCACAAGTCAGTCCAAAGCTGATCACTGGGCCGGACCAATTCACATTCGCAAGCGGCGGGTTTTATTGCTCACGCGGCGCTACTAATGCCCTGGTAACAGTTAACTTCATTCCGGGAGATCCCTGTTGGTGCGGCCAGGTGAACTACGCCACGCAGGATGGCACCGCCGTCGCCGGCCAGGACTACACTCCGGTCACGGGCACGCTCACCTTTAACGGGACGAGTCGCCAAAGTTTTGCCGTCCCGATCCGAAATAATTCAACCTCATCTGAGCAGAAAACCATAACCCTGGTGCTCAGCACCAATGCGAATGACTCGCGCGTCATTCTCACCCCGCGTGCGCTGGCAGTGCTCTATATCAATTATCCACCGCCACCTGCCCTTCAAATCTCGCCGGGCCCGAACCAAACGATGAACCTCTCGTGGGTGGACGATGGAACCAGCCTGGTCCTGGAGAAACGGGACACACTCACGAGCACCAACTGGACGACGGTGAGCGCGTGGCCTTCGAGCTCTAATGGAAAGCTCACAGCGGTGGACACTTGCGCAGGTGCCACGGCCTTATACCGGTTGCGCCGGCCGCAGTAGCCCGGACTCGGCTTGCGCAGGCGGGCTGACCGCGTCGTAGTGGGAGGCCGCCGCAAACACGCCGCCACCTTGCCAAAACACTCCTGAAGTGGTGGCGTTAATCGCCGCATCTAGTCCAGTCGCCCGGGATGATGGAACAGTGAACCATTATAACTTGACCACTCCTTCCAAAGACACGAATGGTTTCAAGAACGGTTGAACCGCTAATGGACACTGATCTTAACGCCCGCGGACCGCGAACTTCCATCGCCGAAACGCGTTTCGACTGGCCGCTGTGCTATGAAGCGGAAAACCTGGTCCTGAACCAAATCGAGATGTTTTGCGGCCGCAATTCCGCCGCCGCGCGAATGTCCGAGCGCATGCGCGCGGAAACCGGGACCCGGCTGATCGATTGGATCGATTATTTGGTCTTGCCGGTCGATCTCGAGCCTGCTCTGCGTCAAGCCGGGTTCATTCCCGATCCCTTGGGCGATGCTCCCGCCACATGGCAGACGGTCTTTTGGCACCCGGAGTCCATGTTGCCCCGGCTGATCCTGGACCGCACCCTGCCTGGCGACGGCTGGCCTCTGGCACTCGCCATTCACGTGGACAGTCTTTCCGACTTCATCTGTGCCAATCACCTCACCGGCGAGCCGGAGGGACAACCCTTCACCCGGTTTCGCCGTATTTGCATCGCACGCGAAAACGGCACCCACTTCGAAGCCGTCGAACGAAGCGGTTATCGCGGTTATTCTCCGGAGGCTCTAACTCCTGGCCGAAAGGATGACTGGCGCGAAGCACAGCGTCTCTGGAAAACACGGGCGCGCGACTTCGACGACGATGCCGAAGGATTCAGGCAGGCTCGTGCTTTGCTCAAGCGCCTGATCGATTTGGTGGGCCGCGACCTTGCGTGTCACATCGTGTTTGCCGAAGAACGTGCTTATTGGCAGCAACGAAACCACGCTGCACGAATTCAGAAACAGCGCCAGGACCGGCTGGGTCTCGGCTGGGCAAATCATGACCATCACACGTTCCGCAGCTCTCGCGCGAACTTTTTGGCCCTGATGTCGGCGCTGGAAGAACTTGGGTTCGAACGGCGTGAGCGGTACTACGCCGGCGCGCAAGCCGGTTGGGGCGCTCAAATCCTCGAGCAACCGGTCGAAGGGATGGTCGCGTTTTGTGACGTGGATCTGGACCCGGCAGATACCCAGATCGATTTTTCGAGGCAGGGACTTTCCACACCCCGGCGCCTGGGTACCATTGGCCTATGGGTCGGGCTGCACGGGGAGAGCTTTCTCCAGGCCGGCATGCATCATCTGGAATGTCGTTTCGATTTCAGCCTGCTCCGGGAGCAACTCGCGGCTGCGGGCGTAGAGACCATGAAGCCCTTTTCCGACTTTCCCTTTCTCAAGCAAGCTTTTACTCAAGGCGAACAGTGGCCCGTCCGCGCCGAACGTGCCGAGCGGTTGGTCCGCGCCGGGTTGATTGATGACGCGCAGTTTCGCAAATTTATTAGCGAAGGAGCCCTTGGCAGCCATTTGGAAAACCTGCAACGCAAAGGCGGATTCAAGGGTTTCAATCAAGCCTCCGTCAGCGTCATCATCCGCGACACCGATCCCCGCATCCACTCCCACGCCGCTTAATTGAATCTTCCTCTTTAGTAGCCCATTCGCTGGGATTCGTGTCTCTCAGATGTCGAACCACAGTCCAAGGTACCTGGGGGCCATTTGGTTGTTTTGTTCCCTCACCAGGTTTGGCCATGATGCTTTACAAAAGTGCTAATTCTACTTGCGCCGGAACAACTTAGCATGCACGTTCGGCTCATTATGCTCCGGACACAAACAAGCAGGGCCGCGCCGCTGGTCGGATTCCGAATCCAGCTTTGAGCTCGCGGGCAGGAGCTCCTTCGAACCATAACCACAACGAGTCCACATTGGGCCAATTGCATCGCACAGCTTGAAAACTTTGACATTTATTACCACTTACGAAAAACGGTTCATTTCGCGACTAATTGCGCGGCCATCATTGTTCCTTTACGCCGGAATTTTCTGGCTCCTGGCGGTATGCTCCACCTTCGGGGGGAATCTTTATGTGCCGAATTTTTCATTCGAATCGCCCGTCACGCAGTTTGCCGACCCGCGAATCGATTCCTGGCAGAAAGCGGCCCAGCCGGCAAGTTTTGACACGAACACATTTGGTTCGTGGGATAATCTGATTGGCGTGTTTGCCAATCCGGCCGCGACAAACACCGGCTCCATCGAAAATGCCCAAGGAAACCAACTCGCTTACCTTTTCGCGTACCCGCAAGCCGCCATTTTCCAGGATTACAATTCACTGGACGGGACCAACACCGTTGCGAGCCACGCCTTCAATGCCCGATTCCAACCCGGGAAGACCTACACCCTTACGGTGGGTCTCACCAGCAGCAGCCAGGAACCCTTGCTCGACGGTTCGACACTCCAGCTAAGTCTCTATTACCGTGATAGCGCCAGCAACATGGTGACCGTGGCGGCCACCACCGTTACCTACAAAACCACGGTTTTCACCAACCTCAATCACCTGCTCGATTTCCAAGTCACCGTCCCAGCGGTCCACACAAACGATCCCTGGGCCAGCCAAAGCATCGGCATATTGATTGAGTCGACTGTCGCTCCCAACCTGATTAGTGGAGTCTGGGACATCGATGACGTTCGACTGGTCGAGAATATCGCTGTTCCGAACTTTTCCTTTGAGTCAGTGGCCACGCAATTCGCCGATCCGCGGATCGACTCGTGGCAAAAATCGCCTCAGCCCTCTACTTTCGATACAAACATCTTTGGCGCGTGGGATAATCTCAGTGGCGTATTCCTGAATGCTCCGTCGACGAACGCGGATTACATCCCGAATGCCGATGGAAACCAGTTGGGATATCTATTTGCGTATCCACAGGTCGCCATTTTCCAGGATTACACTTCGCTGGATTGGTCCAACACCGCCCCGACGCATGCCTTCAATGCCAGATTTCAGCCGGACCGAGCCTATACGCTGACGGTAGGATTGACGAGCAGCCGCGAAGAGTCGCTGATGAATGGATCGACTTTGCTCCTGAGCCTTTATTACCGTGATGCGGCGAGTAACATGGTTACGGTGGGTTCCACCGTGGTTACCTTCCAGACGAACGTGTTCACGAACCTCAACCAACTACTCGATTTCAAGGTACAGGTCCCGGCCGTCCGGTCGACGGATCCTTGGGCGAATCAAAATATTGGGATTGAGATCGAGTCTATCGTGCCGCCAAACCTGATCAGTGGAGTTTGGGATGTCGACAATGTCCGGCTGACGGAGACCTTCGCTCCCAGGTTGGGCTCCGTAGTGAAAGGGAACGACCAGAAGACCAGTCTCACGATTCAAAGCGAGCCTGGGGTGATGATCGACATTCAAGCTAGCACCGACCTGGCGCAACCCTCAGGCGGTTGGGCCACCATCGGTACGGTGACAAACACCACGGGAAGCGCTACCTTCATCGACTCGCAAACCGGTTTAACCCAGCGATTCTACCGTACGCGGACTCGTTAAATGGTGTGAACGGCGATAACGGCAATCGACGACGGCATGGCTTTACACTGCTGGAACTCCTGGTGGTGATTGCCACGATCGCCATTTTGGCCGCCCTTTTGTTGCCCGCGCTCTCGGCGGCCAAGCAAAAAGCCTGGACCGCCGCTTGCCTCTCGAACCTGCGGCAGGTTGGTCTGGCGATTAATGTTTATAGCGCCGATTATGGCGGGAAGATCCCGTTTGGACCGAAGGCCCCGCCGTTCACCAACCCGTCGGACTTCTATCCGTCGACGGGCAGCCCGACCAGCTTGATCTCGTTGCAGAGCGGGGATCCCGTGGGATTGGGCTTATTATTGCAGCAATACATCAGCCGCCAACCCAAAGTCCTGTTCTGTCCCGCGACCGACCAGCCGTTGGACGCCGACGCCGAACTGGCCAAAGTTGGCCTGTACCAGGCGCAGTCGGGCTACTATTATCGGCACGGGGGAAACATCCTGCTGCATGACAGTCCATCCGCCACAAACATCCTGGACCATCTGCAGCTGGATAATCTCGGCGCGAATCGGAGCGGCCTGCCCATCCGCGCGCTTGCCATAGATGTCAGCTTTCTCTGTCCGCCCGACCTGGCAACCTATGGCGTGAAACAGGTCACCCACCACCGACAGCGATTGGCGAACATTCTCTTCGCCGATAGCCATGTCCGTTCCCGGAGCAATTCCGATAGGCGATTTACCGTCGACGTAACTAACTACGGCGACCTGACCAGCTCTTTCGATCGAATCCTCAAGGTGCTCGAGCAGGCGGACAGTGAGGAGTGACCCGGCCCGCTTGCCACCACCATGTCATCGGCGGTTTCTGGTTCGCAACAAACCCTTCCTGGCCCGGATAACGCACGAATGCGGACGATCCGGGTCTGGGGTTCTTTCAACGTGGTGGTGGCTGCCGTGCTCATGCTGGCCACCTTGCCGGGGCGGACTCAGGGATTGGGGTTGATTACCGAACCCTTGCTGGCCGACTTGCGGATCAGCCGAGTCGATTACGCCACGATCAATCTGTGGGCAACGCTCATAGGCGCGGCGTTCTGCTTCCCCGCTGGACAGCTCATTGACCGACTGGGCCTCAGAGTGGTTTCAGCCGGATTAGCCCTTGGGCTTGGAGTTACCGTTTGGCGAATGAGCGCGTTTACCGGCGGCATTGCCGGTTTGTTTCTTTTGCTGTTCCTCACCCGGGCCCTGGGCCAGAGCGCCCTTTCGGTAGCCAGTATTACCGCTGTCGGCAAATCGTTCGGGCGCAAAGCGGGTCTTGCCATGGGTGTGTACACGTTTCTGCTGAGCGGATTCTTTATCATCGCATTCGTCGTGGTGGGCGGCACCGTAACGGCGAGTGGCTGGCGCACCGCCTGGGCGCAGATAGCGAAGTTCCTGGTCTTTATTGTTACGCCCATGGCGCTTCTCCTGCGGGAGAACCTCGCCGGCGTTGCAGGAACTGGTCCCGCCGGCACAGAGGAGGCCTCGACGGGGAATCGTTCCGAAAACTTCAGTCTTGGCCAGGCGCTCCGTAGTCCGGCTTTTTGGGTATTCGGCCTGGCTACTGCCCTGTTCGCGTTGGTCTCCTCCGGGCTGGGACTTTTTAACGAAGCCGTCCTGGCCGAGCATGGATTCAATCAAAAGACTTTCCACACTTTCCTTGCGGTAACGACCTTCGCCGGATTGCTTGGGCAGCTGACCTGCGGTTGGCTGGCGCTGCGGCGCTCGTTACGCCAGCTTTTAGGCGTTGCCATGCTGTTATACGCCGCGGCTCTTGGGATGCTCCCCTTCGTTCGCACGTTCCCGCATCTCTGGACGTTCGCGGCATTGGTCGGTATCACGGGCGGATTCATTACGGTCATATTCTTTGCCATCTGGAGCCATGCCTTTGGCCGCGAACATCTCGGTCGCATACAGGGAGCGGCCCAACTCCTGACCGTGGTGGCCTCCGCCATTGGACCGCTCCTTTTTGCCAAGTGCGCCACGGCAACGGGGTCCTACACCCCACTGCTCCTGGCGCTTGCTCTGGTTGTTCTTTTCGTGGCGGTGGCCGCCTGGACGGTTCCGCTGCCAGACGCAGAATCAACCAGGCAACGCACCGTCGGCCGCTCGGGACCGGAGCCGGCGCAAGCCTGACGACCATGGGCCTGGCGGAAATCGGAAGGTCAGAGTTACGGACATGCTGAAATGCTTGCGCCTGCCGCTGCGCGGGGACATCGCAGCGCGATGTCCTTACCATCTGGGCTATTCAATTTGTTCGAGCACAGCTACGGGGAAAAGGCCCAGCATGTCTGGAATCCCGAGCGGCCGGCCACCAGGCTCAACTGTGATCACCTGCTCCGTGAACACATTTCGGTAGCGCACCGTCTTGTTTGCCATGGGAATCAAGAGAGAAGTATCCTGCCATACGTCTGCTTCGAGCGCACCTCGCTGAGCTCCTTTGGTCAACCCGGGCACGAACCGCGGAACCAATGTGATCGTGGTGGCCTCCGCATTGCTCCTGGCAAAGGCGCAGACATGGTCTCTTTTTGGTCCAGTTGCCAGTATCGGAACATACGCACCCCGGTTAAACAACTCTCGACGGCGTTGCCGTAAATGCAGAACTCGCCAGATCAGGTAGAGCTTGATCTGACCGTTTTGATAATTCTTCAGGAGCCCTCGGAGCAAGGCGGGCAGGTCCGCCTCGGGGATGTTAAAGCTCCTCTGCAACTCGGCCAGCAGGAATTTGCGCTTTTGATAATCCACCGGCCGCCGGTTATCGGGATCGACGAAGCTATAGTCCCACAACTCCGTACCCTGGTAAAAATCAGGCACACCTGGAACTGTCATTTTAAGAACGACCTGGGCCAGGGAATTGAACAATCCGAAGAAGGCGACTTTGCGTTGGAACAACATGAAATCGTCCAAGAACAAATTCTGCGGCGAATCAGTCAATAGTTGGGCGATAAAACTCGTCATGCTGTTCTCGTACGCCTCATTCGGTTCGGTCCACGAGGTGTGGACCTTCGCTTCCCGGATCGCTTTGAGCATGTACTCGCAGATTCTGCGGCCGAACTGTTGGGAATCCGGGCCATCTTTAGTTTCCTTCTCCCAAGACCCTATCAGGGTCTGGTAAAGAAAGTATTCGTCGTTGGCATCCGGCGCTTCCTTTCCATCGACAATGGTCTTTTTCGCCGCGTTTAGCTCGCGCCATTTGAGCACGGCCTGCCGCCATTCATCGGGCATCTCGGAGAGAACATTTAAGCGGGCGCGCAGGTCTTCACCGCGTTTGGTGTCGTGAGTGGCACTCGCCAGGAGTGTGTGCGGCCAATGTTCGGCACGCCATTGGTTCTGCTGATGAAACACGTCGAGGCTGGTCCCGAACTGATCCGGCGCGCCGCCAACCTCATTGAGCGAAATAAATCGGTTGAAGTTGTAAAAGACCGTGTCTTCCAGGCCTTTAGCCATCACTGCCCCGGTGAGCTGCTGGAATTTCATGACAAACCGACGGCACTCTTTTTGCGCGGCCCCATCCAGGTCCTGCGGGACGCGAAGCAGAAGCAGCGCCTTAATGAACCCAAGCGGATCGGCATCCTTGCCATTCTGTGCCGCCAGCGCGGTCTCGATCGCCCTTTCTATGTGAGCGGCTTCCTCCGGTGCTGGCTCCTCAGTCCCTTCCGTAATATACGTACGATAAACCGGGAAGGCCGCAATGACCGCCGCCAGAGCGCCCTGCAATTCGTTGTGTGTGAAATCGAGGCTGTAACGTGATCGGGCGGCAATCGAGCGCAACAACGATCCTAGCCTTCGCAGGTCGCTACGCAGGCTGCCGCGCAGAATTTTCAGCTTTGACTCGTAAACCAAGGCGCTGTAATCGCGAGCGCGCCCGGCAAACTCCGCATATATTTCGTCCATCGCGCCACGGTTTGCGCTGTTAATAAAAAGCCCGTTCAGCAGATTTAAGAAATCATAACCTGTGGTTCCAGCGACCGGCCAATCCGGTGGCAACGTCTCCCGGCCGCTCAGAATCTTTTCGGCCACCACATAAAGGGGCGGCGCTCCGGTTCGGGGTGCCTCCGACGCGGCTTCCGCGCGCCTTTCTTTCGTGGTGCTGCCGTCGGATGGTCCTGAGCAAAGCGCACGCTGAAGGCGGGTGAAATACTGTTTGGGATCCCACAGGCCGTCGGGATGGTCGACGCGCAAGCCGGTGATTTTGCCCTCGCGTACCAGGCGCAGCACTAGTTCGTGCGTGGCTTGAAACACGTCCGGCAATTCCATCCGCAGCGCAACCAATTCTGCGACATCAAAAAAGCGCCGGTAATTGAGTTCCTCGCCGGCGGTACGCCAATAAGCCAGGCGGTAATGTTGCCGCTGAAGCAAATCGTGCAGCAGTTCGATCGACCCAGCCGCCGGTGACGCGCCTGCACTGGGATTTGGGGTTTCTTCCAGGAGCCCTGGTGGGCGTCGCTCCCGCCCAGGCGGTTCGTCTTGTTCCAACAACGATACCGAGGCCGGGCTTAGCGGAAGTTTTGCCTGATGATAAGTGACCACCGCCCCCTCCGGTTCAATTGCCACTTGTACTTTGCCCGATTCGAGCACCTTCCAATAGTGATCCTCGAGAACGGGAAGTAAGACTTTCCCGCGAAAACCGCGGTCGGCGCGATGCCAATCGATATCGAACCACAGGGAAAAAGGCGAGGCCTGGCCATATTGAAGAACATCGCGCCACCACGGGTTGCGGGGGTCGGCCGCCATATGATTTGGGACGACATCAAGCAGCAGGCCCATGCCCAATTGATGAAGCCTTTCCGACCAGCGTTCGAATTCCTCCTGGCTCCCTAGTTCCGGGTTTAGCTCGCCCCAATCACAAACGTCGTAACCATGCGAACTTCCGGGGCGTGCCCGCAAGATGGGTGACGCGTAGCAGTCGGTGACACCCAAGGCATGAAGGTACTCGCCCACTTCCAAGGCGTCACCGAAGGTGAAGGCAGCGTTGAGCTGCAGTCGGTAAGTGCTTCCCGGCACGCGAAAAGCCGCGGGAAAAACTCTCGATTCACCGCCTTTTCCAGACTGTTCGGTCATAACTATCGGCGCCGGCCGTTTGCCAACGCAGCCGCACTTTCGGCCTCAAGCAGCCATTTTGGTTGCTGCTTCGGCCGGCGGGTCAGGCTTCATGGCGAAACCCAGGGTCGTTCCCAATGCCGTAAACTGTTGGGTCCACTGTTGCGCGGCCTCATCGCCCGCAGCGGCCCGGGCGCGCCGATCGCTTGCGACGCTCTGCAGCAGGCCCCAGAAAGTGTTCTGCACTTTCCACAAATTGAGACCGAGCGGCAAAGGCATCACCAATTGCGCCAGTTGCTCCAGCGCCGTCATCCGCTCCGGTTCTTCCGGATGCGCCGCCAGCTCATTCATCATCCGCTCCATCCGGTTTTTCACGACGAAGCTGATTTCCGCATCCAACACATGGCCGTTGCGCGCGCGGGCTTCTGCGATCAGGTTTCGCAATTCCTCCAAGTTGATCGGATCGGCTTCGAACCGCCTCCGGATATCTTCGTGCAGCACGTATTCCTGCGCGGCTTCCAGTCCGCGCGGCAACGGCGCGCCCACGCCCTGCAAAAACTTCAGCAAAGGCGTGTACCGCTCCGCAATCAGCCGGAACCGGCTCTCCAGGTCTTCATGGGTCGTGGCTAAGATCTCGCTCAGAATCCGGCGTTGCTCGTCCTTGAAGAGCGATTTCAGGGAACAGGGGGTTCCGCCAAAGTGTCGATCGATCAACCGAATAGCCTCCGGGTAATCCGCCGCATCAAACGCCTTTTTAATTTCCTGGAAAACCGCGTCGTACTCCTCCTTTGATTCGAAACGCCGCACGGCTCCGGTGAGGTTGTGTTCACCAAGGTAGAGCACACCGTAGGAAAGCCGCTCGGATTCCTGCGTGATTTCCGACCGAATCCGGGTGCGCCCGACCGACAGCTTCGTTTTGCCTGAAGTCAGGGTCTGCCTATCCTCGTCTTCAAAACTGAAGGAGAAAATACGGGTCTTTTCGCCATATTGCTGGAACAACGAGCTAATCGCGTAGTGGGCCCCGGCTTTGGGCCAGTCAATCATCGCCGGTTTGACAAATTTCTCATAAATGACCCGGCCATCGCCATGTTCAGGGATGTTGCTCTTGGCGTTTTGGAAACGGTTGAGAAATTCCGATTCGAGGTCTTTGCCGAAAATCTCGTTGGCTAACTGGAGAGCTCGGGCCGCGTATTGCACGACCTGCACGCTTTCGATTCCGGAAATCTCGTCGAAAAACCAGCCGCAGCTGGTGTACATGAGCATCGCATGGCGTTGCAACTCCATCAGCTTCAGGACGGTCACCTGGTCCGGTTCGCTCAGTTCCTTTGCGCCATGCTCGCTGAAGAATCGCTGCCGGCTCTCAGCGGAGCGGTCGAGGATCACTGCGATGTAGTCGTTGCGCGCCGCCCAGGGATCGCGCAGCAGCTCTTTGCCTTTGTTCTCGAACAGGGGCGCCAATTCGTCGCGCAGCCAGTCCAAAGACATCCGCAACGGGGCGCGCCAACCCTGGTTCCAGCCCGAGTGCCCGCCGCTGTTACAGCCGCAATCGTTCATCCAGCGCCCGACTCCATGCACGCAGCTCCAGGCGCTTTTTTCATGGATTTGCGCCTCATGCGTCGGGGGATGTGTCTCCAGGAACTGGCCGTAGTTGGTGAGCTTGGCAACATTATTATGCTCGAGGTGATGGAGCGCGTAAGCCAGCGCCATTTCACCGTGACGATGATGGTGCCCGTACGATTCACCGTCGGTGGCGATGTGAACCAACTGGTCCCACTGCCTGCCATCATCGAAAGCGCTCGTCAACCGATTCGCCAGCGCTTCGCCGTTCGTGAGCAAGCGCTCGAAAGCAATCGCTTGCGAGACCGGTCCATCATAGAAGAACAACGTGATGCTGCGTCCCGAGGGAAGCCGCATCAGGTACGGACGGGTCGGATCGATCTGGCCCCCGTTCACATCCCGTGAATTGCGTTTGCCGATTTCCTTGACCCGGCTGGCCTGGAAGGGCGAAAGAATTGTGAACCGAATGCCCAATTCGGCCAGCGTCTCGAGAGTGGGTGTATCCGCCGCCGTCTCCGACAACCACATGCCTTCCGGCGCCCGGCCAAAGCGCGATTGAAAATCTCGAACACCCCACAGCACCTGGGTGTAGCGGTCCCGCGGGTTGGCCAGGGGCAATATCATATGGTTGTAGACCTGGGCCAGCGCCGAACCGTGCCCCCCATAGCGCTCCCGGCTCATTTTGTCTGCGGCGACGATCGCGTCATGGATCTCCGGCATCTTGTCCTTCATCCACGACAGGAGCGTCGGTCCAAAATTAAAGCTGATCTTGGAGTAGTTATTGGTGATCTCTTCGATTCGGTTGGCGCCGTCCATAATCCGAGCGCTGGCGTTCGGCGCGTAGCACTCCATCGTGATCCGTTCGTTCCAATCGTGGTACGGCGCGGCCGAATCCTGGACTTCAACCGACTCCAGCCAGGGATTTTCCCGCGGAGGCTGATAAAAGTGTCCGTGAATGCAGATAAATTTTTGCATGTTGCTTTCCCAAAAATTCAGCCATCCATGACGGCCGCACACACGCCGTCCTAAACCGCGGCGCTCTTGGGCAGCGTGAACCTCGCCGGGCACCAAAGGCGGGTCAATTGGGGTGTTTTCAGGGGGCGGTTTGTTGGTTTTAAGTTTTGAGTTTTAAGTTTTAAGTTGGAAAAAAGGTGGAGAGACGAGCTCCTCGGAGGGCCCTTTCCCGACGACGCTTTCCATGAGTTTGTATCGTGTATTGCAAAGCGCGGTCGGCTATATTCCGGTCTAACACGATGGACCCACATGACAATACGTCCGTCCCGACTCGAATCGAGTTCATCACTCTGCTTCGGTCCCCGGAGGACCAATCGAGCCTGCAGCAATTTTTTGACCGGTATTGGCGGCCGATTTATTTTGTCGCCCTGAAGGCCGGCCTTACGGATGACGAGGCCCAGGAGTTGGTGCAGGAAACGATGGTTGCGGCGGCCAAACAAGTGCCCGGCTTGCAGTGCGATCCGGAGGTGCTTTCATTAAAGAAGTGGCTGTTGCGTCTGACGCGCCGGCAAATCATCCAACAAATGCGCAAGCGAGTATCCACGTGCGAACCGATGCTCATCCCGCTGAACGATGACGCCTCCGAAACCGCGCTGCTGCATCAGTTGACCGGCGGCGCAGCCCCCGACCTCGAAAAAACGTGGGCGGATGAATGGGAAAAGGGTGCGCGCTAAGAGTCAGACGGAAGGAAACGGGCGTGCGCGCCGATGGCATGCGGCCGCGCAATTAGCTTCAGGAATCCACGCTCAACAATTCCACGATTCTTGCGAGCACTTGCCGCACTTGGCGAGGACCACAGGTGCTTTGAAACACTAAGTCGGCTTGGTGCAGTTGCGGGATGACAAAGCGCACGTGCATTGGTTCGACAGAATGGCGAAATTGCTGCTCGACCGAGGCTCGGGTCCGGCCGCGCGCTGAGCGGTCGCGCTGGATCCGTCGTTGCAGCCGCAGCCGAGCCGGACAGTGCAGGAACACGCTCAAGTCGGCCAAACGCCGGATTGCCCGCCGTTTGAGTGGCCAAAGGCCTTCCAACAGGATTAGCCGCTGAGGGTGCACCCGCTTAACGAAGGGTAAACGGGTGTGGGTTTTAAAATCGTAGGCGGGAACGGTGGCGAGCCGGCCGGCCAGCAATGCCTTCAGCGCGCCTTCCAAACCCTGCCAGTCGATGGCGCGCGGGTGATCGAAATTAAGCCGGGCGCGGCGCGCGGGCGGCAAATGGGATCGGTCCAGATAAAAGTCGTCTAGGCACAGGCGGACCACGCCCGGCGCGAGTGCCCGCTCCAGCTTATCTGCCAGCCAACTTTTGCCCGAGCCGCTGCCGCCGGCAATGGCCACCAACACCGGCCTCGGGCGCTCTCGTAAGCGCGCTCCTTGACCGCGCGCCTCCTTGCGACGCGGAGCTCGAATGATAGTTGGCGCGCGCATGCTTGTGGAAACTGCCTAATCCTCACGATCGGGCAGGAAGAAGGCCGTCGCGGTCGCTGGCAGGAACAGAAGCCCGGCATAAAGCAACGCCGCCCGATGATCTCCCACTTTGGAAAACATCCCAAAAAAGACCGTTCCAAATGCCGCGGTAATCCGGCCGATATTATACGAAAATCCGGCCCCCGTGGTGCGGAGCAACGTCGGAAATAAAGGTGGGAGATACATCGTAAACAGCGCAAAAGCGCCCTGGCAAAAGCCGATGCAGGGAAACCACCACAGCAGCGCGACATGATCCCGCGGGATTGCGTACGCGCTCGTCATCGCCAGCCAATATCCCAGGAACATCGCGATAATCGTCCGCCGATAACCCCAACGACGCGCGACCCATGCTCCGACGAAGTTCCCGACAATCGACGAACCGATGACGATGTACATTGCCAGGCTCGCGAGCCTGTTCTTTTGGGCCGCCGTCCACGTGAGAACCTCGGGCAGATTCCGCAAGTGTTGCTGGTGCCAAAACATGAACGCCCAGTGCGCGGTCAGCGAAATGCCGCAGACCAGGGTTACCCACCCGGTGATTCGGCGGGTCTGGCCTTTGAACAAATCCCGCACCGGAGGTTGCTGTTGCGCCGCTTCCAGTTTTGCCTGCCGCCACTCCGCCGTCTCCGGGACCGCTCGTCGAATCCAGAAGACCAGCAGGGCCGGGAGAATGCCGATCAGAAACAGGTATCTGGGCGGAGCGGCCGCCAACAAAAAGTTAGCCAGCCCCGCCGCAAGAATCCCCACGTTCACGCCCGTCTGTAAGACCGCAGCGACCCAGGGACGCCAGCGATGCGGCCAGGTTTCGGCGAGCAACGACGCGCCCACCGCCCATTCTCCGCCGATGCCCAGCGCCGCTAGAAAGCGAAAGATCAGCAGTTCCCACCAGGTCTGCGCGAAAAAGGACAAGCCCGTAAACGCGGCGTAGGTCAACACGGTCAGGCTCAAGGCGCGGGCCCGGCCCAGGCGATCGCCGATTCGGCCAAAAAAGCCGCCGCCAATCGCCCAGCCGAACAGAAAAGCGCCTTGAATGAGCGAACTGAGATGTCCAACGCGCGGATCGGTAGTCGTCGAGGTGCCGATTAGTTGGGCCACGAATGGGGAAGCCACCAAGGTGTAAAGGTGCATGTCCAGACCGTCGAAGGTCCAGCCCAGCCAAGCCGCGATTCCGGAGCGCCATTGAGCTGAGGTCACCCGAAATGGTTCGGACTTGGAAATGGCTGAGGGCGGTTGGAGCTTCGGGATGCTAGCCATGCTGGGGCCGCATGGTGCGGGACTCAGCGCCGGATGCCAGCCAAAACCTCTGGCGGTTACAGTTGGACCGGCTCGGCTGAGGCAGGCTCAGCCTGGAGCGAATCGAACCGTTCGACCACGATACGTTTGCTCGAATTAGTGCCGGCGTCCCGGGCGGTCTTCGTTTTTTTTAGCGGGAGGGAGCAGGTAACGACCGTGCCGTTTTTGTTCTGGGGTTTGATCTCGAGCTCGGCGTCGATGGTGTTGGCACGGTAATGCATGATCCGCAAGCCCATCCGCGTGCTCGTGCCCGAGGGTGGAGTGAAAGGCAATCCATCGTTTTTGATCGTCAGGACCAGGTGGCCTTCGTCGCAACGCAATCCGATCGATACCTCGGTGGCTTTGCCGTGTTTGATCGCATTGCTGACGGCTTCCTGGGCGATTTTATACAGTTGCAGC
>Ga0070741_10005791_pt1 | contig 27066 bp, 21 predicted proteins | sample Coa_R1_4_FD_66440 | JGI IMG/M metagenome (GOLD analysis project Ga0070741, IMG submission 66440) | Surface soil microbial communities from Centralia Pennsylvania, which are recovering from an underground coalmine fire - Coalmine... | ecosystem: Environmental > Terrestrial > Soil > Unclassified ...
CTCAACGCCGGCCAATCCATGTACCCACAAACGGCGCCAATCGCCACGTATTCCGTGAGCCGCAATGGAAACAAATGCAATCTCTTGGATTTTGAAGCGAAAATTGCGAAGCGAAGATTTCCAGGCTTCGCCGGCCTTGCGTGAAATAAATGCCAAATCTTGCTTCGGTACGGGCCCTCCCACCGTTACGTGGGGATGAAACGGAAATGGCTCTTGATAAGCGAAACTCCCTTGGTTCAGTTCGGCATGCAAGCGGCTGAGAAATTCGCTTCCCGCGCGTACGTCCAAATACAGAACGTTCGTCCCCGGAAAAACTTCAACACCGGTCAACTCAATCTCAAAGGCTGTCCAGCGTGCCAGCACGGAAGTAAGCTTTTGCCGCGCCTCTTCCACGGGCATTGTGAGGGGCCGCGGAGGCAGGATAGTGATGTGCGGCTGTGAGTTGGCTTCAACCGGCAGAAGGCGGCGCAGATCCACCAACCAGCGGCGAAGTGGTTCCGGTGTGTAGGTCACGAGTGTAAACAAATCCTGACCTTCGACGTAGCGATCGTTCATTTCGTTCACAGATTCAGTGAAGTCCTACGAGGCGACCTCATTTTCATCGAAATGGATCGCCATTCGAAACTAATTAAGATAACTCAGAATTGGAAATTGTGTGATTTTCCGTTTTCGCTTCTGGAATAAACCACGCGGCTTTTTCAAATCCGACGTACTTTGCAATGTGCAAAGCTCCTGGAACGCCATCGGGTAAAAGTTCCTCCAATATATCGCCCGTCCGCAACGGACACCCTTGAGCGGAAAGAGCCTTCCACCCGGCATAGGGGTTCGCAGCATCGATTTCGCCCTCAGCCTCATAATCCTTTGGCTTTGCAATCGCAAGGCCACCAGTATGCGCGGCCCACCGAAAATTTTCTCGCGGCGTTTCCTTGATGCGATGAATACGATAAAGCATCAAGGCTTCAGTCTAACCAACGGCGCTCTTCTAAAACAAGAAGCTATTTAACAGCAACTCGCGGAACTAGTACGGTGGTTTGGCACAATGTGGACGGACGCGCACTTCCACTTCGTTAATGCGAAAATACTGGATTCCTCTGGTCTTGCTGGCTCTCCTCGGATTGTGGTGGGGCTTAGACCATCGTGATTCAGCCGCGGTAATCCATTTTTCCGAAGCCAAACCAACGCGCATCGAAAGCTCTGTCTCCACCAATGGCAAAGTGGAGCCGGTCGACTGGGCAGCCGCACGCGCCGAAACAGCCGGCGTTGTTCGCGCAATCGATGTCCAAAAAGGCCAAAATGTTCGTGCAGGGCAGACCTTAGTGTTGTTGGACACGACGGCTGCGCAATCGGATCTCGCTGGAGCATTGGCCCGCCAGCAGCAAGCGCGAGCGGAAAACCAGACGCTAGGCGAAGGCGGCAAGGCATCCCAACTCGCCAACTTGGACGATTCCATCCGCACGGCGCAAACTGCTGTCGACGTAGCGCGGCGCAATTACGAAGCGATGCAGCGCTTGTTCAGCCAACAAGCGGCAACGAAGATGCAATTGCAGGAGGCGAAGGACGCTGTCGATCGCGCCAATCTTCAGTTGTCCGCGTTTGAAAACCAGCGGCGCACGCTGGTGACTACCACCGATAAAACCGTCGCTCAGGCCCGTCTGCACGATGCTGAAGCGGAGGTTAAGCTCGCACAACATCGGGTCAGTTTAGGCGATATTAAAACCCCGATCAGCGGCACGCTGTATCAGTTCGATCTAAAGCTCGGCGCGTATCTTCAGCCGGGCGACATAGTGGGACTGATCGGAGATCTTGACCAGGTCAAGGTAACGGTTTACGTGGACGAACCCGACCTTGGGCGAATTGGCGAAGGCATGCCCGTAAGGATCACGTGGGACGCCCGTCCGGGTCAGAAATGGTTTGGACATGTGAATAAGCTGCCAACTGAGGTTACCGCCCTCGGCACCAGGACCGTAGGCGAAGTGACAACAATTGTGGATAATCCCGATCACGACTTACTGCCCGGCGTTACCGTGAACGCCACAATCGTCTCCAAAGTCGTTTCCGACGCTTTGGCGATACCAAAAGCGGCACTCAGGGTCATTCAGGGAGCCAATGGCGTTTACAAGCTCGAAGGCGACCACTTAAGCTGGACCACGGTGAAACCTGGTGTAAGCGACGTGAACAACGTACAGATAATCGAGGGACTGAAGCAAGGAGACAAAGTCGCTGATCGTGTCGTCGAACCGAGCGACGCCGAAATACAGAACGGAATGCGTGTCAGAGCGGTTGTTGATTAACGCGCGCGTTAGCATTCACTATCCACGTGCCTATTTGTTGCCAAGTGCCTTCCGCATACGACGTGTCGCTGATATTTGCATAGATGTTTTTGGGGCCGACGAACGATGGTGCAAACTGGATCGTGACCGTAATCGTCACCGTGTTTCCCGAGGTCGAGACCGCTGCGCTCGACGCGGATACAGTGCATTGGCTGCTCGACAAAACTCCAGATCCACCCGGTGTGACAGACTGGCTGACCGCCGTTCCATCATCATCGGCGATGTACAAATTGGCGGACGGACGATCGTAAATCAAGTAGCATGCGCCATTTCCTGTAAGCGAGCTGTTAAAGAAAAAATGCTCCTGAGCCTGATTGGCGCTTGTATAGGAAAACGTAAAGGTCTGCGTCAAACCACTACCGGAAGAAGGACTAGCGATAACGCCGTTCGCCGTCTGTATATCGACTTCCCAGCCGGCGAGAGATCCGATGTTCGAAACGGAGTTTCCTTCCGAAGAATGGTCTGCGCTATCCGTAATCGTCAGCCGCCACCTACCCGCGGCGATATCGAGGCCGGCAAAGGCATAGGAAAAATTGTTCTTGGCGCCACCTGCGTCGGTCGAGAAATATTCGCCGTTGTTGACCGTATCGGTTTGTTGACCCGGAATGAAGTCGGAATAACCAAGACTGGCTGCAACTGTCCAGATATCTCCCAGCGCGTCGCTGTTGAACGTGTAGTTATCGCCGGTGAGATTTGGCGCGCAAAAAACACTCCAGGATCCGCCCGGCCGCCCCGAAGTTTGGCCGATTCGATCGAACAAGTTCGCCGAGGCAACCACGTTGCCTTGCGTATCCACATAAGACAACCTGGCAACTAGATCTCCCGCCCAATCGTGTTGAAGCCCCTTGAGAGTGACGGTGACCGCATTGCCCGCCGCGACGGTTCCGCTTCCGTGCATGACCGCGTCTGAGGTGAACGTACCCGAATTCGATGCGGGTGCGTTTGCCGGAATGTTGCCGCCGCTTCCTGTGCCGACTACCGTTTGGCCGTGAAGCAAACCGGCAGCGGCGACGAAGCAAAGAAAGCAGCCAACCCGAACCGCGTACCGCATGCGTGGAGATCAAGATAGCAGATTTCAAATCGCGATGGACGGCGGACTGTCTGTGGGCATCATTGATGGCGGCAAATTGCACGCTATGCTGACGAACAGTGGCTACTGCCGCGGTTGAACTTAGTAAACAGCGTACAAAGGTCGAACGTTTCTATCGTCCCGAGCTAGACGTTTTGCGTTTTATCGCCTTCCTCGCCGTGTTCGTTTGCCACGGACCACGGTTGTTGGTTGGCGCGTCGGCACCCGCATGGAAGATCCGCATTGTACACGTGTTCGAGGCCTATGCGCATTCCGGCGCATGGGGCGTTTGTCTCTTTTTTCTTTTGAGCTCCTATTTAATAACGGAGTTGCTCCTACAAGAACGGCACAAGACCGACACCGTGCATCTGAAGGCCTTCTATATTCGGCGCATTCTACGGATTTGGCCCTTGTATTTCGCGGGCGTCGCAATAGCGATTGCTGTTGGTCTTCACAATTCTACTTACCGTCTGAGCCGGTCAGAGATCCTTTATCTCTTGTGCTTTGTTGGCTGGATGGGCAAAGCATACCACTTTAACCCAATGGGGCCTTTGTGGTCTATTTCATGCGAAGAAATTTTTTATATCGTTTGGCCAACCGTAGTGAAAATGCGCGGCAAGGCGTCTATTTTGGGTAGCCAGTTTCACTATCATTCCGATCTCACTTATATCGGCCGTTGTTGTGCAGGATAACTGGTACAATCCTGTCACTCAATTCCTCTTCTTTGCTTTTGGGGCTCTGTTGGCGCTGTGGTTACACCGTCGGAATTTCTCCATGCCCAACGCCACTCGAATTCCTATTATTTTATTTGCCTTCGGCTGTTGGGGCTATCTCATGTCAGGTCAACTTCCACTACCAAAGCCGCTTGCAGTGGTGACGACGCAGACTCTCATAGCTTTGACATGTACGCTCTTGTTCCTGGCGCTCTATGGTTGTCCATCTTCGTATCTTCCTCGGCCGCTCGTGTATCTTGGACGAATTTCGTACGGGCTTTATGTCTTTCATGCCCTGTGTTACTTGTTCGTCGAACGATTTCTGCTGCACCGGTTGCCGGGTACTGACTCGCAGCTTATTTCTTTATTGTTCAATTACTTTCTTACGCTTGCGGCGACTATCGCGTTAGCTGCTGCGTCATTCCACTTCTTTGAACAACCATTTCTGACTCTAAAGCGACGCTTTACTTTTGTGCGATCACGCGATTGACTGGAGCAAGTGAAAAACGGGCCAAGTCTCACGCTACTGCGGAATATTAACCAACGCGGCGTCCGACTTCCCAAGCACCTCTGCCGCATCTGCTTCCGTAAACTCCTGCGTCTTCGAGGAGTGATTCATCGAGCAGAACTTCGGGCCGCACATCGAGCAAAAAGCCGCATCTTTGAAACCTTCTTCCGGCAACGTCTCGTCATGCATTGCTTCGGCTGTTTCCGGATCAAGCGACAGCGCGAACTGCTTGCGCCAATCAAAAGAGAAGCGTGCGCGCGAAAGCTCATCATCTCGGTCGCGTGCGCCGGTGCGGTGACGCGCGACGTCCGCTGCGTGAGCGGCGATTTTGTACGCGATAATTCCTTGCTTGACGTCTTCGCGATTTGGCAGTCCCAGATGTTCCTTTGGAGTGACGTAGCAAAGCATGGAGGCGCCGTGCCAGCCTATCATTGCCGCTCCAATCGCGGAGGTGATGTGGTCATAACCGGGTGCAATATCCGTCACCAGCGGACCCAGCGTGTAGAAAGGCGCTTCGTAGCACATCTCGCGTTCTTTCTCCACCTGCAGCGCAATTTGATCGAGCGGAATATGTCCCGGCCCTTCGATCATGACTTGTACGTCGTACTCCCAGGCTTTTTTCGTCAGCTCACCCAGCGTCTTCAGCTCGGCGAACTGCGCGGCGTCGCTGGCATCGGCAAGGCAGCCGGGGCGCAACCCGTCGCCTAACGAAAAGCTCACGTCATGCTTTTGAAAAATCTTACATATTTCGCCGAAATGTTCGTAAAGTAAATTCTGCTTGTGGTTTTTCACCATCCACTCGGCCAGAATGGCGCCGCCGCGGCTGACGATACCGGTGATTCTCTTGCTCGTGAGTGGGACGTATTGCACCAGCACGCCTGCATGAATGGTCATGTAGTCGACGCCCTGCTCGGCCTGCTCTTCGATGACTTCGAGCAGGACGTTGATATTCAAATCTTCGACACGCCGGACGCGGCTCAATGCCTCATAGATCGGTACAGTGCCGATGGGCACGGGAGATGCGTCGATAATCGCTTGCCGGATGCGCGGGATGTCGCCGCCAGTAGAGAGATCCATGACTGTATCGGCACCGAATTTGATCGCGTAAGAGAGTTTACCCAGTTCCTCGTCGATATTGGAAGTCGTGGCCGAGTTGCCGATGTTCGCGTTGATTTTGCACTTTGACGCCACTCCGATGCACATTGGCTCCAGCCGGTTGTGATGGATGTTAGCTGGGATAATCATTCGTCCGCGCGCCACTTCCTCCCGCACTGATTCGGGCGTTAGAGCTTCACGCTCGGCGACATACTTCATCTCCCCCGTAATGAGGCCGTTTCGGGCATAATGCATCTGCGTCCGGATCGGGTCATCCGAACGCGACGCGATCCACTCGTTGCGATTCATGTTCCGATTATAGGAGCCAATTAGCGGTCGAGTGCAGCACGAACAGCGAAATCGGTAGAACTACCAAGCCGCAACTAACTGGCCGACGCGGTTGCCGATTTGCGGACGTATTTCCCGTGTTCCGGGAGCGCAAAGTGATCAAAATTGATTGCCAGCCGGACCAGTTGATCGGCCACTTCGTCACCGCACATCGGCAATCCATGAGCGGGCGCAATTGTCCTCGGGCACAATTTAGATAGAGCCTCGACTGATGTCCGTGCCGCATCCCAATCCGGTGTGTAGTACGAGGGTGGACCATGCAACTCGGGTTTCTGTTTTGCAACCGCGAGGAACGATTCCTGCTTTGTAGTGCAAAATGCGTCGCCGGGCAGCATCAGTTTGTCATCGGCGCGATACAAGGAAATATGGCCCGGCGCATGCCCCGGCGTGTGCATCCAGCGCCAATCCGGAAGACCCGGAACGCTGCCGTCGTCCGGGAGAGCGGTAACTTTCCCCCCAAGATCGGCCGACGTGCGCGGATACAGCGGCGAAATTACCGCCATCAGTCCGCCGCCCACAGAGCTATCCGGCGGTGGATACTTTTGGTGGCCGGTTAAGTAGGGAAACTCGGCCGGGTGTGCATACACAGGCACATTCCATTCGTGAAGCAGCTCTTTAATAGCCCCTACGTGATCAAAATGTCCGTGCGTAAGGATGATCGCTTCGGGCTTATTGTCTTTTCCAAAATGGTTTTCAGCCCAATGCCTGATTTTTCCTGCCGATAAATACAACCCTGTATCCACCAAAGTCCATCCCGAAGGTCCGGAAATGGCGAAAACGTTGACGAATAAGATTCGTAAGCCTCGAACACCTGGCCCAATCTCGTTTAAAGGAACGACTTCATAGAAGGGAAGCGGTATTGCATCCATAAATCGGCCTCCTATCTGCGTATAGATGCAGCCGGAGGGACTATTCAATCGAATTAGATAATGGAAATAATTAAGGAATGCCGCCACTCCAGCGCAATCCAACCCGCCAAATTCGCGGCGCGCCCGTGTTGGGAGTCGGCGTAAGTGCTACCAAATACGTTTGATCAAGCAAGTTCTCTATCGACGCAACGGCGCTCAGTTTCTTCGTTAAATGCTGTTGGGCCGCGAACTCAACCACTGCAAAGCCAGGTAGCAAAAATTGATTCAGATCGTCATCAAACTGAAGACCGTAGGCGCGAATGCCGGCCGAAATGAGGGTGGATTTCCTGTTGTAGGTCACCTGAGCCGTACCCTGCTGTTTTGGGATTTGGGGAATCAGTTGACCCGTCGACAGCCGGGCATCGGCGTACATATATCCAGCTTCTGCGTTCCAGTGCGACCAGCGACGGCTGATGTTCGCTTCAATGCCGCGCGATAACGCCGCCGGAAAGTTCTGCCGCATGCGAAGAATTAATGTAGGCGTCATACTTAAAGTCGCGTTATCGATCAGATTGTCGAGTTCATTGTGAAACAAGCTAAAAGAAACGCGCGTTTTTTCGCCGCCCCAATCGAACCCGGCTTCGACACCGGTCAGACCTTCTGGAGTTAGTTTTGGATTCGCCAGCGTCAGCACATTGCCGACTCGAAACTGACGGTACAGCTCATTCAATGTGGGCGCACGAAAGCTGCGATAGCCGGAGGCGCGAAAACGAAATTGCCGGACGCCGACCGCGACACCGCCGTTCGGGCTGACAAACGTCTCGCCGTTTTGCCCCGTATTCTGTTGGCGAATCCCGGCAAAAAAGCGCGCCGGCCCAATACTGATATCTCCCTGTCCGAAGACTCCGTGCTCCAAAAGTGTCCCACCACTTCGTGTGAGGATGTGGGTCGAGTATGAATAGTCCAAGCTGATTCCGTGTGTATCATCCGCGTCGGCGCCCACAATCGTGTTCCATTTGAATACGCCGTGGGTGCCGTGGTGCTGCCAGTAGGCAGCGCCGCCAAAGTCGTTTACCGGAACGGTTTGTTTCGACGTCAAGGTTTCTGAATTTCGAGTAGCAGAGACGCTGGAATAGGTGCTGTGGAATTGCTCCTGAGTATGAAAACCTAGGATCGAAATCTGGTCATTTGTCCAACTGTGCGTGTAATGACCACCTACGGTGCCAAGTCCGGTGGAATTGTGCGTCAGTTGCGTACCGTTGTGCCGCTCTTCGGCCAAAATGTCCAGATGGATCGATAACCTGTCGGCGCGCCCGACGTAATCGAGCAGCATCTCTCCCGTCGCAAATCGCACGTTAGCTTTGTTATCCGCAGTGCCGCGTATGTCGGGAGGAACGACATAGTAACCATCGGTGGTGAACCCTCTTGAATGAAGCGTAAGCCCCCACGGACCCCACACGTTCGAGTACGCAGCGGAAACATCTGCCGTGCCCTCATTGCCCGCCACCACATCGGCAAACAGATGATCGTGGGCGGGCTCTGGCGAAAAAAGTGAAATGGTGCCGCCCATTGCGCGATCGCCAAAAATACTCGTCGATGCGCCGCGATCGACATCCGCCTCACTCACAAATGCGGGATCAATTCGCGTCCAATAGACCCAACCGCCAAACGGGTCGTTAATCGGAATGCTGTCCCAAAGAATCAAAGTTCGGCTGGCGCCGCTGGAGCCAGTGGCTCGCAAGGAAACGCCCTGCGTAGTTGGGTTGGCCACTACGCCCGAGGTCCTTCGAAACAGACTGAACCCTGGAATCTGCCGCAATCGGTCATCGAGATTGACACCCGGTATGATTTGAATCTGCTCCTGACCCAGCACCGTAATTGAAGCCGGGCTTTCGCTTGACAAGGTGTCGTTAACCGTGATTGTCGTCTTCAAAGGTATCGACAGGGAATCCGGCTGCTGTACCAGCGAGCCCGGACTGGAACCGCCCTGACTGGGACTTGGGCTCTGGTTAGCCTGCGCAGCAACAAACACAGGCAGCACTGACATCAAAACGAGGCAGCGGAATAGTTTCATGCGTAAAAAGGGAACTTACAGCATTTTTGACCCGTATCCTAAAGTTACATGACCTCCGAGTACGCCATTGAAACCGTGCAACTCGGCAAGACTTACTACTCGCGATTTCGAGGACGAAAAATTCCGGCTGTTTCCAACTTGAGTCTGCGCGTGCCGGTTGGGGTTAAATTCGGGCTCCTTGGACCGAATGGGGCAGGGAAGACGACATTTGTTAAATTGCTTCTCTCCGCTGTTCATCCGACTTCCGGGACCGCATCGTTGTTTGGACGCAATAGCGAGGAGCCGGAAGCGCGCCGGCCCGTGGGCTACCTGCCGGAAAACCACCGCTTCCCGACGTATCTGACAGGCAACGGCATGCTCGATTTCTACTCAGCGTTGTCGGGTTTGGCTTGGAACGAGCGCAGACGGCGCGTGCCCGAATTGCTCGAACTTGTCGGATTGCGGGATTGGGGTGACGTTCGCATCAAGAAATATTCGAAAGGCATGTTGCAGCGGCTGGGGCTGGCGCAAGCTTTGATTCACAGGCCGAAGCTGCTGATTCTCGACGAGCCGACGGATGGAGTCGATCCTGTGGGCCGCCGCCACATTCGCGATATTCTTGACCGGCTCACTGGCACTGGCGTCACTGTTTTTATTAACTCGCATTTGCTTGGAGAAGTTGAGGCATTCTGCGAATATGCCGCTATCGTCGACAAGGGCAAGTTGGTACTCGAAGGAAAAATCAGTTCGCTGACCGCCGGCCGCGGCTACCGCATCACCGTTTCGAGTCTGCCAGAGCAAGTGTTAACAAACTTGCGGAAGGCCGGTGCTGTTGTTGTTCCATCGAGCAATGGGCTTCAAATACAAGCCGCAACCTGTGAACAGTCGAACGAGTTTATCGACATCATTCGATCTGCGGGCGGGCTGATTGAATCTCTTGAGGCGTCAAGCAGCAGTCTGGAAGACGTTTTCATCCGTGCTACGCAAACCGGAAAGGCAGCATGACCTCCGAATTACATCGTTCGCCTCTCGGCGTCTTTCTCGCGCTCATTAGTGATACCGTCCAGGAGGCCCGCGCCCGCTGGCTGTTCTGGGGTTTGTTCGGCCTCTCCACGTTGCTGATCCTGATTTTTCTTTTTGTACTGAAGATTGACCTTATCCAAGGCGCCATCTCCATCATGGGCATCGCGACAACTACGCAAGCGCTCAACGTACACGCCTTCGTGATGAAGTCCTATTCCTTCATCTCAATGTTTCTCTATGTGTGGGGTACCCTGCTCGCGATCTTTGCCTCTTCCGGTTTGATTCCGAGCGTGCTGGAACCAGGCCGCATCGCGCTTCTGTTGTCAAAGCCTGTCGCGCGGCCGGTTTTGATCCTGGGACGCTATATCGGCAACGTTCTCATCGTGGGACTCAATCACGTCTATTTGGTAGGCGCAATCTGGATCATCATCGGACTGAAGACTCACATGTGGGAGCCGCGTTTCCTGCTTGCGATTCCCAACTGCTTGTTCATCTTCGCGGTGCTGCTTTGTGTGGTCACGTTCATCGGCGTTGTTTCAGAAAGCGCAGCATTGTCTGTAATGGTGACCGTGGCGTTAATTGTGGTCAGCGCAATCCTTGCGCAACGCCAGTTCATGATGAAAGCGCTAAGTTCCGAATGGTCTCGGGATCTCTGGCGTGCTCTGTACTGGATTGTGCCGAAGTTTTATGATTTGGCGACCGTGATGATGCAGACGATTATCTTCGACCGCAATCTCGATTGGATGACGCCGCTATGGACCTCCGCGGCGTTCGGCATATTCATTTTGTCCGGCGCTCTGTACATTTTTGCCAAGCGAGATTTTTAGTGCAAGCCATATCCTTATCGGGCCTTTGTGCCTGCTTATTGCTTTCGGTTGGCTGTGTGCGTCAACCGGTCACCGGTATCTCTGTCGATCCCGCATTTCGAACCTTAATCGCACCGGACACGAAGCTTCTCTCCGGGATTGAATGGGATTCGTTGAAGGTAACTCCGTTTTACCAGCGGCACGAGAAGGACCTCAACATTCCGCAACTCGGTGCAGTTACCGAACGCCTGGGCGTCGATCCGACGCGTGACATCTCGAAGCTTGTCGTTTCTTGGGACGGTAACGATTGGCTGATGATGGAGCGCGGCCGGTTCAATACGAGCGATCTACAGAAGAAGCTGATTACCCAAGGTGCCCAAACAACGACATACCGGAATCACACGTTGATCGGCAATAACCTCGGCGCAGTGGTGTTTTTTAAGAACGTGGGGCTAGAGGGTTCTACGACGGCAGTGGATCGAGCTATCGACCTTGAAGCCAAAGGCGAAGGCGAGATTCCAGAGGAACTGCAAGAACGGCTCCGCACCCTGTCGAAGAACGATCAATTGTGGACCGTTAGCCGCGCAGGACTCGCATTTGCCAATTTTGCTACGAACTCCGATTTCCAGACCGCTCTATCGAATATTACGGGCTCAGTGAGTGGCACGACCGCGGGATTGTACGTTGACACAGGCCTTCATCTCTCAGTGGATCTTCAATGCGTTTCGGACCAGGGAGCGACCCGAGTCCACGACGCTTTACGTGGCATCATCGGCTTCGGCCGTCTCTCGACAAAGGACAACGAACAGGATCTGTTGCGAGCTTATGACGCCATCAAAGTGGAAAAAACGAATCAGATTGTTCAGGTTCGCGCAGATCTATCAGCAGAGCTGGCAGACAAGCTCATAGCAACGCTGATGTCATTACGACGGAACCGTTAAATCTTAGTGCGGCTTTGCTACAGCGTTGACCCGCCACCTTCGCTGATGTAGTTGCGATTCCACGATGGAATCTCCACTTTAACGTCGCCCTTCACGATCGCTTGGCAGCCAAGCCGCGACCGCAGCGTTAAACCCGCAGCCATATCCAATCGGTCTAATTCATCGTCTTCGGCTTCAGACAGATTTTTTTCGCCCTCGACTACGATTACGTGGCAAGTCGTACACGCGCAGCTTCCACCGCACGCATGCTCTAAATGGATGTCAAAATTCAACGCCACGTCGAGAATAGATTCTTCTTTGCCGTGATCGCTATAAGGTAATTTTCCGGATTCAAATTCTACCGTCTTGTTCTCCGGCAAGAACGTCACTTTCGGCACACCCCGATTGTACGATTCGGACCGATTTCGTAGGCTTGTACTAATTCGCCTATGCCCATCACTATCGCGCTTCTACGCGCGGTCAACCTGGCCAGCCACAACAGGATCAAAATGGAGGTCCTTCGCGGCATTTGCGAGTCTCTTGGGTGCCGGCAAGTCCAGACGCTTGTTCAGAGCGGCAATGTTATTTTCAAAAGCACTGCCCGAAGCTCAACTAACCTGGCGCGGCAGATCGAGCAGAAGATCGAAGCCGATCTCGGGTTTCGTCCCGTTGTCGTCACTCGTACTCTGCCTGAACTGCGTCAGATCGTCGCCGAAAATCCGTTTGCTGCAAGAAACGATATTCATCCCAGCAAATTTCTTGTGATCTTCCTTTCCGCTGAGCCCACTGAAGAAGCTTGCCGCAAAGTTCTGGCCATGAATACCGAGCCGGAGGAACTGCATATCCGTGACCGAGAGCTTTACATGTACTTTCCCGATGGACTGGCACGCCCCAAAACGTCGCCCGCCAGCATCGAAAAAGTCTTGAAGGTTGCCGGAACGGGCAGGAATTGGAACGTTGTAACGAAGCTTCTGGCACTCGCCGAAGCGCTGGAAAAGGACCGCGCTTGAGCATCCAGCATACTGGAAGCTAGTGTTTCAGGAGATAGAACAAGAACTGGCCGTCGCTTTCGAACGGCAATTGCGCGCTCAATACAATTTAGATCTTCAGGTTTCACTCGAACAACCCAAGCAGTCGTCATTCGGCGAATTGGCGATACCGATTGCCTTTCAGCTTGCGCGCCAACTCAAGAAAGCGCCCAAGCAAATCGCGGAAAGCTTGATCTCGGGCATCAAGTCCATTCCCGCTGTCGCTTCGCTTGAGATTGCGGGAAACGGCTACATCAATGTGCGCCTGGATCGTGGTGCTTATGCTTCGGCCTTACTGAATCCAGATCCGCCGGAATCCAAGGGCGAGCGCGCCAACAAGGTCGTTGTCGAACACACCAACATTAATCCGAATAAGTCTGCGCACATCGGTCATCTTCGCAACGCCATTCTTGGCGATACGTTTGTGCGCATGTTGCAGCACTGCGGCCAATATGTCGAAGTCCAGAATTACATTGACAACACGGGTGTGCAGGTTGCGGACGTAGTGGTCGCGTTTCATTACCTCGAAAAGAAAACTCCGGCGGAAGTTCAGGCATTAATTCAGGATCCAACCACGCGCTTTGACTACCTCTGTTGGGATCTGTACGCGGGGATCTCAAGCTTTTACAAAACAAACCCAAATGCTCTATCGTGGCGAGCGGAGACGTTGCATGCCATCGAGGCAGGCGTGGGCGATCTGGCTGAGATCGGCCATTTGGTCGCCGATGCAATAGTCGCAGCTCACCTCGCCACAATGTATCGCCTGTACATCGAATATGACGTGCTTCCGCGGGAGAGTGAAATCCTTCACTTGAAGTTTTGGGCTACCGCGTTTGAATTGTTAAAGCAACGGCACGCGCTTTATCTCGAAACTATTGGAAAAAACAAGGGTTGCTGGGTGATGCCAGCCTCTGCTTTTCGCGATAGTAAAACTCGAGATGCGGAGGATGAAAGCGACCCGGACGACAGCAAAGTTATCGTCCGGTCCAACGGTACCGTTACCTACGTCGGCAAGGACATTGCGTACCAGCTATGGAAATTTGGTCTGCTTGGCAAAGATTTCTTCTATAGGCCTGGGTTCCGGTATCCTGACGGCCACGATGTCTGGGTCACGACTGACCAGCCGTCCGATGCCAAAGCGCCACACTTCGGCCACGCCTCGAAGGTCTTCAACGTCATTGATTCCCGGCAGTCCTATTTGCAGGACGTCGTCGTTGCTGGATTACGCGCGCTGGGATTCAACCAACAAGCCGATGCCTCAGTTCACTTCTCCTATGAGATGGTCGCGCTGTCCCCTCGTACCTGCGTCCAGATGGGTATTGAGCTTTCCGAAGAGGACAAGCGCCGCTCTTACGTCGAGGTCTCAGGACGAAAAGGTCTCGGCGTCAAAGCAGATGACTTGATCGACAAGTTGATCGAAACTGCGCTCGCCGAGGTTGAGTCGCGGCATCCGGAGTCTCCTGATGAGGAGCGCCGGGACGTAGCTCAACAAATCGCAATCGGGGCGCTGCGCTACTTCATGCTGAAGTTCACGCGAAATTCAGTGATCGCGTTTGATTTTCAGGAAGCGCTCAGTTTTGAAGGCGAAACCGGTCCCTACGTTCAATACACCGCCGTTCGCGCCGCGAACATCCTTCGCAAATACAGCGAGCGCTACGGCTCGCTTCCCGATTTTCAAACCATTCTGAACCGGGATTCGCTCACGCGTATCTTCCAAATGGACAGCCTCTGGCACCTGCTGCTACTTGCATCCAAGTCAGGTAGCGCAATCGAACGCGCTATCTCTTCTGGCGAACCAGCCCATGTTGCCAAATATGCTTTTCAACTCGCGCAGGCGTTCAACAACTTCTATCACGATCAACCCGTCATTTCTGAAGAAAACAACGAACGGCGTAACGCGCTTCTATGGCTGACGAACTTCGTGCATAAGCAATTGGTCAGCACGCTCGAAGTTCTCGGTATCAAAGCTCCCGAATATATGTAAAGCAATAGTTTGCGCAACTCGGTTGAACCGCTACTGCAATAAACTAGAAATGCAATGGCCAGCAAAGATTCGTTTGGCGCGGCGGGAACACTGCCCGTCAACGGCAAAGACTATCAGATTTTTCGTCTCAGTTTTCTTGACAAGATCGACGGCGTCAAAGTCCAAAACATTCCGTACTCTATTCGTGTTTTGCTTGAGAATCTTCTTCGCTTCGAAGATGGGCGCACCGTCAAAGCGAGTGACATCGAATATGTGGCCCAATGGGACCCGAAATGTGCACCACAAGAGGTTCAGTTCCGTCCAGCGCGTATTTTGTTGCAGGATTTTACGGGCGTTCCTTGTGTCGTTGATCTGGCCGCTATGCGCGATGCTCTCAAAAAACTGGGCGCCAATCCCGAGCTCGCCAATCCATTAATTCCTGCGGATCTGGTCATCGACCACTCCGTGCAAGTAGATGCGTTCGGCTCCGCAAATGCATTTCAGGAAAACGCAATCCTCGAATTCGCGCGCAATCAGGAACGTTATGCGTTTTTGCGATGGGGCCAGAAAGCGTTCGGCAATTTCCGCGTCGTGCCGCCAGATACCGGCATTGTTCACCAGGTGAATCTCGAATATCTCGCCAGCGTCGTTTTCAGCGACTCATCGAAAGGCGTTCTGCAAGCCTATCCAGATACGCTCATGGGCACTGATTCGCATACGACCATGATCAACGGTGTCGGCGTGGTTGGTTGGGGCGTCGGCGGCATTGAAGCTGAGGCTTGCATGCTGGGCCAACCGATCTCCATGCTCTTGCCGCAGGTTGTTGGATTCAAGCTGAGCGGCAAGTTGCCGGAAGGCGCCACTGCCACGGATTTGGTCTTGACGGTAACGCAGTTGCTGCGCAAAAAAGGCGTGGTGGGTAAATTCGTTGAATTTTACGGTCCCGGAGTAAGTGCGTTGCCTGTTGCCGACCGCGCAACGATCAGCAACATGGCCCCCGAATATGGCGCCACCATTGGATTCTTTCCAATCGATCAAGTAACTCTCGATTATCTTCGGCTCACAAACCGCTCCGAGGATCAGATCAAATTAGTTGAAGCCTACGCCAAAGAGCAAGGCCTATTCCTGACAATCGATTCGCCCGATCCCGTTTATTCCGACACGCTTTCTCTAGACCTCTCGAAAGTGGTTCCATCTCTTGCCGGACCGAAACGTCCGCAAGATCGAATCGATCTGCCCGACGTAAAAGACAACTTCTTGACCGCGCTCGGCCATTCGCCCAAAGCCGCAGAACTGCGCGTCAACAGCCATAAAGAGCAACTTCACGATGGTGCGGTAGTTATTGCTGCGATCACAAGCTGCACGAATACATCGAACCCATCTGTTATGATCGCGGCCGGCCTGTTAGCTAAGAAAGCGGCTGAAAAAGGCCTGAGCGCGAAGCCTTGGGTCAAGACCTCGCTGGCCCCCGGATCAAAAGTAGTTTTCGACTATCTAAACGATGCCGGTCTTATGCCGTATCTAGAGCAGCTCAACTTCCACTTGGTTGGTTATGGATGTACAACCTGCATCGGCAACAGCGGTCCGCTTCCTGACAACGTCGCGGCAGCGGTCAATGAAGGCAAGCTAAATGTCGCTGCGGTTCTTAGCGGCAACCGGAACTTTGAAGGTCGCGTGAATCCGTTGGTGCGCTCAAACTACCTCGCATCTCCGCCGCTCGTAGTCGCCTATGCGCTTGCCGGCCGGGTCGACATCGATATTACTAAGGAGTCGCTTGGCAAAGATCAGCACGGCAAAGACGTGCATCTCAAGGATATTTGGCCGTCACCCGAAGAGGTAGAGCGTGTTGTCAAACAATCAGCGCGCACCGAATTCTTCCGCAAAGAATATTCGGAAGTCTTTACAGGCGATAACAGCTGGAATTCTTTAAAAGTACCGACGGGAAGTATTTACGAGTGGAGTGACGATTCGACCTACATCAAGCAGCCACCTTATTTCGAAAAGTTAGTCGATCCAGTCACATCGGTAAAAGACATATCGGGGCTGCGCGTTCTGGCGGTGCTTGGCGATTCTGTAACCACTGATCACATCTCACCTGCAGGCTCGATTCCGATCGACAGTCCAGCGGGCAAGTACCTGATCGGCCTGGGCGTGAAACCGGCTGACTTCAACAGCTACGGTGCGCGTCGCGGCAACCACGAAGTCATGGTACGCGGCACCTTTGCCAACATTCGCCTCAAAAACGTGATGGCTCCCGGTACGGAAGGCGGCTGGACGCGCCACATGCCGGATGGAGAGCAGATGTTCATCTACGATGCGTCAGTGCGTTACGCTTCCGAAGGCGTGCCGCTGCTCGTGATCGCGGGTAAGGAATACGGTTCCGGCTCTTCTCGCGACTGGGCCGCGAAAGGCACTTTGCTGTTAGGCGTTCGCGCGGTAATCGCGGAAAGCTTTGAACGCATTCACCGTTCGAACCTCGTGCAGATGGGTGTCCTTCCGTTGCAATTCGTAAATGGTGAAACGCGCGAGTCGCTCGGCATCACCGGCGAGGAAAGCTTCGCAATTTCCGGCATCCCCGCCGCGCTGAACTCGGGCCTTAACATACGCGTCACAGGTACGCGACCCAACGGCAAAACACTCGACTTTGAAGCTAAAGCTCGCATCGACACCCCGCAGGAAGCCGAATACTATCGCAACGGCGGAATACTCCCCTACGTGTTGCGGCAGCTAATCGCGAACAGCGCTGCTACAGTTTAGATTGCGCGCCGCCCGCCTGAGGCGCACCCCTCGCAATCAATGAGTCCGCGATGAAAAGCCGTATACCCTTGCTCGTCTCCGCGGGCATTATTTACCGCGATGGACGCGTCTTAATCGGCCAACGCCGCAAAGGTGACCGGCACGCTTACAAATGGGAATTTCCCGGCGGCAAAGTAGAACAGGGTGAATCCCCACAAGACGCGCTCGTGCGGGAGCTTTCCGAAGAACTGCAGATTCAGGCAACTATCGGTTCCGAATTAGCGCGCTATGAACACGATTACCCCAGCGGCAGCCGTGTTCATCTGCTTTTCTTTGTAGTCCGCGAGTTTGAGGGCGAACCAACGGCACGAGTGTTTGAGCAGATCTGTTGGACAGATCTCCACTCGCTCCCAACAGTCGATTTCTTAGACGGCGATCTCGACTTTGTCAAACGCCTGGCGCGCGGCGATTTTTCACATCAATTGGAGCCGCTCTAATCCAAATCGAAAAGCCTCTTCGGCGGCGTGCCGCTCTTATCTTCTTTCGCCTGCTTCAACAACTCCTCGAACTTTTTCTCGCGTACTTTCTCGCCGCTGAGGTGTGAAGCGAAACTCTTCTGGAAGACATCATTGCGCCGATCGGCTTCGCCTTTCAACTGCTGAACTGCGGCGTGTAAGTCCTCAATCGCAGGCTTCTTCTCCGGCTCCCGATGGTGAAGCACAACCTGAGTTTCTAGATCGATCTTCAATGTCGCACCACAGCACGGGCAGAGCACTTCGAAATTCTGGCTCTCGGATTTCGCCATATCGGAATCGTAGCGCACCGGCCCCTGCTATGCTGCGAAAGCTTTGGCTGTTGCCTAATGATGGATTCCGTTCTCAACTGGCTGACGCAATACGGCTATGCTGGCTTGTTCGGCCTGTTGGTTCTCGGCATCGTGGGTCTGCCGGTGCCGGACGAAACGCTGCTGGTCTTCTCCGGTTATTTGATCTCACGAGGCCGTTTTCATGCGGCGCTGACGTTCGCCGCAGGTTTCCTGGGCAGCGTCTGCGGAATCTCGTTAAGTTATTGGATCGGTCGAAGCCTGGGTTATAGAGCGGTGCTGCGTTTCGGCAAATATATTGGCCTATCCCAACGGCGGCTGGATCTTGTACATCGCTGGTTTCAAAGGGCAGGGGAGTGGCTGCTGGCTTTCGGCTATTTCATTCCTGGCGTGCGCCACTTCACCGCGTTAGTTGCCGGAACATCGAAATTGGAGTTCAAGATTTTCGCGGTATTTGCATGGTCGGGCGCTGCGGTTTGGGTTGGCTTTTTTCTCGCGCTCGGCTATTTGGTCGGCGAAAACTGGCAGCGGGCGCTTGATCTTGTGCAGGAATACACCCTCGTGGCAGTGGTGCTTGGCCTGGTTATTCTGTTCGCCGCCTGGTGGTTTCGACGCAAATTGTTGAAGTCGTGAGAATCGCTTAACACCGTTGCGCCGTTATCGATTTGCTATTTCTACTAAGAGTGTTTATGAAGCGTCTGCGCGTTCTTGGTTTTGGCTGCATTTTCTCGGCTTTGGTATTTGCTCAGTCTTCGTCGCACGCGGGCGGCCCAGTGAGTGGCATTGATCTCAAAGCTATCGACAAAACGGCGGACCCGTGCAATGACTTTTATCAATATGCCTGCGGTGCCTGGCGCGCGGCTAATCCCATCCCGCCGCAATATGCCCGGTGGTCGCGTTTCAGCGAGCTGGCAGACCATAATCAGGAAACTCTGCATTCCATCCTTGAAGAGGCCTCACATCATCCGGATGGCAGTCGCATCGATCAGGAAATAGGCACGCTATATGGCTCATGTATGGATGAAGCAGCAGTCAACAAACTCGGCTACACGCCCATCGAGCCGGGCATTAAGCGCATTCAGAACCTAAGCGGTAAGGCGGATCTCCCTGCTGAAGTGGCGCGCCTTCACAACGAGGGTGTGTCCGTCTTCTTTGGGTTCGGCGCGCAACCCGATCCCGACAAATCCACCATGTCGATTGCCAGCGCGCGCCAGGGTGGTCTCGGACTGCCCGATAAGAGCTACTACATAAGCGCAAAAGACCAGGATCTTCGCCAGAAGTATGTCGCTCATATCTCGCGTATGTTGCAGTTGGTTGGAGTTTCCGCTGCTGATGCGGACGCGCAAGCTAAGGACATCATGGCGTTTGAAACAAAGCTGGCGGAATCGTCAATGGATCGCGTGGCGATGCGGAATCCCTCGAATACCCATCACAAAATGAGTGTGGAACAACTACAAGCCCTCACGCCTGACTTTAATTTCCACACTTATTTCACCGATCGCTCCGCTCCCGCGTTCAATACACTCAATGTCGCGCAGCCGGATTTCTTTAAGGCGCTGAATGGCGCTTTTGCCGATACTAGTCTCGATACGCTCAAACACTACATGGTCTGGCATTATGTATCGACTTCCGCTCCTTTGCTCAGCACGCCGTTTGTCGATGAGAACTTCGATTTTTATAACCGCACGCTAACCGGCACAAAGGAATTGCAACCACGCTGGAAACGCTGTACTCAATTGGTGGACCGTAGCCTCGGCGAGGCGTTGGGCCAGAAGTACGTCGCCAAGGCATTCGCCGGGCAGTCTAAGCAGAAGACGCAGGAACTAGTCTCCATCATTGAGCATGAAATGTCTGTGGACATCGATTCGGCCACTTGGATGAGTCAGGCGACAAAAGAGCAGGCATTGGCGAAGCTCAAAGCGGTCACCAATAAAATCGGTTATCCAGAAAAGTGGCGTGATTATTCAAGCGTTCGGATCGTAAAAGGCGATTTGGTTGGCGACGAAGATCGCGCTCGCGAATTCGAAATTCATCGCAACTTATCAAAGATCGGCCAACCTGTAGATCGCGCCGAGTTCAATATGACTCCCCCCACTGTCAACGCTTACTACAGCCCGCCGGAAAACAATATCAACTTCCCGGCTGGTATTCTGCAGCCTCCGTTCTACACGGCCGGCTCCGATATGGCGGTGAACTTCGGCGGCATTGGCGCGGTGATCGGTCACGAATTGACGCACGGATTTGACGATCAGGGCCGCCGTTACGATGGTGACGGCAACCTTCGCGATTGGTGGACAAAACAAGATGCGGACGAATTTACGCATCGCGCCGACTGCATCGTGAACGAGTATTCCAGCTTCAGCCCGGTTGAAGGAGCGAACGTCAACGGCAAGCTGACGCTCGGCGAAAACGGCGCAGATAATGCCGGCATCCGGCTGGCATTTATGGCTCTACTCGGCGGCCTCGAAAATGGCACTGTCGATAAAGGCAAGTTGGATGGTTACACGCCTCAGCAGCGCTTCTTCCTCGGCTACGCGCAGATCTGGTGCGAGAACGCGACGCCGCAGTACTCGCGAAATGATGTCCGCACAGACCCGCACTCCCCTGGCCGTTTCCGCGTTCTCGGCGTTCTTCAGAACATGCCGGAGTTCGCCACCGCATTCGGCTGCTCTGCCGGACAGCCGATGGTGTCGTCGAACGCCTGCCGCGTCTGGTAACCCGGCGGCACACTTCGACTGAGTGGGAATATTGCGCGCATCTGGCAAAGTGCCCTGATTACACTGAGGGTAATGCGTTCTCTGAGGCTCGTAGCGGTCACGGCGTGGGGGTTGGGCATCGCCGCGACTGTTGTTCTTGCGCAATCCCAATCGTCGCAGCCGCCTGCCTCTCACAGCGGCTTGGATCTGAGTGCGATAGACAAGTCTGCCGATCCGTGCAACGACTTCTACCAATACGCCTGCGGTAATTGGCTCAAAAATAACCCGATTCCCGCGGACGAAAGCTCTTGGGGTACCTTCAATCAACTTTACGAGCGTAATCAGACCGCCCTACGCGACATTCTGCAGGATGCGCAAGCCCATCAGAATAGTGGACCCATAGACCAGAAAATCGGTGGCTTCTATCAATCCTGCATGAATGAAGAGGAAATCGAAAAGCGCGGTACACAGCCCTTGCAATCCGAGCTTGAGCGCATCCAGCACGTGACCAACGCCCAAGACTTGGTCGATGAAGCGGCGCGGCTGCAGGATCGTGGCATTGGCGTTTTCTTCTCTATCAATTCGACTCCAGATCCCAAAGATGCCCGCATGACTATTGCCGACCTGGATCAGGGCGGCATCGGTTTACCGGAACGCGACTTCTATTTCCGCACGGACGAGAAATCACAAGAGATTCGAAAAAAGTATGTCGCGCACATCGCGAAAATGTTTGAGCTGATCGGCATTCTACCGGAAGAGGCGGCTAAGAAGGCTGATGGCATAATGGCGCTCGAAACCGCGCTGGCCAAAGGATCATTGGACGTTACCTCTCGCCGTGACCCTCAAAAACTTGTGCATGAAATGCCAAAGAGCGATCTGAAACAGCTCGCTCCGAATTTCAACTTTGACCAATTCTTCGTCCAGTTTCATACGCCCGAGTTCAACAAACTGAATGTCGATGTTCCGGATTTCATCAAAGACCTGAACGGTCTGCTTGCCAATACCAACATGGACCGTCTGAAGGACTACATGACGTGGCATTATCTGAACGCTAGCGCCGGCCGTCTTACCAAAGCCTTTGTGGATGAAAACTTCGATTTTTATGGCCGCACGCTTTCAGGCACCAAAGAGTTACGTCCTCGCTGGAAACGTTGCGTTAGTACGACGGATCAAGCTCTTGGCGAAGCTCTAGGCCAGAAATTCGTCGAGAAAACTTTCGGCGAGCAGGGCAAAGAGCGCACCCTGGAGATGGTCCATGAAATCGAGCGTCAAATGGCTAACGACATCGAATCGCTTTCGTGGATGAGTCCCACAACCAAGCAGCAGGCTCTGGCTAAGCTCAATGCGGTCGCGAACAAAATAGGATATCCGGACAAATGGCGCGATTACTCTTCTGTCGATATCATCAACAACGATTATTTCGGAAACTGGTTCCGTGCCATCGAATTCGAAACTAAACGCCAAATAAGCAAAATTGGCAAACCGGTGGATCGCAGTGAATGGGGGATGACGCCTCCCACCGTAAACGCCTACTACGACCCCACGCAGAACAACATCAATTTTCCCGCCGGAATTTTACAACCGCCGTTCTATTCAAATCACGCTAACGACGCTGTGAACTATGGAGCTATCGGTGTAGTCATCGGCCATGAACTGACCCACGGCTTTGACGACCAAGGCAGGCAATTCGACGCGGATGGCAACTTAAAGGACTGGTGGCAAAAGCAGGACGAAAATCAATTCAATAAATTGGCCGATTGCCTTGTCAATGAATATGGGGGCTTCAGTCCGGTCACCGGCGTCGAACTCAACGGAAAGCTGACGCTCGGCGAAAACACCGCAGATAACGGCGGCATTCGTCTTGCCTACATGGCACTGATGGATGACCTGTCGAAGAAAAGCATCTCCGTCTCCTCGAAACAAGACGGCTACACGCAGGCCCAGCAATTCTTCCTTGGCTTCGCGCAAGTCTGGTGCGAGAATACCCGGCCAGAACAAGCGCGAACCTGGGCGCAAACAGATCCGCACTCGCCCGGCAAATTTCGGACGAACGGCGTTGTCTCTAACATGCCGCAGTTCAGCAGCGCTTTCGGTTGCAAAGCGGGCGACAAGATGTACGCTGGCCACGCCTGCCGCGTCTGGTAAGGAGCGCATGCCCCAACAAATTATTGCTGAAAATCCGCTCTTGACGGAGCGCTTCCCGATTCAATTTGATGCCATTAAGGCGGAACATGTAGTGCCTGCCATCAATCTGCTGCTGGAGCAGATGAAACAACGCCTCGCCGATCTCGGCAAAACCGGCGTTCCGCGCACCTACGAAAACATTCTAATCACGCTCGACCGAATGACAGAGCCGCTCGATTTCGCTATGAACGTCGTGCGTCACCTGGAGAATGTCGCGACATATCCCGAACTGCGCGCTGCCTATAACCAGGTCTTAGGCCCTGTAAGCCAGTTCTACACATCGATTCCGCTGGACCGGAACGTCTGGGCGGCCGTCAAGACCGTTGCCGAAAGCAAACAAGTTGGGGATCTCGCGCTAATCGACAAGCGCTTCCTCGACAAAACAGTATCCAACTTTCGTCGCGCTGGCGCGGACCTCGATGAAGAAGGCAAGCGCAAGTTGGAAGCTCTCGATGTCGAACTCACCCAGGTAACTACTAAGTTCAGCGAGCACGTACTCGATGCGACGAATGCCTTCGAATTGCTGGTGAACAACGAAGCCCAATTGGTAGGGCTACCCGAAGTATTTCGCACCGCCGCCCGGGAAAGCGCGGCATCGAAGAACAGAGAAGGCTGGCGATTTACGCTCCATGCTCCCAGTTACACGCCGGCCATGACCTACCTGGATGACCGGGCCATTCGTCAGCAACTCTGGCAGGCGTCCAGCTCACGAGCGACTTCCGGCGATTACGATAATTGCGGTCTGATTTTAGAGATTCTCCGTCTGCGCCGCGAAAAGGCGCGTCTTCTCGGCTACCGCGACTTTGCCGACCTTGTGCTCGAGAATCGGATGGCGCATACCGGCGCTGACGCACAACGTTTCGTCGAAGATCTGGAACAGAAAACCCGCCATTTCTTCGAACATGAAATTAAAGAGTTGGCCGAAACGGGCCGTCGGCTTGGCTATCAGGAAATGGAGCCTTGGGACGTCGCCTACATCGCCGAAAAAAGGCGCCAAGCCCTATACGACTTCAACGAAGAAGAGTTGCGTCCATATTTTCAGCTTGACCGTGTCGTTGCGGGCATGTTCGATATCTTTAGTCGCGTTCTTGGCATTAAAGTAATCGAGGAACCGGGCGTTCCGGCCTGGGACCCGGCGGTCAAATACTATCGCTTGCAGGACAACGCTTCCGGTGTTCTTCTGGGAGGCTTCTACACCGATTGGTTCCCTCGTGAAAACAAGCGCGGCGGCGCGTGGATGGACGGCTTGTTCACTGGCAATCCAGACGAGGCTGAACCGCACTTAGGCGTCATCGCCGGCAATCTCATGCCGCCGGTAGGTGACACACCCTCGCTGCTCAACCATCGCGAAGTGGAAACCATTTTCCACGAGTTCGGTCATTTGCTCCATCAGTTGGTCGGGCGAGTTGCCATTCGCTCACTTGCCTCAATGAACGTTCCGTGGGACTTTATCGAACTGCCGTCCCAGATCATGGAGAACTGGTGTATGGAACGCGAAGCTTTGAATCTCTTCGCGCGGCATTATGAGACGGGCGAACCCATACCTGACGAACTCTTTGACAAGATGAAGCGCGCACGCAACTTCATGAGCGCCACCGCCCAAATGCGGCAGCTCGGTTTTGCGCTGGTGGATCTGAAGCTTCACCGCGAATTCGATCCCGCATCGGGCAGCGATGTCATGGCGTTCGCTCGCGATATTCTCGCGCAATTCGCGCCCGCTCCACTTCCGCCGCATTACGGCATGATCGCCGGCTTCACGCATCTATTCAGCAGCCCAGTTGCATATGGCGCCGGTTACTATTCCTACAAATGGGCCGAAGTGCTGGATGCGGATGCGTTCACGCGCTTCCAACGCGAAGGCATTTTCAACGCCGAAACCGGGCTGGATTATCGGCATCGCATCCTGGAGCGCGGCGATAGCGATGATCCGGCGCAGCTTTATCGAGATTTCATGGGCCGCGATCCCGATCCCGATGCGCTGCTCAAACGTCTCGGTTTGCTCGAAGCCGCGTAACGCCTCATGGAAAAGTCGCTCGAAGAGCAATTAGCCGAAACGCGGCGCGAAAACGAGCGATTGCGGCGCGCTCTTGAAGACTGTCTTTCCGCCCGCCAAAAAGTGGAACAGGATCTCGAACGCAGTCATGAAGAAGCGCGCGCGGCAACCGAAGACCTCCAACACCTTATTTATGCGGTAAGTCACGATCTGCGCACTCCGCTGCGCGCCATCGCCAGCTACACCCAGCTACTTCAACGCCAGCACGCCTCCGATACGGAAGCGGGCGAACTCAGCACGTTCGCTGCGCAGGGCGTGAAGGAGATGAATACGCTCATTGAAGATCTGCTCAAATATTCAAGGGCAGGGAACTCTCCTCGCCGCACGAACGTAAGTCTTAACTCGGTCGTGCAGTGGGCCGTGATGAATGTTCAACCGGCTTTGCGCAGCACCGGCGGCGAAATTCTATTTCACGATCTGCCTACTTTAAACGTGGACGAATCTCAGTTCGTACAACTCTTTCAACAGCTCTTCGCTAACGCCCTGACTTTTCGTAGCGAAGCTCCGCCTCGCATTCAGGTCTCCGGCCAGGAAAGCGATGAAGGCTACATCATTTCCGTCCAAGATAACGGCGGCGGCATCGAGCCTCAATATTTAGAAACGGTATTCATGCCCTTTAAGCGGCTTCAAGGAAAGAGCGTTCCTGGCAACGGTCTTGGTCTGCCCATCTGCCGAAAAATTGTTCGAGCCCACGGCGGCCGTATTTGGGCTGAAAGCGCCGGCAAAGGGCACGGAGCCGTGCTGAAATTTACCGTGCCCTTCTAACTGGCAGCCAGCCACCAGGTTGGTGGTTTTCAGCCATACTCTGCGCGGCCCACCAGCACTACGTTATTGATAAGACGCCACTTTCCTTTGGCGGTTGACGTGTTCTACCATTCGCGTAAAGATGTTCCGCACTTTTGTAGCGCTGGTTCTGGTTTACGCGATGGCGTTATTCGGCGTTGCGCCGCTAGCGTCCGCCCAATTCGCTCCCGCGTACCTTGCTGGCAGCGGCCAGTCCAACCAATATGCAGATCCGGGCGCTTCCGCGGATCCGCAATCATATCCGCCAAATTCAGGCTATTCATACCCAAGCGCTAGTCAGTATCCAAATAATCAATATCCAAGTAATATGCAGCCTGCCGCTCCGCCCGACCAGGGTGCAGCCGGTTCGGACAACGATCAGCAACATGGCGTCGCACGTCTGAGCATCGTACAGGGCGACGTGAACGTTCGCCGCGGCGACAACGGACAATTGGTTGCCGCAATCGTCAACGCGCCGTTGATGACTCAAGATCACGTCCAGACCTCACCCGGCTCTCGCGCAGAAGTGCAATTGGATTACGCCAACCTGGTTCGCGTCGGTCCCAACACAGACATTGGCTTTGCCGATCTTGAATACCATCGCTACCAGATTCAGCTAGGTGCGGGTACCATCATCTATCGCGTCCTGCGCAATCAGGATGCTCAGGCGGAAGTGGACACGCCCAGCATCGCCTTTCGGCCAATGGGCGAAGGCGAATACCGCATCTCAGTCCTCGACGACGGCACAACGCAGATCACCGTTCGCTCCGGCAACGGCCAGATCTTCGGCCCGCGCGGTTCGGAACAGTTGCAGGCTGGCCGCTCGACACTGGTGCGCGGCAATCCGGCAGATCCTGAATTTCAAACTACCTATGAAATTGCGCGGGACCAGCTCGACGACTGGAGCGCAAATCGCGATCGCGAACTGCTTGCGTCCCAAAGCTACAACTACGTCAGCGCCGACGTGTATGGCGCCGATGATCTCGATGCTTATGGCAAGTGGGTGCCCTCGCAATATGGCCAAGTCTGGGCGCCTCAGCCGCCCTCATCAGATTGGGCCCCCTACAGCAACGGTCAATGGGATTAT
>Ga0070741_10005792_pt1 | contig 27063 bp, 22 predicted proteins | sample Coa_R1_4_FD_66440 | JGI IMG/M metagenome (GOLD analysis project Ga0070741, IMG submission 66440) | Surface soil microbial communities from Centralia Pennsylvania, which are recovering from an underground coalmine fire - Coalmine... | ecosystem: Environmental > Terrestrial > Soil > Unclassified ...
CTGGCGCCTTTTCTTACATGGGGCACTTTTCTTACATGGAAGTGGCGTCAAATGGGGCGAAACGGGCGCGGTTCGGGGCGGTTCGCGGGGTCCTGGCGGCGGCAGCGCAGGCCCGCGCGGTGCGCGAACGGAACTGAGGGTGAGCGTGGCTCCGCTGGAGGCGGGTCTCTAGTCAGGAAATGTCACCTTAAGTGACCAAATCTTACCAAAGCGCAAGTAGATGCTTACCTAAAAGTTAGGGATCCGTACCTGCACAGAGAGTATCCATACGAATACGCATGGTCATAATCTTGGCAGAGGAGACATCACGGATAGGATACAAGAAAATGCTCAGAGTAAGCGAAGTCTGGGAGCGCGCGCTTCGCGCGCCATCGGTGGCTGGGCTTGCCAACCCAGGCGACTGCGTGATCATCCGCTCCGGCGAGAACTACGCCGGGAAGCAAGGGGTAAGCCTCGCCGCGGGGGTCACCAGCCGGTCCGCCGGTGCGCACGCGCTGTGCCTGCACCTGGTGACGATTCCTCCGGGCACCCGTGGCATCCCCCACTTCCACGCGGGACACGAATCAGCGATCTACACGGTCAGCGGCGAGACCGAAGTCTGGCACGGCGAGGGCCTGCTCCAGCGCACCATCGTCAAGGCCGGCGACTTCATGTACGTCCCGCCCGGAACCCCCCACCTCCCGGTGAATCGCAGCAACGTCATGACCGTCGCCGTGGTCGCCCGCACCGACCCCGAAGAGCAGGAGAGCGTCGTCACGCTCGGCCTGCCCCCGCACCTAGCCGAGCTGTCCGCCTTCCCCGTCGCAAGCCACTAATCCCGCGGCGGCTACAGGGCTGCATTCCCACCTTCTGCCGGCCCTCCGCCGCGACCCCCGCGCGCCCGTCCCGCCTCCCGCAAGGGTGTGTTTACCTGACTCCTCCCCTCCGCCTCCACAATCCGGGGCGCAGGCAGGTGCACACCTGGGGACGGGCGCGCGGGATGTACTTTTTACGGGCGTGGAAGTCGCGGGCACGTGCTGGCTGCCGCAACAGCCTGGAATTATCTTTCGATTGAAACTTGTCGACAGATACATGGTCGAACAACGTGGTGGATTGCCGCTTCGTGGTGGACTGACCCTCATTTTCGAGGGTTAACCTTCCACGAAAGGGCGATCTACCACGTTAATGCACGGCCGTCGATGCGCTCGCGTACCGCCAGGCAGCTACGCCACTCCAGCCCCGGCCTTCACCAACCACGAAGCGGCAGCCTGGCGCAAGCAGCACAGCCGGGCTCGGCAGATAAGCCAACGGGGTCCGGATCGGGAGGTGACGGTCCTCAGTAATCTGGCGCGCCAGACGGTGCGTCTGGAATCGGCTAAATGTCCCGGTACGGGGCGGCGTTGCGCTTTCACCGCCGGGCGCGCGGGACGTACTTTTTGCCGGGCCGGGTTACTCGAAAGCTTCCGGAGGCGGGCAGGCGCACATGAGGTTGCGGTCGCCGTAGGCCTGGTCGACACGCCGGACCGGCGGCCAGTATTTGCCGCGCCGGCCAGTGCCGTCCGGATACGCCGCCTCTTCGCGGTCGTAGGGGTGCTTCCACTCCCCCGCGATCAGCATGTCCGCGGTGTGCGGCGCGTTCTTCAGCGGGTTGTCGGCATGGTCGTACTCGCCGGACTCGACCCGGGCGATCTCGGCCCTGATCGAGATCATCGCCTCGCAGAACCGGTCGAGTTCGGCGAGGTCCTCGCTCTCCGTCGGCTCGATCATCAGCGTGCCCGCCACCGGGAATGACATCGTCGGCGCGTGGAACCCGTAGTCGATGAGCCGCTTGGCCACGTCCTCGTTGCTGATCCCGGTGCGCGCGGCGAGCGGGCGCAGGTCGATCACGCACTCGTGCGCGACCAGGTCGTTGCGCCCGGTGTACAGCACCGGGAAGTGGGGGGCCAGCCGCTTGGCCACGTAGTTGGCGGACAGCACGGCTACACCGGTGGCCGCGCGCAGGCCGTCCGCGCCCATCATCGCGACGTACGCCCAGGAAATCGGCAAGATGCCGGCCGACCCAGCGTGCGCCTCCGCGACTGGACCGACAGCCCCGCGTCCGGGCAGGAACGGCGCCAGGTGCGACCGGACCGCGACCGGTCCCACGCCGGGGCCGCCGCCGCCGTGCGGGATGCAGAACGTCTTGTGCAGGTTGAGGTGGGACACGTCCGCGCCGAACGACGGGAGCGTCGCGACGCCCGCCAGCGCGTTGAAGTTCGCGCCGTCCAGGTAAACCTGCCCGCCGGCCTCGTGCACCAGCGCGCAGACCTCGCTGACAGTCTGTTCGTACACGCCGGCCGTCGACGGGTATGTGAGCATGATCGCCGCGACCCGGCCGGCGTGCTGATCCAGCTTGGCGCGGATGTCGCCGAGGTCGATGGCACCGTCCGCGCCGCACTTCACCACCGCGACGCGCAGCCCGGCGAGCACGGCGCTCGCCGCGTTCGTGCCGTGCGCGGACTCGGGCAGCAGGCAGACGTCCCGCTCGGTGTCGCCGCGCGACGTGTGATACGCGCGGATCGCCAGCAGGCCGGCCAGCTCGCCTTGCGAGCCGGCGTTCGGCTGGACGGACACCTCGTCGTAGCCGGTCAGTGCGGCGAGCCGGGACTCCAGCGAGGCAACCAGCTCGGCGTAGCCTTCGGCCTGGGACGCCGGTGCCAGCGGGTGCATGTCCGCGAACTCCGGCCAGCTGATCGGCTCCATCTCCGCGGCGGCGTTCAGCTTCATCGTGCACGAGCCGAGCGGGATCATCGACCGGTCCAGCGCGATGTCGAAGTCCGCGAGCCGCCGCAGGTAGCGCAGCATCGCCGTCTCGCTGCGATGCTGGTGGAATACCGGGTGGGTCAGGAACTCCGAGGTGCGGAGCAGTTCCGCTGGCAGCGCGCTAGAACCGGGCACGTCGGCAACGGAAGTGCCCAGGATGGCTTCGGCCAGGGCACGGATGTCATCGTCGGTGGTCGTCTCGTCGCAGGTCACCTGCACCGCGCCGTCCGGCGCCAGGTACAGGTTGTAGCCGGCCTCGGCGGCGCGTGCCACCACCGTGTCCGGGTGCTCCGGGACGAAGCGGATGGTATCGAACCAAGCAGTGGATGTCGTTATGAGGCCATGGTTTTTAAGGGCTTCCGAGAGGGCGGCGGCCTTAGCGTGGATTGCCCGCGCGATGGCGGCCAGCCCCTCCGGACCGTGGTAGGTGGCGTACATGGCGGCGGTCACCGCGAGCAGGACCTGCGCCGTGCAGATGTTGCTTGTCGCCTTCTCGCGGCGAATGTGCTGCTCGCGGGCCTGGAGGGCGAGCCGGTAGGCGGGGTGGCCGTCGGCGTCCACGGAGACCCCGACGATGCGGCCGGGCAGCTGGCGCTTGAGCGGGTCGGTTACCGAGATGTAAGCGGCGTGCGGGCCGCCGAACCACATCGGCACCCCGAACCGCTGGGTGGAGCCGATCGCGATGTCGGCGCCGAGCTCGCCGGGCGGCTTCAGCAGCGTCAGCGCGAGCGGGTCGGCGGCGACCGTGGCCAGCGCGCCCTTGGCGTGCGCGGCCTCGATCAGCGGGGCGGGATCGCGGATCTCTCCGGTGGCGGCCGGGTACTGGATCAGCACGCCGAACAGGCCGTCGGCCGCGGCGATCACCTCGGGGGTGAGGCGGGCGACCTGAAGGTCGATGCCGAGCGGTTCGGCGCGGGTACGGAGGACCGCGAGGGTCTGCGGCAGGCAGTCCTCGTCGGCCAGGAACATGGTTCCGGAGCGGACGCCGCGGCGGGACAGCGTCATCGCCTCGGCGGCGGCGCTTGCCTCGTCGAGCAGCGAGGCCCCGGCCCACGGGAGACCCGTCAGGTCGGCGATCATCGTCTGGAAGTTCAGCAGCGCCTCAAGCCGGCCCTGGGAGATCTCCGGCTGGTACGGCGTGTACGCGGTGTACCAGGCGGGGTTTTCCAGCAGGTTGCGGCGGATCACGGCGGGGGTGATCGTGCCGTGGTAGCCCTGGCCGATCATCGACTTGAGCACCTGGTTGCGGTCGGCCATCCGGCGCAGCTCGGCCTGGGCCTGCGGCTCCGAGAGCGGGTCGGGGAGCGTGATATCGGCCTGCGTGGTGCCGGGCGGGAGCGCCGCGGTGAGCAGCTCGTCCAGCGAGGTATAGCCGAGCTCGTCCAGCATCCGCTGCTGCTCGGACGCGGACGGACCGATGTGCCGGGTGGCGAAGTCTGTCATCGTAGGCCTCCGGATACGCTCACGAAAGCCCCGTCTGTCGCCAGCATGGCTCCAGAGATGCCTGTTCCGGCCGGTCCTGGTGCCTGAGAGGTTCCGGGGATGGTTGCCCCTTCGGCGGCCCGTCTGACGCGGGATCTCTCCCAGCCGGTGTCATTGGCTGATCTCAGTTTACCCCCGGGGGATAAACTACTGCGACGGATGCGGCGCTTGGCCAGTTCGTCCACGGCGTCGCCGTCCGCGTCCACCATCCCGTCCTCGGCGCGGACCGACGGCAGCACCGCGAGGTCGCCCTCGACGTCGTGCCAGACCCGGCCGAGCGCGATGCCGAACACGCCCTGGCCGCCCTGGAGCAGGTCGATGACCTCGTCCGGCGACGTGCACTCGTAGACGCTGACCCCGTCGCTCATGAGCGTGACCTGGGCCAGATCCTCGATGCCGCGGTCGCGCAGGTGCTGGACGGCGGCGCGGACCTGCTGGAGCGAGATCCCGGCGTCGAGCAGCCGCTTGACCACCTTCAGCACGAGGATGTCCCGGAAGCTGTACAGTCGCTGGGAGCCGGACCCGTGCGCGGCGCGCACGCTCGGCTCGACCAGGCCGGTACGAGCCCAGTAGTCAAGCTGACGGTAGGTGATGCCCGCGGCGGAGCACGCGGTCGGACCGCGATACCCAACCTCCGCGCTGCTATCTTCCCCAGTCACCACCGCCACACCTCCACGGGAGCTGATTACCCACGGCAATGGCAACGTAAGCCCGCGAGGATACCAGCGTCAACGACCACCGGCGGCGTGTCGCAACCCTTTGCCACCTTTGGGGACATGCCAGGTCAAGTAGCACGTCCGAAGTCCTCGGGCGAGATCGTGTCGAGGAACTCGCGGAACTTCTCCACCTCGTCCTCCTGCTCGTCCGGGATCGCCACGCCGACCTCGTCAAGGATCTCTTCGCTGGCGAAGATCTGGGCGCCGGTGCGGAGCGCCAGCGCGATCGAGTCCGAGGGCCGGGCGCTGACCTCGGCGCCATTGGAGAACACCAGGTCCGCGTAGAAGATCCCGTCTCGCAGCGAGGTGATGTTCACCGTGCGCAACTGCACGTTGAGCACCTCGAGCACGTCACGGAACAGGTCGTGGGTGAGCGGCCGGAGCGAGACCATGCCCTGCTGGGCGAAGGCGATAGCGGTCGCCTCCACCGCGCCGATCCAGATCGGCAGGTAACGGTCCCCGTCGGCCTCCTTCAGCAGGACGATCGGGCTGTTCGACGGCATCTCGACCCGGACGCCGATGACCTCCATCTGCCGCACTACAGCTCCGTTCTCACGTCGCTTCTGGCTACTGCTCCCTTTGCCAAGGTACCACCCGCTATCTCCCGGAAGCCGTCCGCAACCCCTGCGGTTCTCCTGATTCAGCTATGAGCGGCATTGGCTCGTAACTACCCAGGCGCAGCGACGCCGAAGCCAGACCGGCGTCGGCAAGGGCGGATTCCAGCAGCGTGGCGTGCAGCCGGAGCGTGAGATCGGCGATCTGCCAGGCGGTCCGCAGCGCGGCATCGCGCGCGCCCGGGCCGCGCTGCCGCAGCCGTGGCGCCACCACCTGCTCGACCAGCGTGGCCTCCCGGTCCGCCGCGGCCTTGACCGCGCGCAGGTGCCGGGCCTGCACCCCGTACTGACGCAGTGCCATGACCGCGCGGGCCACCGCCAGCGCGTCCCCGCCGTAGGTGCGGCCGACCCGCCGGATCAGCCCGTAGTCCTCCAGTTCGGTCAGTTCCGCGTCGGAGATGCCGGCCTCGTCCAGCAGCTGGCGCCGGGTCAGGCCGTCGCCGTCCGCGGCGGCGCCGGGTGTCGTGGCGGCGCCCTCGGCCGCCGCACCCGTCGCCAGGCGCTCCTTGATCACCCGCAGCGGCAGGTAGGAGTCGCGCTGGAGGGTGAGGATGTGCCGCAGCCGCTGGACGTCGGCGACGCCGAACTTCCGGTAGCCCGACCTGGTGCGCTCGGGCTCGATCAGGCCTTCGGCCTCGAGAAACCGGATCTTGGATGTGCTGATGTCCGGAAATTCCGGACGTAGCTGAGCTAGAACCTCGCCGATACCGAACTGCCCTCGCGCCCCTGGCTCGGCTTGACTACTCATGCGTAACCCTGAGAGCCCCTGCCGTGCCGCTCGCCCGGGATGGTCTGCCCCCACAGATCCGGGCTGGTCAGGAACTGCAGCCGGAACTTGCCGATCTGCACCTCGTCGCCGCCCGTCAGCTCCGCCTCCTCGATGCGCGACCCGTTCACGTACGTGCCGTTCAGGCTTCCCACGTCGCGGACGGTAAACCGGCCGTTCTCGCGGTAGAACTCCACGTGCCGCCGGGACACCGTGACGTCGTCGAGGAAGATGTCGCTGTCCGGGTGCCGGCCGGCCGTGGTCAGGTCGTTGTCCAGGCGGAAGCTGGCCCCGGCGTTCGGCCCGCGCTTGACCAGCAGCAGAGCGGTGCCGGCCGGCAGCGAGGCGAGCGAGTCCGAATCCGGGTAGAGATCGTCGCCGTAGTCGGCGTCGTCCCGGTTCAGCGAGATCGTCGACGTGGTCTCGCCCGGCCGGGGCACGTTCGCGACCCTGGGCGGTCCGGCGCCTGGCTGACGGCTGTCCGGGCCCACCAGGCCCGCGAGCAGCGGCGTTCCGCAGTGCGAACAGTACCGAGCGTCTTCCGGATTCGGCCGTCCGCAGCGGGCGCATTGCATGACCGGCATAACTTCGTTCGCCCTCCCCTGGCTGAACTCCGGCGCTGGCGCATCCGATGCTGCCCAAGGTACCTGCCCCGAGCCACGGCGGTCCACGCGCCACGCGAACAAGCCGCGCCATCCGCGGCGTTGCGTCGCCTGTGGTCCCCGCCTCCGCCACACCGCCTATGCACCTCCGACAGTCCGCCACGTTGAGCCCGGGTCCCGAACTGGCGGTTACCACCAAGCCAACCGTATTGGGCGCGATTCTCTCATATTTACGAATTTCGCGCTGTTCGCGTCATTCGTCTGGGGTAAGGCTCCAGAGGATCGCGTAGGCAACTCAGCTTACCTGGGCACAGCAGGGGAAACCGGACGCTTCAGCTCAGCGCCCAGCGCGTCTGGCCGGTCAGCGGCCGGCGCGCTCCACCACCGCCGCCCAGTCGTCGAGCAGCTCCTGCGCGCTGTCCGCGTCGTCGCCCTCCGCCCACAGGTGCGTCACCGCGTCCGACGGGTCGGGCAGCACCAGCGCCCAGCCGCGGCCTTGCTCGATGACCCGCACGCCATCGGTGGTGTCCAGCTCCAGGTCCTGGTCGGTCGCGGACTCCACGATGGTCCGCATCACGCCGCCCTTTGCCGCCCACGGTGTCGGCACCGACCGGCGCAGCAGGTGCGCGGCCGGGATCCTGGCGTCGATCTGGCTGAGCGTCAGCCGGGTCCGCGCGACCAGCCCGAGCAGCCTGACGAAGATCGCGAGCCCGTCGATCGTCCGCGCGAACTCCGGCACCACGAACCCGCCCCGCCCGTCCGCGGCGAATATCACGTCGTCCGCGGCGGCCGCCTTCGTGAGGGCGTCCATCGAGGTGGGCGTCCACGTCACCTGCACGCCGTGGAAGCGGCAGACCTGCTCGGCCACCCGGGTGGTCGTCACCGGCAGCGCGACGCGGCCGCGGCGGCGTTCCGCGGCGACCAGGTCGAGCACCGCGAGCAGCGCCCGCTGCTCGCTGACCAGCTCGCCCTTCTCGTCCACCAGCTGTATTCGCTCGCCTACCGGATCGAACCGCACGCCGAACGCCGCCTTCGCCGAGGACACCACCTCCGCGAGCCGCTGCATGCCGGCCCGCTGTGTCGCCACCGTCTCGGTCGGCGACACCTCGTCCAGCCGGCCGTTCAGCGTGTGCACTTCGACCCCGATCCGGCCGAGCAGCCCGGGCAGCACCAGGGAGGCGGTGCCGCCTGCGCAGTCCGCGACGACCTTGAGGTTGGCCTCCCGGACGCCCTCCAGGTCCACGGAGCGGAGCAGCTCCTGGGTGTACAGGTCGACGACGCGCGGCGGGTAGGCCAGCTCGGCGATCTCGCCGGGGAACGCCCGGCGGAACTCCTGTCTGGAGAACACGCGCTCGAGCTTGCGCTGCTGCGCCTGGGAGAGTTCTGCGCCGCGTTCGTCGAGGAAGATGATGTCCACCGACTGCGGGTCGCCGGGCGTGGTGCGGACCGCGATGCCGCCGCTGTAGTTGCCGCGGGCGGTCTCGAACCTGGCCACCGGCAGCGGCTGGGCCTCCAGGTCGACCACGTTGATCGCACTGGCGTTCAGCGCGCCCTGGATGGCCCGCTTCAGTGATCGCGCGGCGCGGGATACGTCACGGGAGGTGGTGATCGTGGAGCCTTTGCGCAGCGTGGTGGCGTAGGCGCTGGCCAGTCGCACCGCGAGCTCCGGCGTCACCTCGACGTTGACCAGCCCGGACACCCCGCGCTGGCCGAACAGCGTGCGCTGGCCGCGCGACTCCCAGATCACGCTGTTGTTGACCACCGCGCCGGCCTCGATGGTCTTGAACGGGTACACCTTGACCCCGGCCGAGAGGTATGCCTCCGGCTCGATCACGCACTCGTCCCCGATGATCGCGCCCTCTTCGATCCGGACCAGCCGCATCACGTCGGTGTTCTTGCCGATCACGCAGCCCCGCAGGTTCACGCCCTGGCCGACGTAGACGTTGTTGTGCACCACGGCGCGATGGAGGAACGCACCCTCCTTGATGACCACGTTGGAGCCGACCACGGTGTACTCGCGCAGCGTTGCGCCGGCCTCCACCTTGGCGTAGTCGCCGATGCACAGCGGCCCGGTCAAGGTGGCGTCCGGGTCCACCTCGGCGCCTTCGGCCACCCAGACGCCGGGTGACACCTCGAACCCGGCGATGTCGGTGACGACCCGCCCGGCCAGCACGTCGGCCTGCGCCTTGAGGTAGCTCTCGTGCGTGCCGACGTCCTCCCAGTAGCCATCGGAGATGTAGCCGTACAGCGGCGCGCCGCGCTTGAGCAGCTTGGGGAACACATCGCCGGACCAGTCGACCACTTCGCCGGGCGGCACCTCGGCGAGCACCTCGGGCTCCATGATGTACACGCCGGTGTTGACGGTGTCCGAGAACACCTGACCCCAGGTGGGCTTCTCCAGGAATCGCTGGATCCGGCCGTCTTCCTGGGTAATCACGATGCCGAACTCCAGCGGGTCCGGTACCCGGGCGAGCCCCACGGTCACCAGGGCGCCGTTCTCCCGGTGGGATCTGACCATCGCGGTCAGGTCCATGTCGGTGAGCGCGTCGCCGGAGATGACCAGGAACGGCTGATCCCGCAGTTCGTCCTCGGCGTTCCGTACGCTGCCGGCCGTGCCCAGCGGCATGTCCTCCGTCGCGTACCGCAGGCTCATGCCGAACTCCTCGCCGTCCCCGAAGTAATTGCGCACGAGCGCGGCGAGAAACTGCACGGTGACGATCGTCTCGTCGAAGCCGTGCTTTCTGAGCAGTCGGAGGACGTGCTCCATGATGGGCCTGTTGGCGACCGGCAGTAGCGGCTTGGGCTGATTCGCGGTCATCGGCCGAAGCCGCGTCCCCTCGCCCCCTGCCATGACGACAGCCTTCAAGAGACCGCCTGCTCCTTTCCGGTCCCGGCTCCGGCGCGGACCCCGCTATGCGGACACATACCCGTTACGCAGCAAACCGCGCACCTGCACGAGATACAGCCTGGCGGATTCCCAGTAGAGGGCAGTCCCCCAGATCGCGAAGGCCCAGCCTATTACCCGAGCCAACGTCCCTCCCCAACCGGGATGGTCCCCAAGAAACAGCAAAGGAAACGCATAAAGCAGGCAAAGAGTCGCCGCCTTGCCGGCCAAGCTGACTTGCAGCCCGCGGATCCCGGTCCGCCGCCTGAGGAGTTCGAGTGCACCGCCGACGATGAGTTCGCGGCTGGCCAGCACCGCGACCAGCCACCACGGGATAATGGACCGAACGGCCAGCGCGATAATGGTTGCGGCGATGTACAACCGGTCCGCGGCGGGGTCCAGCAACGCGCCGAGCCGGCTCGTCTGGTTCAGCGCTCGCGCGATCTTGCCGTCCAGCCAGTCGGACAGTCCGGCGAGGATCAGCAGTGCGACCGCCCAGTCGTCGGCGGTCGCGGTCCGCGGGCCGAGCACCAGCCACAGGAACACCGGCACTCCGGCGAGCCTGGCGACAGAGATGGCGTTCGGTATCGTCAGGACCCGGTCGGGGGCGGCGGCCGGCGCGGCACTGACCGCGCGAGAGCCGGGATCCGCGGGCCCCGCGCCTTGGTCCACCACAACGCCGACCTTACCTTGCGGCCTTTCCGTCCTCGGGGCCAGGCGAGGGTCACCGCGGGTCGAACGCGATGTTCAGAGTGGCCACCTTGCCGTCGCGCCAGGTAACCCGCATAGTCCCGCTGCCGCCGGCGTCCCAGGCGAACCGGACAACGTCGTCGTCGCCGTTGCGGTCGTCGGACAAGCAGGTCATGGTGTCGTCCGGCGGCTGCTCTGCGTACGCCGCGGCTATGGCGTCGCGTCCGGCGAACGGGCCGACCGGGATGCCCTCGAATGACATCACCGCGTCGGGTGTGAAGGTGGCCAGGAAATCCGTCCAGTCGTTGCGCTGTACTGCCGCGTTGAACACGGCGAAATGGTCAGCGACCCGATCTCCCATGACTACATACTGGGGCACCCAGGCCCGCCACGTATCCTGATAATGAAATGACGACAGTGGATACGGGGGAACCCGCGCAGCGGGCGCCGCACGACGCCAAGGTACTGAGCGAGGCCGGCAAGCGCCGCGCGTTCGCGGTGATCAGCCATCCGGACGCTGGCAAGTCCACGCTGACCGAGGCGCTCGCGCTGCACGCATCCGCGATCACCCAGGCAGGCGCCGTGCACGGCAAGGCCGGCCGGCGCGGTGTGACCTCGGACTGGATGGCTCTCGAGCGCGACCGGGGCATCTCCATCACGTCCGCGGCGCTCCGCTTCGACTACCGCGGCACGGTGCTGAACCTGCTCGATACGCCCGGCCACGCTGACTTTTCCGAAGACACGTACCGGGTGCTCTCCGCGGTTGACTGCGCGATCATGCTGCTCGACTCCGCCAAGGGCCTCGAGCCGCAGACCCTGAAGCTGTTCGACGTCTGCCGGGCGCGCGCGGTCCCGGTGATCACGTTCGTGAACAAGTGGGACCGCCCCGGCCGCGAGCCGCTTGAGCTGCTTGACGAGATCGAGCAGCGCATCGGCCTCCATCCCGCCCCGCTGAACTGGCCGGTCGGCGTGGCCGGGGACTTCCGCGGGCTGATCGACCGGTCCACCCGCGACTACACGGTGTTCACCCGGACCCCTGGCGGTGCCGGACGGGCCCTGGAGACCGCGCTGGACGCCGGCGCCGCGGCCGCCAGGGACGGGGACGCCTACGCGGCGGCGATCGAGGAACTGGCGCTGCTCGACGAGGTGTACGGACCAGATGTCGACATGTCGATGTTTCTCGCCGGGATCGCCAGCCCGGTGCTGTTCGGCGCCGCGCTGCCTAACTTCGGCGTCCGGCGGCTGCTGGACGCGGTCACCTCGCTGGCCCCGTCGCCCATGCCGCGCGAGGATGTGAAGGGCGAGCCCCGCCCCGTCGACGCGCCGTTCTCCGGCCTGGTGTTCAAGGTGCAGGCGAACATGGACCCGGCCCACCGCGACCGGGTCGCGTTCGTCCGGGTCTGCTCGGGCCAGTTCGAACGCGGCATGGTGCTCACCCACGCGGCCACCGGCCGTCCGTTTGCCACCAAGTACGCCCAGTCCATGTTCGGCCAGGACCGGGAGACCGTCGACGTCGCCTATCCCGGCGACGTGATCGGCCTGGTCAACGCCACCGCGTTGCGCCCCGGCGACACGCTGTTCTCGCCGGAGGCTCCGGGTGTCGAGTTCCCGCCGATCCCCTCGTTCGCTCCCGAGCACTTCGCGGTCGTGCGCTGCAAGGACGCCGGCAAGCACAAGCAGTTCCGCCGCGGCATCGAGCAACTCGACACCGAGGGCGTGGTCCAGGTGCTGACCTCGGATCTACGCGGCGACCAAGCGCCGGTGCTGGCCGCTGTCGGCCCGCTGCAGTTCGACGTCGTGCTGCACCGGCTGGAGCACGAGTTCGGCGCCCGTAGCGAACTGGACCACCTCGACTACGCGCTCGCGCGGCGTACCGATCCCGAGGGCGCCGAGGCGCTGCGCGGCCAGCGCGCCGTCGAGGTGCTCACCCGCCGCCTGGACCGCGCACTGCTCGCCCTGTTCAGCGACAAGTGGCGCCTCGGCCAGATTCAGCGGGAGCACGAAGGCATCCTCCTCGAGCCCCTGCTGGCCGGCTAGCGGCGCCCCTGCTGGCCGGCTAGCGGCGCCCTTGCTGGCCGGCTAGCGGCGCCCCTGCTGGCCGGCTAGCGCGCCTGCGAGCCGCGGCAGCCGGCTGGTGAGTCGCCCGCGAGTCGCGCAGCCCGGCTGGTGAGTCGCCGCGAGTCGCGTGGCCCGACTGTGACACCCCTGCCCACGCTTTCAAATCGGGACATTTAGCCCATCCCGGGCGGGCCAGATTTATTGCGGACACTTACCCCCGCCAATGTGGGGGGGTAAGTGTCCGCAATAATTTCGTACTGGTCCCCAGATCCGGAACTCCCGTCGAACCTATCGGACAAAACGGGCCATTTGCACGGCGAGCGCGCGACACGCTGGGACCACCCGGTGGTTGGCACGGCACCGCAATAGGCTCTTCCCATGGCATCGATCGTGATTTTCGGCGGTACCGGCTACGCGGGCAGCGCGATCGCCGCGGAGGCCGTGCGCCGCGGGCATTCGGTGACCGCGGTCAGCCGGTCCGGCGGCGCGCCATCCGAGGATGTGACGGGCCGCGAGGGCAGCATCCACAACGCCGAGCTGGTGGACGAGCTCGCGGGGGACGCGGACGTGATCGTGGTGGCGGTCCGCGCCGATGGAGCGGGCCTGCGGGACGCGATAGGCCTGCTCACCGGCGCGGCGGCCAGGCACGGCGCCCGGCTCGGCGTGGTGGGCGGCGCCGGCTCGCTGCATGTCAGCGAAGGCGGTCCGCGTCTGGTGGACACGCCGGAGTTCCCCGCGCAGTTCAAGCCCGAGGCTCTGGCACACGCCGGCGTGCTTGACGAACTGCGCGCCACCCCCGAAGAGGTGGACTGGTTCTACGTGAGCCCGGGCGCCATGTTCGGCGCGTACGCGCCCGGCACGGCCACCGGTCAGTACCGGACCGGTGGCGACGTGCTGATCGTCGACGCCGACGGGAACTCGGAGATCTCCGGGCCCGACTACGCCAAGGCGTTCGTCGACGAGATCGAGTCCCCGGCGCATCGGCGGCGGCGATTCACCGTGGCGCACTGAGCGCGCTCAGCAGGATCTCGGAACGGGCAGGCGAAGCTCGCCGATGGCACCGGGGTCGTGCAGCACCGCGGCGCCGAATTCGTTGACCCGCACCGCCAGCAGGCCGTCGTACCTGGACAGGAACGGCAGCTCCCCCGCACCCCACAAGAATCGGTAGTCGTCGCGCGCGCCGGCGGCGTCGGTGTAGGTGATGTCGATCAGGCCAGCGGTGGCCGCGTATTCGAACAGGACGCACAGGGCGTACCGGCCTTCGACGATCTCCAAGGCCTTCGCCCCGGCGTGGCCAAGCGAGCCGTGATAGGAGTCGCCGATGTACAGCCGCCAGAGTGCGAGCTGATTGCGCACCACGGCCAGCGGCACATCCTCGGTATGGAGGACCTGCCAGATCATCTCGGTGTCCGCCCACACCTCCGGCTCGATCGCGGTCAGCGCCGCGGCCACGGCGGCACGCCGCGTCGGCGCGGAGGTGAGCGTGGCGGGCTTGCGCTGGCCCTTGATCACATCGATGCGTGCCAGCTCGTCGAACGAGACGCTTCGCAGCCACCTGGTCCACAGCGCGGCGAGCGCCGCGTAGCCCGGCCGGGCGAGCACATCGGCGCCGCGCGCGGTGAGCTCAAGCCGGGCACCCGCCAGCCTGGCCAGCCCGCCGGCCTGCACCAGCACGGGCCAGCCGTACGCCGCGATCGAGTCCCGCGACTCGTAGTAGTCTCCGGCCACCAGCACGTCCTCGACGAGCTTGACGGTAGTCGCCAGCGGCCTCCGGCTGCCCGCCGAACACCGCACCTCGCCGTCCGCGACAAGCTCGAGCACTGCCACCAGGTTCGACAGCGCGTCCGGCGCGGTACACCGCGTCTGCTGCGTCTGCTCCCCACCCATCAATCTGACGATAGCGGCGGCGTACCCTGTACGTGCGCATTTGCGGGGAGGCGCGATGAACGGTGTCGTTGAGGTCACCGGCGTGGACGGGTACCGCGGCGGGTGGGTCGCGGTCACCCTGCGGTCCGGCCGGGTCACGACGGTACGCGCGGCGCCCGTGCTCGCGGACCTGCTGACCGCTCCGGTCACGGTGGTCGCAATCGACATGCCGCTCGGCCTGCTGGCCAGCGGCTGGCGAGAATGCGACCGGGCGGCCGCCAGACTGCTCGGCCCGCGCCGCGCCTCGGTGTTCGCGATACCGCCCAGGCCAGTGTGGCAGCAGGGGACCTACGCGGCGGCGAACGCGCTGTGCAAGGAGCTGACCGGCAAGGGCATGAGCGCGGAGGCCTACGGCCTGCGCGCCAAACTTCTCGAGGCCGACGCGTACCGCGAGGCGTGCGACTACCCGGTATACGAGGTGCACCCTGAGCTGGCTTTCACCGCGATGGCAGGTGCGCCACTGCGGGACAGCAAGCACACCGCAGCCGGCCGCGACCGGCGGCACGAGCTGCTAGCCGCCCAGGGCATCCGTATCCCGGAGCGCGCCAGCGCCCGTCCGCCCGCGCCACTCACCGACACCCTGGACGCCGCCGCCGTCGCATGGACCGCGCACCGCATCGCCACCGGCACAGCGCAGACCGTGTCCGCCCGCGCTCAGCCCGACGATCGCGGACGCCCCATCGCGATCCGCTACTGACCGGGTTCCGGCCGCGACGCTGGCGCGCCGCGACCGGAGCGGTACGAGCAGCGGGGCGGCGCGCGACGACCTCCACAATCATGAAATATCGGCTTATTCCGGGCACGCGGTCGGGTGCGCCATTGCGGACACCGACTCCCGATCTGGGTCCTGTTGGCTTGTTCCGGGGGCCGGCCGGGTTCGCTGGCCGTCCGGTGGGGTTCGCTGGCCGCCCGGTGGGTCGGCGGACGGCTTCGATGGGCGGGCCGGGCCCCGTTAACGTGGTGTTTTTGCCTTTCGTGGTAACGCGGCCCCCGCGTACGGGGGTCGATCTACCACGAACGGCAAATCGCACACGTTGCTGACGGCGAACGCAGCGGGCAAATACGGCACGGCGGACAAATGGCGCGCGGGGTGGGCGACACCGCGCGGACGGGGCGCGGACGGCCCGTGGACGGCGCGCGGACGGCCCGTGGACGGCGCGCGGACGGCCCGTGGACGGCGCGCGGACGGCCCGTGGACGGCGCGCGGACGGCGCGCGGGCGGACGGCGCGCGGGCGGACGGACACCGGGCGGACGATGGCGCGCGGGCGGACACCGGGCGCGTGGGACGGGTCGCGGCGGGCTGGGCTCAGGCGTTGATGCGGTTCAGGGCTTCGGTGAGGCCGGCCAGGCCGATGGGGCCTAGGCTGAGCGCGGCGGTGTGCCACGCCTTCAGGTCGAACCCGGGGCGGCGGCGTGCCTCGTCCCGTGCGGCGAGCCAGGCACGCTCCCCCAGCTTGTAGGAGATCGCCTGCCCCGGCCAGCCGAAGTACCTGACGATCTCGGCGTGCACCCGGTACGGCTCAGCGCGGCCCCGGTCCCGGAGCACCTCGCAGGCCTTGTCGAACGTCCACGGCGAGCCGTCGGGCAGCGGCAGCCCGAGGTGCACGCCGATGTCGATGACCACGCGGGCGGCGCGGATCGCGGATCCGCCGAGCATGCCGAGCCGGGTGCCCGGCTCGTCGAACCAGCCGAGTTCGTCGGCAAGCCGCTCCGAATACAGCGCCCACCCCTCCCCGTGCCCGCTCACGAAGTTGCCCTTGGCGAACCTGGACAGCCGGTCCCCGGCCATTCTGGCCGCGCCGTTCTGCAGGTGGTGGCCGGGCACGCCCTCGTGGAAGACGGTGGACAGCTCGTTCCACACCGCGAACCGCTCGCGCCCGCCGAGCGGCCACCAGGTGCGGCCCGGCCTGGTGAAGTCCTCGCTGGGCGGGGTGTAGTAGGCGGCTCCCGACGTCGAGCCGCGGGCCAGCACGGCCTCGACGGTGCGCAACTGCTCGGCGATGTCGAAGTGCACCCCGTTGAGCCGCTCGATCGCCAGGTCGTGACGATCCTGGAGCCAGGCCAGGTAGGCGTCCTCGCCGTCGATGAACTGCGTGTCATCCAGGATCGCGGAAGCCTCCGCCACGCTCGCTCCGGCCTTGACCAGCGAAGCTTCCGCGGCCATCTCGGCCTCGATCCTGGCGAGCTCCGCCCAGCCCCACTCGTAAGCTTCGGTGTAGTCGAGGTCCGCGCCGAGGCTCATCCGCGCGTTGACCGTGTACCGCTCCGCGCCGACCCCGTCGGCCGACGCCGCGCGTGGCGCGTACTCCTCCCGCAGGTACCTGGCGATCTCGGCGTAGCCCGCGTCCGCGGCGGCCGCCGCGGACGACAGCTCTGTGGCCAGCGGCCCGTCGCCGTAGCCGGCGACCAGGTCACGGTGGGTCCCGACGTACTGGTCGGCTTGGATGGCGCCCTCGAGCGCCTGGCGCCGGGCCGCCGGCAGGCCCCGCGCCAGCCCTTCGTCCAGGCTCGCCCGCCAGCCCTGGAACATCGCGGGTATCGCCGCCATCCGCGCCGCGATGTTGCGCCACGCGTCGTCGTTCCCGCGCGGCAGCAGGTCCACGCTGTCCCGGACGGTGGCCACCCGGCCGAACGGGGTCCGCAGCTCGCGTAGGTGCTCGCCCGCCTCGTGCAAGGCCAGCTCTGACTCCAGCCGCTCCCGCAGCAGCGCGGCGGCCAGCACATCGTCCGGCCCAGACGGCCCAGACGGCCCAGACGGCCCCGAAAGCCCGGCAGACGACAGCTTGCGCAACTCCGCCAGCGTGCTCGTGATCAGGTCCGCCCGCGCCTGGTAGCCCTCCGGGCTGTAGTCGGTGGCGGCACCGAACGGAGCGCTGATCCCGCGCATCCCCGTAGCCACGGGATCCAACGCCGCCTGACGGTTGATGTAGTCGTCGCAAAGCCGGAACACTGGTGTCATACGAGCACCTTAACCGGTTGCGATCATGTGGTAGCGGACTTGTGTCCCATCGCCGCGTAGCTGGGCACGATCGTCTTCGGCGTGCCCGGATCGGGCCGCCATTCGTTCAGCGTCACGACCCCGGGTTCCACCATCTCAAGCCCGGCGAAGTAGCGCGCCACGTCGGCCCGGGAGCGGCAGGTGAGCTTGTCTTTTCCGACCTCGTTCCAGCGGCGGATGCACTCGACCATGCCCGCGTCCTCGCTCGCCGGGTGCTGGATGGTCAGGTAGCTGCCCGGCGCGAGCGGCGCCAGCAGCCTCGCGACGATGTCCCGCGACTCCTGGTCGTCGACCACGAAGTTCATGATGCCGATCAGCATCAGGCCGACGGGCTCGCCGAAGTCCAGTGTCCGGCCCGCCTCCCGCAAGATGGTGTCCGGGTCGTGCACGTCGGCGTCGATGTAGTCGGTCGCACCCTCCGTCGTGCCGACCAGCAGCGAGCGCGCGTGCACGAGCACGATGGGGTCGTTGTCGACGTAGACGATCCGGCTCTCCGGCGCGATGGACTGTGCCACCTCGTGCGTGTTGTTCGCCGTGGGCACGCCGGTGCCGACGTCGAGGAACTGCCGGATGCCGGCCTCTCCGGCCAGGTACCGCATGGCGCGGCCAAGGAAGTCCCTGCCGTACTTCGCGACGTCGCCGAGCACCGGCAGGGCGGCGCAGATCTGCTCGGCGGCCTCCCGGTCCGACTCGAACCAGTCCTTGCCACCGACCAGGTAGTTCCACACCCGCGCCGAGTGCGGCACCGAGCCATCGATCTTCGGCATGCCCACCACGCTCTGGATGCGGACCTGACCATGCGTCATCGCCGTCGACCTTTCTCAAGAGGTGACAACTCAGGCTATGGCCAGCGCCCCCAGCGCGGAACCGCCCGGCATACCTATCTTTGCTTCAGGTAACCCGCCCGCTCCAGGTAGGGAGTGATGCCGCCAAGGTGGAATGGCCAGCCGGCGCCGAGGATCATGCACAGGTCGATGTCCTCCCGCCCGGCCACCACGCCGTCGTCGAGCATGACCTGGATCTCCTCGGCCAGCGCGGTCAGCGCCCGCGTCAGGACCTGGTCCCCCGTGGACGGATGATCACCGCCGGCCAGCAGCGCGGCCACGTCCGGGTCGAGCGAGAAGTCCGGCCGGTACACCGCGGTCTTCCCGGCGGACACCAGGGCACGCAGCTTGGGCGACACTCCGAACCGAGAGGGGAACGCGGCAGCAAGCGTCTCCGCCACGTGCAGCGCCACGGCCGGACCCACCAACTGCAAAAGCAGGAACGGCGGCATCGGGAGTCCCAGCGGGTCGGCGGCGTGCTCGGCCACGTCGAACGGCGTGCCCTCGTCCACGGCTTCGGTGATCGACCCGAGGAAGCGGGTCAGCAGCCGGTTCACTACGAATGCGGGTGCGTCTTTCACCAGCACGCAGTTTTTCTTCAGCGCCTTGCCGACCGCGAGCGCGGTGGCCACGGAGGCATCGTCCGACGCGGCCGCGCGCACCACCTCCACCAGCGGCATCATCGCGACCGGGTTGAAGAAGTGGAACCCGACAACCCGCGATGGGTAAGCCAGCTCCGCGGCCATCGACGACACGGACAGCGACGAGGTGTTCGTCGCCAGTACGCAGTCCGGCCGTACCACGGCCTCGACGTCGGCGAACACCTTCTTCTTGACCGTCATCTCCTCGAAGACGGCCTCGATGACGAAATCCGCGTCCGCGAACGCGGCGATATCAAGCGACCCGGTCACCAGCCCGGTGAGCCGGGCCGCCGCGTCCGCGGACAGCCGACCCCGCGCGGCCAGCTTGGCGATCTCCCCGTGCACATGACCGACACCCGCCTCCAGCCGCGACGAGTCCAGATCGGTCAGGACCACGGGCACCTCGAGCCGCCGCGCGAACAGCAGCGCGATCTGCGCCGCCATCAGGCCAGCCCCGACGATGCCGACCTTCGTCACCGGCCGGGCCAGCGACGCATCGGGCGCACCAAAAGCGTGCCGCGCCCGGTGCTGCGTCAGGTCGAACGCGTAAAGGCTGGCCTTGAACTCGTCGCTGACGAACAGATCCGCCATCGCCTCGTCCTCGGCGGCGAACCCCTCGTCCCGCGACCGCTCCCGCGCGGCCGCCACCAAGTCGATAGCCCGGTACGGCGCGGGCGCGGCGCCGTGCACCTTGCCGTCCGCGAAGAACCTGGCCGCCGCGACAGCGGCGTCCCACTCCTCAGCCGGCGCCAGCTCCTGACGCGCAACGGCAACCGAGCCGGACAGCACCCCAGCCGCCCAGCGCAGCGACTCCACCAGGAAGTCGGCGGGCTCGAACGTCGCGTCGAACATGCCGAGATCAAGCGCCTGAGCGGCCCGCAGCATCTTGTTCTGCGACAGCGCGTTCTCCACGATCACCTTCAGCGCCGGCCCAGGCCCGATCAGCCGCGGCAGCAGGTACGTCCCGCCGGCCCCGGGCAGCAGCCCGAGGAAGCATTCGGGGAACGCCACGGCGCTGACGTCGGACGAGATCGTCCGGTACGTGCAGTGCAGTGCCACCTCCAGCCCGCCGCCCAGCGCCACGCCGTTCACGAACGCGAACGTCGGCACGGGCAGTTCGCCGAGCCGCCGGTACACGTGGTGCGCGAGCCGCATCACGTCCAGGCCCTGTTCCCGCGACGAGATCAGCGCCGCGCCCTTCAGGTCGGCACCGACCGCGAAGATGAACGGCTTGCCGGTCACCCCCACGGCCACGATGTCGGACCGGGCAGCCACCGAGTCCAGCGCGTGCAGCAGGGAGAGCAGCCCGCCGGGGCCGTGCGAGTTCGGCTTGGTGTGGTCGAAGCCGTTGTCCAGCGTGATCAGCGCCATCGTGCCGGCCCCGCCCGGCAGGGCGACGTCGCGCACCAGCGCATGCGTCACGACCTCATCGGGAAACTGCGACCGGATCGCGCTTTCGTCGAGCCACAGCTCGTTCCGCTCAGTCATCGATCTTCTCCCACAGGACAGTGCCGCCCATGCCCATCCCGACGCACATCGTGGTCAGGCCGTACCGTGCGCTCGACGAGGCGAACTCCCTGGCGAGCTGGATCATGAGCCGCACGCCGGACGACGCCAGCGGATGGCCGAACGCGATCGCGCCGCCCCACGGGTTCACCCGCGGGTCCTCGTCGTCGATCTTGAAATGATCAAGGAAGGCGAGCACCTGCACGGCGAACGCCTCGTTGATCTCGATCAGCCCGATGTCGTCAATGGTCATGTCGTTGCGGGCGAGCAGCGCCTCGGTGGCCGGCACCGGCCCGATCCCCATGACCTCGGGCTCCACGCCGGCGAACGCGAAGTCGACCAGCCGCATCCGCGGCTTCAGGCCCAGCGACCGCGCCGTATCCAACCCGGCCACGATGCACCCGGTGGCACCGTCGTTCAGGCCCGCCGAGTTGCCCGCGGTGACCCGGCCGTGCGGGCGGAACGGTGTCTTCAAGCCGGCGAGCCCTTGAACCGTCGTGTCCGGCCGCGGCGGCTCGTCGACCGACGCCAGCCCCCACGCGCCGGCCGCGTCGCGGACCGCGACCGGAACCAGGTCGGCCTGGATCCGGCCAGCGGCGTACGCGGCGGCCACCTTGTGCTGGCTCGCCGCCGCGTAGGCGTCGGCGCGGGCCTTGGTAATGGCCGGGAACCTGTCGTGCAGGTTCTCCGCGGTGGCGCCCATCACCAGCGCGGACGTGTCTACCAGCCGCTCGGAGACGAACCGCGGGTTGGGATCGACGCCCTGGCCCATCGGATGATGTCCCATGTGCTCGACGCCGCCGGCGATCGCCACGTCCAGCGCGCCGAAGGCAATCGACGCCCCCACGTTCGTCACCGCGGTCATCGCGCCCGCGCACATCCGGTCGATCGCGTAACCGGGCACCGACTTGGGCAGCCCGGCCAGCACGGCGGTGGCCCGGCCGATGGTCAGGCCCTGGTCGCCGGTCTGCGTGGTGGCGGCGATGGCCACCTCGCCGATCCGCTCGGGCGGCAGCTCCGGGTTTCGCCGGAGGAGCTCGCGGATGACGCTGACGACCATGTCGTCGGCGCGGGTCTGGGCGTACAGGCCATTCGGGCCTGCCTTGCCGAACGGGGTGCGGACGCCATCGACGAAGACGACGTCCCGGTCACGAGCGCTGCTTCTAGCCACAACCCCTATGCTACTCGTGAGTAACCATCGCGGTAAGCACCGGGGTCCCGGCCAAGATAGGCCACGACGCGGTCCCCCGCGCTGGCGTTCGGCGGGGTCGCGACCGGGCTGGCGAACAGCCCGCGGCGATCGGGGACGAGCGCGGGCAGTAGCCGGATCAGCGGCCGGGCGAGTTCGCCCGGCAGCGCGCGGCCGTGGCCGCTCGCGACGTAAATGTCCCAGCCGTGCACGGCGATCTCCATCGCGCCGGTGGCCAGCGCGATCCGGCCGGGCATCGGCAGGCCGTTGACCTCGATCACCGGGATGTCGCTGATGAACAGGGTGCAGAGCAGCTCCGCCGCCCGGTCCCTGAGCAGTTCGACGGCGTCGGCCATTTCGTCAGCCTGTCCGTGGCGAGGGCACATGCTCAGCGTGCCGGTACTGAGGGCCTCGTCGAAGGCCGCCATCGAGTCGCCCAGGTGCCGCAGCAGCTCCTCGACGTCCCAGTCCGCGCACGGGGTGGGCCGGGCCAGGTCAGCGGTGGTGAGCAGCGCGGCCGCCTTCAGCGCATAGCTGACCGCGCCCGCCACGAGGACTGCCGCTGGCACTGCATCCGTCACGTCTATGTAGACCGGAGAACCGCCCGGAATTAACCGGTTTTCTTGCGGAGAAACTCGCGGAGCCGGTCCAGCGGCCAGGTGTTGATCACGTCGTCCGGGGTGAGCCAGCCGCGCTGGGCGGTGCCGACCCCGTACGGCATGTTCCCGAGGTTCGGCACCGAGTGCGCGTCGCTGTCAATGGCGAACCTCACCCCGGCGTCGCGGGCCGCCCTGATGTGGTCCGACGGCAGGTCGAGGCGCTGCGGCGAGGCGTTGATCTCCAGCGCCGTCCCGGTCCGCGCGGCCGCCTTGAACAGCTCGCCGAAGTCCACGTCCACCCCGGCCCGCTTGCCGATCCGCCGGGCCGTCGGATGCCCGATGACGTGCACGTACGGGTTCTCGCAGGCGGTGATGAACCGCCGCGTCATGTCCGCCCGGGACTGGTCGAAGTGCGAGTGCACCGACGCGACGCAGATGTCGAACAGGCCGAGGAACTCTTCCCCCCAGTCCACCGAGCCGTCCGGCGCGATGTTCAGCTCGGTGCCGTGCAGCAGGGTCAACGTGGTGTCCAGCGCCCGCACCCGCGCCCGCTGCTCGATCATCTTCTCGTCGGTCATCCGCTGCATGATCAGGTTCGGCGCGTGGTCGGTGACCGCGTAGTACTCGTACCCCAGCCGTTCGGCCGCTTTTACCATCTCTTCAAGCGAGGCCACCCCGTCGGTGAGGTTGGTGTGGGTGTGCAGGTCGCCTTTCAGATCATTTGTCCGAACGAGCTGTGGTATCTCGCCACGGGCCGCCGCTTCGACCTCTCCCCTGTCCTCGCGCATGGCGGGCGGCACCCAGCGCAGGCCGAGGCGTTCGTACACCTCTTCTTCGGTACGGCTTACGATCAGCTCGTCGGTTTCTGCCTGGAACAGCCCGTACTCGGAGAGCTTGAGCTTCTTGCGGACCGCGATCTGCCGGGTGGCTACATTGTGCGCCTGGGAGCCGGTGAAGTACTGGAGCGCCGCGCCCCACGCGTCCAGCTTCACCACCCGCAAGTCGACCTGGAGATTTGTCGAGGGGGGTCCGGGGGGATGCCTCCCCCCGGAAAGAGGGATGCGGATGGAGGTCTTCGTGGGGCCGCTGACAATGACCTCGCCGAACGTCTTGAATGCGTCCATCAGCGGCCCGGACTCGTCCGCCGCGGCGAGGATGTCGACGTCGCCTATCGTCTCCCGCCAGCGGCGCAGCGAGCCCGCGTAGGTGCACCGCTGGCACCCCGGCACCGCGCTGAGATGGTCGACGATGGTCGTCGCGGTCTCCAGCGCGACGTCGAGCAGCACCCGGTCCGTGCCCTGCCGGTACACCTCGATGCCGTGCAGGATGCGCTGGCCGCTCTGTGGCCCGAAGCCCTTGAGCCCGTCGAGCCTGCCCTCCTTGACCGCCTCGGCCAGGGCGTCGACGTCCTGTACGCCCAGCTCCTGGCAGAGCAGGAGCGCGCGCTTCGGCCCGAGCCCGGGGATCCTGGTCAGCTTCCGGACCCCAGCCGGAACCTTGCCCCGCAGTTCGTCCAGCGCGGCGAACGTGCCGAACCGGTTCACCTCGTCGATCTTGGCAGCGATCGAGGCGCCGACGCCGGGGATCTTCTGGAGCTGCTTGACGTCGAGCTGTGCCGTGTCGCCGGGGTGGCCGGCCACCGAGCGGGCCGCCTTCTGGTAGTTCCTGGCGCGGAACGGATCGCCGCCGGTGATCTGGAGCAGTTCGGCGTACTCGTTCAGGAGGCTCGCGACAGTCTCGTTCGGGCTCGCCATGCCGGAATTATCGCAGCTAGCACCAGGCCGGCGAACGCGAGCAGGCCGCCAAACACATACGCGTTGCCGGCCAGCAGCTCCAGGCCACGCCAGTGATACTCGGCGTACTCGGGCTGATCCCCGTACTTGTAGTAAGTGGTGAACGGGTTGGAGTTCGGCGCGTACCAGATCCAGCCCCAGTAGAACGTCTGGCCGTCGGTGCCGGTCTTGGTGACGACCTCCCACATGATCTTGCCGTACCAGGAGCCGGGCCAGGCGGCGAATACGACCAGGATCGCCAGCACCGAGCCGGCGAGGGCGTATGTTTGCCGTCGCATGCCGTGCTGCCAGGCCCGCCAGGCGTACCAGCCGGCCACCGTCATGGCCGGGGCGATCCACACCCAGTGGTGGTCCCAGCTGATCGGCGAGATCAGGTCACCGGTGAGCTCGGCGAGCAGGATGGCCGGCAGCAGATGACCAGCCCGGTCCAGCAGGGCGGCGGCGGCCACGCCCACGACGAGCACGACGAACGCGACCACGTAGTAGAACGGCTTGCCCGCGTGAATACTGCCGGCCAGCCGGGTGATCAGCCCGTCCAGCGACTGGTTGCCCAGCCAGCCGGTGAACCCGGTCCGGCCGCCGTTGTAGAAGATCCCGCCGAACCAGTACTTCGACGAATCCTTACCGATCACCGCGAAGCCCACCACGAGCGTGGCCACGAACCCGGCGATCACCATGGCCGCTTCGCGGAACTTCCTGGCCAGCAGCAGGTACGGGACGAAGATCAGCGGGATCAGCTTGATGCCGGCCGCGACTCCGGTCAGGAAGCCCTTGTTTCTTCGGGTGTCCGGCTGGGTCAGGTCCCAGAGGATCGCGGCCATCAGGATCAGGTTGATCTGGCCTAGGTAGATGTCGCGGAACACCGGCTCGGTCCAGATCGCCACCGCCGAGGCGAGCAACGTAGCACCGATCTTGACCTTGCGGTCGAGGCGGATCTTGCCGGTGGCGGCCAGGCCGCCGAGCGTGAACCAGATCGCGGCCAGCAGCGCGAGGAAGTTCACGATCGTGTCCACCACGGTCGAGGCGCCCGTGGACAGGAACGACACCAGCACGAACGCCACCGCGGCGAACGGCGTGTAGGTGAACTGGAGGCTGTCCTTACCGCCCGACCGGGTCCAGCCGTACAGCGGGCTGGGGCTCGCGTGCGGGTTGTAGTAGCGGGATACCTTCCCCGTGTGGGAAACCTGCTCGGTCACGTGACGGACGATCAGGCCGCCGGACCGGTAGACGCTGAGGTCGATCATGTTCAGCGTCCAGGCCTCCATGTGCATGGCCAGGTAGGCCAGCCAACCGCCGAACGCGACGGCGAACGCGGCTATGCCGATGATGAGCAGCCGGTTTCCGCGCCGCTTGGCGCTGGTGGCAGAACTGGGCGTGCTGGTCAGAACCGAACTCACCTGGCCAACCATAGTGGCTCGGGGTGGCGAGGAGGTCCGGGAAAGCCTCCCCCGGTAAGATTCTCCAGGGGGTCCGGGGGAAGCATCCCCCGGAGACTTCCCAAGCGGAGGCTGAGATGACCGATACCCAGGCCGCCGGAGTGGCGGACACGCCCGGGACACGAATCGCCCGGGTACGGCGAGCCGCGATAGGCGCCGTGTTCATGCTGATCATCCAGTTCGTCCTCGGAATTATCTACAACCTGTACGGGACGGCCCCGGAATCCGGCAAATCCATCGGGTGGTTCTCTAACGGCTGGCTTGCCCTGCACGTGATTCTGGGCATCCTGCTGATCCTGGCGGGCATCGGTCTGGTCGTCCAGTCGGTGCGGACCAGCAGCGGCCTGGCCAAGGGCCTGTCGGTGGTCGGCCTGGTCGGGATCATCGCCGCGTTCGGGTCCGGCGCCGACTTCGCCAGCAGCGGCAAGGCTGGCTCGTCGCTCGGCATGGCGCTGGCGTTCGCGGTGGCGCTGATCTGCTACGTGGTCCTGCTCATCCGGCTGCCCGGCGAGTCCTGAGGGCTTATGAGCTTATGAGCGGCGTCAGCCAGTTCGTCTTCTCCGGCCCGTTGCTGCTGGCGATGCCGGTGGCGGCGGCCGCCGGAGCGATCACGTTCCTGTCGCCCTGCTGCCTGCCCCTGGTCCCCGGCTTCATCTCCTACGTCACCGGCATGGCGGGCTCGGGCGGCAACGCTCCCGCGGCCGCCCCCGCCCCCGCTCTTGCGGGCGCCGCGGTTACGGCTGGCGGGGCCGCCACGGCTAGCGGGGCCGCCACGGGCAAGGGCGCGGTTGCCTCCCCACCGGTCCCAGCGGCCCCACCGGTCGCTCCGGCACCGCCGGCCGCTCCGCCACGGAGTCGCATCGTGGTCGGCACGTTGCTGTTCGTCATCGGCTTCTCGCTGGTCTTCGTCGCCGAAGGCGCCATCTTCGGCAGCCTCGGCCACCTGCTGACCGGGCACGGCCGGCTGGTCACCCGGGTGCTCGGCGGGGTCACGATCGTGCTCGGCCTGCTGTTCGCCGGGGCGTTCGACCGCTTCTCGTTCGCCGGCCGGATCGTCCGCCCGGCCGCCCGCCCCCAGGCAGGCCTGGCCGGTGCGCCGCTGCTCGGGATCATGTTCGGCCTCGGCTGGACGCCCTGCATCGGCCCGACGCTGACCGCCGTGGACATGCTGTCCACCTCGACCGGGACCGCGCTCCGCGGCGGGCTGCTCGCGTTCGTCTACTGCCTCGGGCTCGGCATCCCGTTCCTGCTCATGGCGTTGGGCGCGTCGCGGGCGATGCGCGCCTTCGCGTTCGCCCGCCGCCACGCAGCGGTCATCACCCGCATCGGCGGCGCCATGCTGATCTGCGTCGGCCTGCTCGAGGTGACCGGCGTCTGGTACACGTTCATCAGCTGGCTCCAAACCCACTGGACCAGCTACGAAGCCCCCCTGTAACCCGCCCCCGCCTCCTCCCGCGCCCGCACCTCCCTGCCACCGGCCCCGGCACCTCCCTGCCACCGGCCCCGGCACCTCCCTGCCACCGGCCCCGGCACCTCCCTGCCACCGGCCCCGGCACC
>Ga0070741_10005794_pt1 | contig 27046 bp, 21 predicted proteins | sample Coa_R1_4_FD_66440 | JGI IMG/M metagenome (GOLD analysis project Ga0070741, IMG submission 66440) | Surface soil microbial communities from Centralia Pennsylvania, which are recovering from an underground coalmine fire - Coalmine... | ecosystem: Environmental > Terrestrial > Soil > Unclassified ...
GTCTCGTATTAAGTATTGGCGTCAACCAGAGAGTCGCAGCCTATCGCCCATGCCGACGGATTTGCCTGAACAACCCGGTCAAGGCTACGCCTACAAGGCCTCGCTGATAGGCTCGGCCCATCAGTTCGAACTGACGGAGCGGGGGTTGTCGTGGCGCATCGGCCGTCGCAGCGGCCTTTGGGACTATGCCGACATCGCGAGCGTCCGCCTGTCGTATCGTCCGGTATCAATGCAGGCACGGCGATTCCGCGCCGATCTCAGAAAGAATGACGGCGGATGGCTCGCCATCCTCTCGACCAGCTGGCAGACGGCGGCGCTGATGGCGCCGCAGGACAAGGATTATCGTGCTTTCATCATCGAACTGCATCGGCGGATGGCGAAGGCGGGAAGCCGTGCCGTTCTGAGCGGCGGTCTTCACCCGCGCGTCTATATGGCGGCGATTGCTTGCGTGGCGCTGCTCGCGATTGCGATGGCAGGGCTGCTGTTGCAGTCGATCGCGACGGGGCAATGGGCGGGCGCGCTCTTCCTGATCGGCTTTGCCGCTCTGTTCGCGTGGCAGGTCGGCGGCTTCATCGCGCGCAACCGGCCTCTGAATTACACCTTCGACGATTTGCCGAAAGCGCTGTTGCCTTAAGTTCCGCAATCTATTCCGTCGACTCGAAATCCTCTTCCTTGCCTTTGAGGATTTCTGTCAACGTCTGCAACGCCGCATCGAGCTGTTCGATCGGCGGCGCCGCCAGTGCCAGTCGTATGGCATTGGGCGCATGGCCGGGCGCGGCCGCGAATGTAGTCGAAGGTGTCAGCGCGATGTCGCGCCGCGCGGCGGCTGCGACGAATGTCTGCGATCGCCAATGCGGCGGCAGCGTCAGCCACAGATGATAAGCCTTGCTGTTGGCCTGAATCTGGAAGCCGGCGAGATGCGCGGTTGCCACCTTCTGGCGCTGCTGCGCATCGATCCGCTTCAGCCTCGTCAGCTCAGTGACGGTGCCATCGCGCATCAGCTGCTGGGTGGCCGCAAATGCAAAGCCCAACGCGGGCCATCCGCCCGCGCGCACCGACGCCATGATCGGTTCGCGCAAAGCGCGCGGCGCCACGATCATCCCGAGCGACAGTCCGGGGGACACGATCTTCGACAAGCTCTCGAATACGACGCAGCGATCCGGTGCGAGGCTTGCGAGCGGCGGCTCGTCGTCCAGGAATCCGTAGACCATATCTTCAATGATGAGGAGGTCGAGCTTCTCGACGACGCGCAACACGTCGGTGCGCCGCGCCGGCGGCATCGTCATGCCCAGCGGATTCTGGGCGACGGGCTGCAGATAGACCGCCGACAAATGCGCATCGCGATGCGCCTTTTGTATAGCGTCGGGACGCACGCCGTTCTCGTCCATCGCCAACGGCACCAGTGTGATGCCGAGTCGCGCGGCGATGCCCTTGATGAACGGATAGGTGAAGGCTTCGACGCCGCATCGCCCGCCCGGCGGAACGATAGCTGCAAGCACGGCCGCAACGCACTGCCTGCCATTGGCTGTGAAGATCAACTGATCCGCAGCTGGCGCCCAATGTCGGCTGCGCTGCGAGAGATAGTCCGCCGCGATGCTCCGCGCCGTCGGCGTTCCGCCGCTGGTGACTTGCCTCAGCGCCGTCTCAAGCGCCTCCGGCCGGTTCAGCGACTGCAGGCTCTTTGCAATGAGCGCGGACTGCACTGGCAGCACAGGATAACTGATCTCGAGGTCAATCCGCGCGCGTACCGGTTCGCTGGACACCGTGGGGCGAGGCTCTCCCGATATGAACGTGCCGCGTCCGACTTCGCCGACCGCAAGGCCGCGGCGTAACAGCTCGGCGTAGACGCGGCTCGCTGTCGAGACGGCGATCTTGCGCTCGTAGGCGAAAGTCCGCTGCGGCGGCAGACGGCTTCCGGGCTTGAGCGCGCCTGAGGCGATTTCGGCGGCGACAGCGTCGGCGAGCTTCAGATACTCGAACTTTGACATTATTGCTCCGAGAGCAATGTTTCACTTGCTCCGAGACATTTACGAGATCATTTAAGGGCCATCAAGCCCCGTGATGCACCGAGGACGGCGATAGCAGTCCGAGGTGGCGAAGGGTGAGAAGCGCTGATGTCGCCGCTTCGCGCCACGGCACTGCTTTGCCGCGCAGGCCAATGACGAGGAGAACCGCCGTGACACTTTCCTGCACCCGCTCCAGCCCGACAGGTGAATGGGGCAGGCGGCTCTCCGCTTGCATGAGCCGCGTGCTGACCTTTTGGGCGCGGCGCGAAACCATCAAGGTGCTGCGCGAACTCGACGATCATCAGCTTCGCGACATCGGATTGCCGCGCCATCAGATCGAATCCGTGATCAAGCACCACCGGGACTCGGGCGCTTCATCGTTCGGTTAGATCGCGCACGAGGCGGCTGCGCTTCGCGCGAGCGGCATCGATTCGGAGAGAGAAAATGAGCGTCATGTCTTCCGAAAGGAGCGTTCCTGCCTCAGTTCCATGGAGGCGGGGCCTCGTCAATTGGGCGATGCGCACCATCATGCAATGGAGGAGCGGGCAAATGATCCAGATGCTTCGCTCACTCGACGACCGTCAGCTCCACGATATGGGACTTTCGCGCGATCAAATCGAAGCTGCCGTGCACGCTCGCTACGAATCGGATGTCGCGCGGTTTCGCTGAGCAAGCGCGATTATGATCAAAGTCGACTCAGTGCCGCACCACCAGCACCGAGCATTTGGCGTAGCGCACGACGTGACCGGCGTTGGAGCCGAGAAAATAGGTGCGCATCGCGGGGCGGTGCGAGGTCATCACGATCAGGTCGGCTTTGACGGCGGCAGCTTCTTCGAGGATCTCGTGATAGATGCCGCCCTGGCGCACGGTGGTTGAAATGCGGTTGGCGTCGATGCCGGATTCCTGCGCGACGATGGCGAGCGCCTCTTCCGAGGTCTGCCGCTGCTGAACGTCGAAATCGGCCGGCACGTATTCGGCGAGCATCACTGGGGTCATCGGCAGGACATTGAGCAGCCGCACCTTTCCGTTCCAGGTCTGCGAGAGCGTTGCTGCGGTCGCAAGCGCGGGCCGTGCCAGATCGGTGTCGGCGAGATCAAGCGGCACGAGAATGGAACTGAACATCTGCGCCTCCCCTGTGACCTCGAACCTGCCCCCGGACGAGACACCGAGGGCATGCTCGGTTCGGAACCAGCCTAGTGTGCCGTTCAGAAGTCCGCATCATTGTTGCCGCGGGTACCTTCATGCGGACTTCTGAACCAAAGCCACACTAGATCAATAAATTAGCTAGTGTCCTTTCGATTCCGAAGTTCGAAACGTGACTCCGAAAATTGCTACGAACTTCGGAATCGGGACACTAGCATAATTCGAATCGGGCCTTCAGACGAAGCGAGACTTCCGGATGAGTGACCGCATCGCACAAGCGAACGGAGCCGGATCTCACTCGCCCTAGTGTGGCGGTTCAGAAGTCCGCGCCATTGTTGCCGCAGGTACGTCATGCGGATTTCTGAACCAAAGCCACACTAGATCAATAGGTTTGCTCGTGTCCTTTCGATTCCGAAGTTCGAAACGTGGCTTCCGAAAATGCTACGAACTTCGGAATCGGGATACTAGGTCTGCTTGATCAGCTTGGGGCTGATGAAAACTTCGAGGCGGCCGCGCCGCAGGCCGATATTCGTCCAGTCGTCGACGTCGAAATCGATGATGGCAAGTCCCGCCGTCGGCAGATTATCGGCCAAGGCGTCGCGCCCGGCGGGATCGCCGCTTCCCGCAAGCGCGAACGCCAGCTCATGCATTCCCGGATTGTGACCGACGAGCATCAGGCGCTTCGGATCGCTGACGGAAGCGTTGCGGATGGTCTCGAGCAGTTTGGCAACGTCGGCGCCGTAAAGTTCCGGCGTCAGCTCGACCTCGGGCGCCGGCGCCAACTCTTTCATGGCTTCCCAGGCGATTTCCCAGGTCTGAAGCGCTCGGATCGCATGTGAGACCATAACGTGGCTGGGAAAAGGCGGATGGCGACCGATCCAGGCGCCGATCTCTGCGGCATCGCGATGGCCGCGCTGGTCGAGCCGGCGGTCCTCGTCGCGGCCGCTGGGCGCATCGGTTTCGGTCTTGGCGTGCCGAAGCAGCATTAGGCGGCGCATCACGGTTTCCGATTCGACTGGGACAATCCGGATTAAATACAGAGTAGAACTTGGGAGAAGACAAGGTGACAACACCCTTGTCGATCCCGTAAAAAACGGCATGAACGATATTTTGTCCGGGGACGGTGACGGGATCGATGGCAGCCGCGCGCGGCTGACTTTCGATGTCGATGCAGACATTTGCGTGGTTGGCGGAGGGCTCGCCGGCCTGACGGTCGCGCTGGAGGCGGCGCGGCTCGGCGCCAGCGTCGTCGTGCTGGAAGGCCGCCACATCGGCTGGGGCGCCTCGGGCGGGCTGCTCGGCACTGTGATGCCGGGCTACAATCTTGCGCTGAAGGATTTGGTTGCACGCATTGGCCTTGAGGATGCCAGGGAGCTCTGGGACCTGTCGAAAGAAGGCGCCGAATATGTTCGCGCGCAGGCAACCGAAGAGCTGATGCCGGGGATCTCGGCGAGCGATGGCGTGCTCGAAGTTTCCAATGTCGACGTCGGCGATCGTCTGATCAGCGAATTGCAAATGTTGAACGAAGATTTCGCGACCGAAGTCGAGGGATGGCAGGTCGATCAGGTTCGCGCGCAGCTGAAGACCGGCCGCTACTTTCACGGCGTCTATTTCCCGAAAGCGTTTCAGATCGACGGCCGCAAGTACATCCATGGCCTCGCGGCGCTCGCCAAGCGCGCCGGCGCCCGCATTTTCGAGGACACGCCGGTGGTCGGCATCGATGCATCCGGCATCCGCAAGCGCATCGTCACGCCGTCGGCGAGATTGCGCGCCTCGCACATCGTTCTTGCCGGCAATGTTCATCTCGGTGCGCCATCGCGGCGTCTGTCGGAGACGTTGCTGCCGGTCTGGCGCTATGCCGGAATCACCGAGCCGCTTGGCGAGCGCGTAAAGGAGGCGATCGCGTTCAAGGGATCGGTGATCGATACCGATGGCGTCGATCAGTTTCGCCTCGTCGATGGCGATCGCTTGATGTGGGCGAGCCCCGAAACCACCTGGGACGCGCGCCCTCAGCGATTTGCGTCGGCCATATCGCGCCGCATCCAGACGATTTTCCCGCAGCTTGGCCGCGTCCATGTCTCCGACGTGTGGGGCGGCGCCATCGGGCAGACCGTGCACGGCATGCCGCAGATCGGCCAATTGCGCAAAGGCCTTTGGGTCGCGAGCGGTTTTGGCCGGCAGGGAATGAGTGCGTCCGCAATGGCGGGACAGTTGATCACCCGCAGCATTCTCTGGGGCGACGAACGCTGGCGACTGTTTTCGCCGTTCGAACTGGTATGGGCCGGCGGCGCAACGGGACGGGTCGCAGGGCATCTGATCGGCCTGTGGTCGCGCGGCAGTTCGGCGGCCGCCGGCGCGCTCGCCCGCTACCGCGAACGATTGCGCGAACAGGAACGCATTCGCGAGGCGAAGCTGGCAGAAGCCAACCGTTTGGCGGGCACAAGGCCGCCGCGGCCGCGCAAGCCCCCGGGTCAATCCACTCCGAGCCAGTCCAATCCGGGCCAGGCCAGCCCAAGGCCGCGCAACCGTCCGCCTGCCGAACGGCCGGAATCAGTCGGTGCCGGCCCGGGCGAGGAGGGCTCGTGAGGGCGCATCTCGCGGGAACGTGAGAAATTCTCGGCTGAGCCGGTGTAACTTTCTCCTGGTCGGGCCGTATCTTGGGCAAACCAGCTGCCACGGAGATTTCAAATGATCGATCGCCGTATCCTGCTTGCGACCACCGCCGGTCTGTTCGGCTTTGCTGCGCTCCGCTGGCTGCGCGGTGAACCCGCACACGCCGCGGAAAAGTTCGAGATCGAAAAGTCCGACGCGGAATGGCGCGCCCAGCTCACGCCGCAGCAATATGAAATCCTGCGCAAGGAAGGCACCGAGCGGCCCTGGACCAGCCCGCTGCTCAACGAGCACCGCAAGGGCACCTTCGCATGCGCCGGTTGCGACCTGCCGCTGTTTGCCTCCGAAACGAAATTCGAGAGCGGCACCGGTTGGCCGAGCTTCTATCAGCCGCTGGAAAATGCCGTCGGCAAGCGGGAAGACCGCACTTTCGGTATCAGGCGCACCGAAGTCCATTGCCGCCGCTGCGGCGGCCATCTCGGCCACGTCTTCGACGACGGTCCAAAGCCGACCGGTCTGCGCTACTGCATGGACGGTTACGCGCTCACCTTCCACCCGGCAACGCCCACTCCGAGCTAGTGTCCCGATTCCGAAGTTCGTAGCCTTTTGCGGCCCCACTTTAACGAAGTTCGGAATCGAAAGGACACTAGCCAACTATAAATTCAGTGTGGCTTTGGTTCAGAAGCCCGCATAGAGAAGTTGCCCAGAGAGCGATGCGGACTTCTGAACCGCCACACTGCGCTCGTTCGCATTTTACGGAACTTTGCTCCCGGCAATTGTTGCCCGCCCGGCAAATCCGCCCCGGTCTTTCTGGCCGGGGCTTTTTGTTTAAGTGACTGAAATTGCTCGAATGTCGCCTTTGGCACGGCGCTTGCGATGTCTCCTTCGACGATGGCTCTGCGTGGGCAAACCGCCCGCGTGGCCCAAGGGATCGAATGTGGAGACAAAGTTATGGGTATCTTCGACGCGCTTAACACGTCAGTGGGCGGCCTTCAGGCTCAGTCCTTCGCGTTGCAGAATATATCGGGCAACATCGCGAACGCCTCCACCGTCGGTTACAAGGGCATCAATACCTCTTTCGAGGACCTGATCCCGGAATCGCTGACGGTCGACAAGCAGGTCGCTGGCGGCGTCACGGCGCACGCGCAACAGACCATCACCACCCAAGGCACCGTCTCGAATTCGACGGTCGCGACCAACATCGCCATCAACGGCGACGGCTTCTTCAATGTGCAGAAGCCGACGGGCGTCACCGACAACGTTCCCACATTCAACGGCATCACCGACTACACGCGGGCCGGCGATTTTCAGGTCAACGCCAACGGCTTCCTCGTCAATAGCGCCGGCTATTACCTGATGGGCGTGTCGGTCGATCCGAAAACAGGCAACCCGCTGGGCAACGTGCCGACCGTTCTGCAATTCAACAACAACTTCGTTCCGGCGCAGGCGACGACCACCATTCAATATGCCGCCAACTTGCCGACCGTCCCGGTGACGACCGCGAGTCCGAACGCGACGCCCAAGACAATTACGGCGGCTGGCGGTCTCAACCAGGTCGACTTCGGCGCCAACAATCCGGTTGTGGCGGGGACGCCGGCGCAGCCCTTTACCAACGCGTCCGTGACAGGAAACGCAGCGGTCAACAACAGCTCGCCCGCGACAGCGATCACGTCAGGCACGCTGTTGAGTAATCTCAGCACTCCGGTGACCAGTGGCGACACCATCACCGTCGACGGCGCGGTCATCAATTTTACGAACGGCTCGGTAGTGACCCCTCCGACGGAGACGGGCGGAACTCTGACGGGCGGGGTCGACATCGCGACCGCTGCCATTTCTGATGCCTCGGCGCTCAACTTCAATGTTAACGGCACGGCGGTCACCCTGGCCGCCGGCACCGGTACTGGCCCGGGGGCAACGTTCTCGGCCACCGATATCAAGAATGCGATCAACGGTACCGCCGGCATTAATGTCACCGCAAGTGTCAACGCGGGTGGCGACATCGTTCTGACTCAAAACACTCCCTCGACCACCGCGATCACCGTCGGGGGCGCCAACGCGACGACGGTTTTTGGTAGCAGTCCCGCCACCGCAGCGCCATCGATCTCGCTCAATCCCGGCAACACGATTGGAGACCTTCTCAAGGCCGTCGACTTGGCCACCGCCAACACTGGCGCCGGCTCGACTCCGAGCAGCGTCTCGAGTGGTCAAGTGACCCTGAATTCGGGCATCAATAATGACCTCAAAGTCACCGGCGACACTGGCGGCACCTTCGCAGCGCTCGGCTTCACCACCGGAGGTCTTCCAGCTGCGACGCGGACCGGCGGCGGCCAGGCGGGCACCGGCTTTGTGATCGGTTCCGACGTCACCACCTTCGATAATGAAAGCATCAGCGGCGGTGCCATCACGGTCTACAACTCCGCCGGCACGCCGGTAAACGTTCAGCTCCGTTGGGCCATGACCGATAGCTCGACTCTCGGTGTCGGGCATTCGAACACCTGGAACCTGTTCTATCAGAGCGACCCCAGCGCCACTGGCAGCGCGGTGGCCTGGACCAACGTCGGCCAGAACTTCACCTTCAACGCCAACGGCAATCTGGTCAGTCCGGCAGGCGGCTCGGTCACGATCCCGAACCTCACCGTTGCGGGTCAAAACGTCGGCAACATCAACTTCAACTTCGCCTCGGGCGCGCTGACGCAATTTGCTTCCTCGGGCGGCAATGCGACCGTTGGCCAGATCACGCAGAACGGTTTTGCCGCCGGTCAGCTCCAGTCGGTTGCGATCAACAACTCTGGCCTCGTCGTCGGCACGTTCTCCAACGGGCAGAATATCGACCTCGCCGAGATCACGCTGTCGCACTTCAACGGCACGAACTATCTGCAAGCGCTCGACGGCGAAGCCTATGCGGCGACCGAACAGTCGGGGCCTGCGATTCTGGGGGCGTCGGGATCGATCTCGGGTTCGTCGCTGGAAGGCTCCAATACCGATATCGCCGACGAGTTCACGAAGCTGATCGTGACCCAGCAGGCCTATTCGGCCAACACAAAGGTGATCACCACGGCCAACGACATGGTTCAGAGTTTGCTGAACGTGCTGCGTTGATCGGCGCTGACCAGAAAGTCTGGCGTAATCTAATTCGAGGCGGGTAAAGATGGGTTTGAGTTCTGCCCTTGCCACTGCGATGAGCGGCCTGCGTGCCAACCAGGCCGCGCTCGCGATCACGTCGGGTAACATCGCCAACGCGCAGACGCCGGGCTATGTCACCGAGACGGCCAATCAGAGCGAACTGGCGACCGGCACCGGCGGCTCGACCGTCCAGGTCAACGGCGTCACCCGCGAACTCGACACGTTTATCCAGAGCCAGCTGCGTACCGAGACCGGCGGATCGGGCTTTGCCGATCAGATGTCGAACATCCTCGGGCAACTGCAAACCGTCTACGGCACACCGGGAGGCACCGGCACGCTGGAAACGGCGTTCAACAGTTTCACGACCGCATTACAGGGATTGTCGACCAATCCCGGCGGCCTGTCGGCGCAGACCACGGCGCTGGGCGCCGCCCAGACGCTGGCGCAGCAGCTCAACGCGACTTCGCAGGGTATTCAGACGCTGCGCTCGAATGTCGAGCAGGATATCGGAACGTCAGTCAGCCAGGCCAACGCGGACCTGAGCCACATCGCTTTGCTCAACAGCAAGTTGCAGGGACTGCAGCCGAACGATCCTTCGGCCGCGACATTGGAAGATCAGCGCGATAGCGCCATCAACGATCTGGCGAGTCTGGTCGACGTCAAGGTGACCACCGACAATGCCAACCAGGTCAGCGTCCTCACCACCACCGGCGTACAGCTCATCAGCGGCAGCCAGGCCTCGCAATTCGCGTTCTCATCGGCTGGGACGCTGAGCCCGAGCTCGCTCTACAACGCCGATCCGACCAAGAATGGCGTCGGCTCGCTGACGGTCAGGCTGCCGAACGGCGCCAGTATCGATGCGATCGCCAACAATGTGATCAGCTCGGGGCGGATCGCGGCCGACATCCAGTTACGCGACACGACCCTGGTGCAGGCGCAGAATCAGGTCGACCAGCTCGCCGCGTCGATGTCGAGTTCGCTGTCCGATCTGACGACGCAGGGCACCGCGGTTTCTTCGGGCCCGCTGTCCGGGTTTACCCTCGACCTGTCTAGTCTGCAGGCCGGCAACTCGATCAACCTGACCTACACGAACGCTCTCGGCCAGCAGCAGCAGGTAAAAGTCGTCGCGGTGACCGATCCGAGCGCGCTGCCGCTGGCGAGCCCGACGGGCACCAGCCCCCAGGTGATTGGCGTCAATATCACCGGTGGCGCCAGCTCGGTGGCATCGCAGTTGAACGGGGCGCTCGGCGCGAACCATCTGCAATTCTCCAATCCGTCGGGCAACACTCTGCAAATCGTGGCAAGTTCCGCCGACAACGTGACCGTCAACTCAGCCTCCACGACGACCACCGTGACGTCGCTGACCAGCGGCAACCCCCAGCTGGCTGTGTTTACCGACGCCGGTTCGGCTTATACCGGCGCCATCACCGGCAGCGGTTCGGAATTGACGGGATATGCGGGCCGTATCCAGGTCAATCCGGCCTTGCTCGCCAATCCGTCAGCCTTGACCGTCTACAACACCAATCCGCAAACGCCGGCCGGCGACAACACCCGCTCCAATTTCCTGTTTTCGCAACTGACTTCGGCCACATCGACCTTCTTGCCGCAATCGGGTCTTGGCTCGAAGACGGCGCCGTTCAACGGCACGATCGGAAATTACCTGCAGCAGTTCCTGAGTCTGCAGGCCAATGCGGCTTCCTCGGCGACGAACTTGCAGCAGGGCCAGGCCGTCGTCGTCAGTACGTTACAGCAAAAATTCAATTCGACGTCCCAGGTCAGCATCGACAACGAGATGTCGAATTTGATTGCGCTACAAAATTCCTACTCGGCCAATGCGCATTGCATGTCGGTTGTTCAGTCGATGATGGCTACCCTGATGCAGATCCAGCTGTAAGGCGGTCAAAATGAGTATCAACAGTATCGGTTTTAGCGGCTCGCTGTTCGGCCAGGCGGTGCTGAACCTCAACAATCAGCTCACCAACCTGTCGACAGAGCTTGCGACTGGAAAGAAATCGACGACCTATTCCGGCATGGGCCTCAATGAGGGCTTCGCGGTCGCAGCGCGCTCGCAGCTTTCGAACATCGCCGCCTTTGGTACGACCATCACCAACGTGAACACGATCATCGACGCCGCCAACACCGCGCTGCAGTCGCTGACCGCCACTGCCAAAACGGTGCAGAGCGATGCGGCCACCACCGAGGGCACCGTCAACGCTGACGGACAGACCGTCGCCCAGGAAAATGCGCTAAGCCAGCTGACCTCCATGGTGGGCATCCTCAACACCCAGGTCGGCAACCGCTACATCTTTTCCGGCAGCGCGATCAACACGCCGGCGGCTGCTTCCACCGACGACATCCTTAACGGCAACGGCACCCAGGCCGGCCTCAAGCAGGTCATCGCCGAGCGCGCGCAAGCCGACGGCACGACGGGACTTGGTCGCCTTTCGATCTCCTCGACGACTGTGACGGGAACGGCACCCACCAGCACGGGCTCGTTCTCGGTCTCCGAGGGGGCCGCCGGCTCGCCGTTCGGCCTGAAGCTCGGCTCGGTGTCGTCGAAACTGACCGGCGCCACGGTGACGGGTCCGTCCGGTTCGCCCGCCAGCGTGTCATTCAGCCTTCCGGCCAATCCCAATCCTGGCGATACGGTCACGCTCAACTTCAATCTCCCCGACGGTACGACCTCGTCGGTGACCTTGACGGCGACAAGCCAGAATCCGCCACCAACGGGCAGTTTCTTGATTGCCACGACGTCGACCGGTGCGGCAGACCCAGGCACGACGGCCCAGAATTTGAACGCAGCGCTGAATTCGGCGATCGGAACGCTGGCGAACACAACGCTGGTTGCGGCTTCCGCCGTGGCCGCGGGCAATGACTTCTTCGATCCGTCGAGCAGCGCCACCGGCGCGGTCGCCAACGACCAGCAGGCGACGCCGCAGCCGATTACAAGCGCGACCTTGCTCTCGGGCGCGGCCGGAACGGCCTCGCTCTCGACCGGCTTTGCGAACGGCGATGCGATCACGGTCAACGGCACGGCCATCACGTTTTCGACTTCATCGCCCACGTCGTTGACGGGGCCGACCTACAATATCAACCCGACTACCGGCACGGTCGGCAACCTGCTCTCGGCGATCGACTCGATCACCGGCACCACCACGCCATCCTCGATCGACGGCGGTGCCGTCACGATCAATACCCCGAGCGCTGCCAGTTTCTCGATCTCGGCCTCGTCGACCGATCCAAACGCGCAAGCAGCACTCGCGGCGCTCGGCTTCTCCTCGGGTGCGGGCACAGCCACGACGAATGCGTCAGGCACGACCATCACCGCGGTTCAGCCGCCGCTGCGAGTCCCATCGCCAGCGAGCACCGCGACCAAGCTCGTCAACGGCTCGGCCGACACGGTCGCCTGGTACACCGGCAACAACTCATCGAATCCGCGCGCGTCGTCGACTGCATTGATCGATTCGGATATTTCGGTTCAATACGGCATGCAGGCCAACGAGCAGGCGATCCGCCAGCAGCTCGAAGGCGTCGCGGTATTTGCCGCGGTAACGGAGTCGCCGACCGCGAGCAATTCGGCCGCGGTGGCGGCGGCGTTGAGTTCGCGCACCGCGGCCAACCTGACATCCCAGACCGGACAGCAACAGATCTCGGACATTCAAACCGATCTTGCCAACGCACAGACCACGATGCAGGCGGCAAGCGCGCGGCAAACCCAGACCCAGACCCAGCTGCAGAATATGGTCGACTCGACGGAGACGGTGTCGACGGAGCAGGTGGCGAGCGAGATTCTGGCGCTTCAGAACACCCTGAGCGCTTCCTACCAGACCACCTCCATCCTCTCCAAGCTGACGCTGACCAACTTCCTGCCGCCGGGTGGCTAGAAGGGGACGGCCTGAAGGCGCTGTGGTCGCGCGCCATAAAGCTTTCGTTAACCATAGCTGTTTACTTCTCTTAATGCGCGTTAACGCCGCGTTAGCGGCCGGCGGTGCTCTCTTGTTGGACCGCCAGCGCTGAGCTGGGCGAGGGTTGGCGATGCTGCACGGTAGCGTTCGATTCCAAATGGCGGATACGGCCGGCGTTGCGTCCCGCTCACGATCGGCGTCTGCGATGGCCGAACTGTTCGCGCCGCTTGACCTGCTGCTGGCCGCCGGTGGCGACTCGCGGCTGGCGATCAATCCGGCAAGCGGTCTCAACGAATACGGTTGTCAGCCATCGCCTTGCCCGGAAACGCTGAGCTTTTCCTCGAGCACCGCGACCTCGATTTCGGAGCGCGCCTTTGACCGGGCGCAAGCCGCGCGCGAAGGCCTGATGCGATCGGCGATCGATGTCGGGATCGACGCCGCCTTCGACGAGCGTATCGAGGAGCTGCGCGACGAGCTGCGGTTCTTCCTTGGTCTGACGCCAGCGATCGCCGACGTCGTTTTCTCGCCTTCGGGCACGGATTCGCAGTTGCAGGCGTTGTTTCTTGCCCGTGCGCTGCTCGGCCCGGAACTCGTCACCGTGGTCGTTGCTTCCGACCAGACCGGCAGCGGCACCGTCAATACGGCGCGCGGCTGCCATTTCAGCGCCGCGACCGCGAACGGCAGCCAGGTTCAAAAGGGCCAGCCGATCGCCGGGCTGGCGCAAGCCGTAACAAGCGTCGCGCTGCCGCTGTTCGGTGAGACCGGCCAGGCCCGCTGCCACACCGCAAGCGACCTCATGGTGATCGATGCGGTCGAGCGCGCCGTTGCACGAGGCGGCAAGGTGCTGCTGCAGGTGATGGATGCTTCGAAATTCGGCTGGCGCGCGCCAAGCGACGAGTGTCTCGATACGATCACGGCGCGCTGGCCCGATGACGTCCAGATCGTCGTCGATGCCTGCCAGATGCGGCTTGGCCGCGCGCGGCTGAAGCGATACCTCGAGCGCGGCTATCTCGTGATCGTCACCGGATCGAAGTTTTTCACCGGGCCTCCCTTCAGCGGCGCCGTGCTGGTGCCAGGCAGCCTGGCCCATCGTCTCGACGGAACGAGCGCCATTCCGCCCGGCCTGCTTGAATATTCCAGCCGCAGCGACTGGCCGCAAAACTGGCCGAGCCTGCGCTCGCGATTTCCGGTCCGGACGAATTTCGGCCAATGGTTGCGCTGGGAAGCGGCGATCGAGGAAATCGGCGCCTACTATCGCGTGCCGGACCAGTTTCGCCAAACGGCGCTCGCGACCTTCGGCCGCGCGGTTGAAGATCTGATCGCGGCCTCGCCTTCGCTCGATCTCTTGCCATGGCAAGAGCGGCCGCGCGATGACGCCGATGAAGAGCTGGCGCAGCGAACGATCTTTTCCTTCGTGGTCCGGCAAGGCGGCCGCATGCGATCGCTGGAACAGTGCCGCGCGCTCTATCGGCGCCTTGCGGGCAACTCAGGCCGCTCAACGCCTGGCGCGCAACCGTGCCTGATCGGCCAGCCGGTTGCGCTCGGCCGCGATCCGCAGCCAGCGGCGGCGCTTCGGATCAGCGCCAGCGCGCGCCTCGTCTCGCAGGCGTGGTCGCCGAATATCGATGTGGCCCATCGCAACCTGCAGCGCATCATCGACGACGCAGGCGCTGCGATCAAAAATCTCGAAGCCCTGCTTGCGGGCGCGGACGACATCAAACCAGTGGAAGTCACCCAAGGATCGTAAGATGGATCGTAACAGTACCGCGGCTGAACTCGGGCGTTATCCGAGCGCCGACCGGATTGGCTTTGCGCGGCTGACAAAAATGGCGTTTGACGGCGCGGATCTTCGCCCGCTGCGCGACCAGTTGCTCGAACAATTGAACAGCGGGACGGCAGGCGCCGGCGAGGGACTGGACCTGTCGCTGATTGCGCAGCTGCTGGGCGACAAACAGGCCGGCATGGCGATCCAGTCGGAAGTGCTTTCCTTTCATCAGCTGTATCGGTCGCCCTGTTCGTCGCAGCAGCCGAAACTGCGGGTGCTGGCGCTCGCGGCTGCGATCGACATGGGCGGCAACACGCCGATCGAATTTTTGCTGGAAAATTCCGCAATCGAACTCCAGACACTTTATGTCGTTGCCGGCGTCGATCTGCCGTCGCCGCTTCCCGAACATGACGTGGCCATTGTGATCGCGTCCGATTCGCAGGAATGCGTCGAGGCGCTCGCAAAGATCGATCGGCTTGCGGCGTCCTGGCCACGGCCGCTGCTCAATCCGCCACGGTTTGTCCGCAACCTCGATCGCGACAAGCTGCACGCTCTTCTGCGCGGCGTCGATGGGCTCGAAATTCCCGCGACATTCGGCGCAACGCGTGCAGAGCTGCAACGGGTCGCGGAAGCGCAATCGGATATGTCTTCGCTGGCGGCCGGATTGAAATTTCCGATCATTGCGCGGCCGCGCGGTTCGCATGCCGGCGTCGGTCTCGTCAGGCTCGACGATGCCGCTGGCCTCGCGCGATATCTTGCCGAGCGAGGCGAGCAGGCGTTCTTCGTCGCCCGCTTTGTCGACTATGCGAACACGGATGGTCTTTATCGCAAGTACCGGATCGTGTTCATCGGCGGCAAACCCTATGCCTGCCACATGGCGATCGCCGACCGTTGGGATATCTGGTACCTCAACGCCGGAATGGCGTTCAGCGCGGACAAGCGGGCCGAGGAGGAGCGCTTCATGCGCGACTTCGACAGCGACTTTGCGCTTCGCCACGGCGGCGCGCTGGCCGCGGTCGCGCGCCGCGTCGGTCTCGATTATTTCACGATCGACTGTGCGGAAACCAGGAACGGCGATCTCCTGATCTTCGAGGCCGACAACACGGCGGTGGTCCACAACATGGATTCGCCCGAAGTGTTTCCCTACAAGCCGCCGCAGATGAAAAAGATTTTCGACGCGTTTGCCGCGATGCTCTCGTGCGCCGGCTTTGACCGGGAACGCGCCGCGTAAAGACGGTCAATGTCGGGCGCTAAGCGGCCTTCTTCGGGCCGGACTGCAACATCCGCAGGATGTCGGCCGCGGGAACTGGTCGGCTGAACAGGAAACCCTGCATTTCCGAACAGCCAAGCGCGCGCAGCGACTCCCGCTGCTCGGACGTCTCGACGCCCTCGGCCAACGTCATCATGTCGCGGGCGGCTGCGATGTTCACCACGGCCTGCACGATCGACGAGCCGCCTTGGGTAGCAAGGTCGTTGACGAAGCAGCGATCGATCTTGATCTTGTCGAAGGGGAAGCGCTGCAAATAGCTCAGCGACGAGTAGCCGGTGCCGAAATCGTCCAGCGCAATTCGTACGCCGAGCGCGCGAAGCTGATGCAGGACGGCAAGCGCCGCGTCATCGTCGCGAATAAGGACGGCTTCGGTGATTTCGAGCTCGAGCCGCCGCGGCGGAAGCCGTGAGGCTGCCAGGGCAGCTGCGATCTTCAGCGCCAGCGTGCCGCTCTTGAACTGAACCGGCGAGACGTTGACCGCTAGCTTGAAGTCTCCCGGCCATGTCATGGCGTCCTTGCAGGCGGTGTTCAGCACCCATTCGCCGAGTTCGTTGATCAAGCCGGTCTCTTCGGCGACCGGAATAAAGTCGGCCGGCGAAATCATGCCGCGGTCGGGATGCCGCCAGCGCACCAGCGCCTCGCAGCCGGTGATCTTGTTGTCCTCGAGGCTGACGCAGGGCTGGTAGTAGACCTCGAACGTGCCGTCGAGCAGGGCCTGGCGGATGTCCATCTCGAGCATGCGCCGCGCCTTGACGCGCGCGTCCATCGCCGGTTCGAAGAACCGCCAGGTACGCCGCCCGGCCGATTTGGCCGCATACATCGCAAGATCGGCATTCTTGAGAATCTGGTCGAGATCGGTGCCGTGCTTGGGCGCAACCGCGATGCCGACGCTGGCGTCTGTGGTGACGTGATGGCCGAAGCATTCGAAGGGCGTGCGAATGGCCTCGAAGACTCGCGTCACGAGGCCAATGATCTCGGCCTGGTTGCCGATCGCAGTCTGCATGATGGCGAATTCGTCGCCGCCAAGACGCGCGATGAATTCGTTCGGACCGGCCTGGCTGGAGAGGCTGGCGGCGACCGACTGCAGCAGTTCGTCGCCCGCCTGGTGGCCGAGCGTGTCGTTGACGCTCTTGAATTCGTCGACGTCGATATAGAGCACCGCGAGTTGCTGGTTCGGCGCGATCCGGCCGAGCTCTTCCTTCAGCCGCTCGTGGAACAGCGCGCGGTTCGGCAGGTCGGTCAGCGCATCGTAGTGGGCGAGATGCCTGATCTGCGCCTCCGTACGCCGGCGCTCGGTGATGTCCTCATGGGTTGCGACCCATCCGCCGCTCGCGACCGGCTTGTTGACGATCTGGATCGTTCGCCCGTCCGGCGTCTCGGTCTGGAAATGGCAGGTCTTTCCTTCCCTCAGGCCACGGGAGAGGGCGGCGCAGTATTCGTCGACGTCGCCGTTGAACGCTCCGGTCTCCTTGCGATGAGCGATAATATCGCGGAGAGCGATGCCGGGTTTGACGATCTCGGGCGATAGCCCGTACATCGCAAGATAGCTCTGGTTGCAGACGATTAGCCGCGACGTTGAATCGAACAGCAACAGACCCTGCGTCATATTGTTGATGGCGATGTCGAAGCGCAGGTTTTGCGCCTGCAACTCGGCCGAGCGCTTGGCGACGAGTCCTTCGAGGTTGCGACTGACGACGTCAACCTCCTCGATCATCAGCGACATCGAGCGGTCGGTGCGGCGACGGTCCCGATCGAATTCGTCATAGGCGTTGCTGACGAGTTCGGCGAGCGCGTCGATGTCGACGACGCCGGCTGCGTCGGTGGCCTTTGCGATCTGCTTGACGATCAGGCGGTGCATGGTCAGCCCCCCACCTCGGCGAACGATGTGACGGTCATCGTCTGATTGTGCAACTCGCAGATTCCGGATTTGGCGTGCGGTGAGATCTCGCCATAGGAATAGAAGCCAAGCCGCAGCGTTTCGTCGCCAAGCTCGAAGCCGGCGGCCTCCGTTTCATCGGAGACGTGTTGTCCCATCAGGAGGCGGCGGCCAATGCAGCTCACCAGGATCGAAAACTGGTGATCGTCCTTTGCGGACCTGAGCCCCGCGCGCGCCTGGCGCGCGGCATCGGCGGCGCCTTCGGCCAGCCGGTCGAAATTGCCGCGCATCAATTGCGCAGTCCATCCTTGCGGGACGTCGCCGGCAAATGTCATGGAACGCCTGTCGCGATCGACCGCGAGCACGGTCCGCACCACGGCGGAGTCGGGTTGTTCGGCGTCGTGAACCTGGATTGGAAACAACAGCGCCGAACCCGGCAGGCCTTTGGAATCCTCTGGTCCGAGATAGCGCTCGTAAAGGTCGAGAGCTGGTTCGCCGTCGAGTTCGAACAAAATATTGCCGGCCGATCGCGTCACCTGGCGGCGCGGCCCGAACAGGTCCCAGCCGCCGGCGCTGCCGTGCCCGATCCTGATGGCCTTGCCGTAGAAGCCGACGCCGACCACCAAACGCGGTTGCGGTGCGCAATCGCCGCCGACGAGTGTCTCGTTGAAGTCGGCGCCGTCGCCGGCCAATCCGCCGGTCAGCGGAACAGTCGAGCCGATTGCGGAAACGAGCCCATTGACGAGATCGCTGCCATTGACATTGAGGCCATCGGAAAGAAGGAACACGCCGGCGAGTTCATCGTCGCTCAATTCTCTTCCGATCGCCTCGCCGCAATCCCACGACGCGGATGCGCCGGAAATCTGGCGGCTGACCAGCCGCAGTCTCGTCGAGTCGAAGCGGATGGCAGCGGCGACGACATCCTCGTCGCTCACGTCGCTGTTGTTGATCTGTCCGCCGGTGCTGCAACCGAGGATGTGGGCTTTCGGAAACATCTTGCGGAGTTCGTGATAACGCGTGCCGCAGGCCAGCGCGTCGCGCGTGCCGAAATAGAAAACAAGCGCGACTTTCTCCGGCTGTTCGATCGCCGGATTCCAGCCTGCGTGCAGATTCCAGGTGATCTGCTGCGAGTGCATTTTATCTCCGCCGCGCTGTTTCGGTTGCGCGGCTATCCACTATGCGTTGGCCCCTGAAAACTTGGTTAGACCGACCGGCGGTCCTCACAGGTTGGCGATCATTCGAGGTCTATGCTTGACGCGTTGCTAACGGTGCCTGCAGATTTCGCCGATATCCGAGAAAGCCGGCGTTAAGGGTTCGGGAGGGGCAGCAAAATGGTCAGGCGGAGCCAACAGGACAACATGCTCATCGAATGGGACGTCGGCATCCCCATGGACGACGGCCTGGTGGTTCGGGCCGACGTGTTCCGGCCGGCGGCCGAGGGAAAATGGCCGGTGCTCCTGACCTACGGACCCTATGCGAAGGGACTGGCGTTTCAGAAGGGCTATCCGAGCGCGTGGGCGAACATGATATCAGGCCATCCCGACGTCGCGTCCGGATCGAGCAACAAATATCAGAACTGGGAGGTGGTCGACCCTGAGAAATGGGTACCGCATGGCTATGTTTGCGTGCGCGTCGATTCCCGCGGCACCGGCCGCTCACCGGGCACGATCGATCATTTCTCGCCGCGCGAGACACGCGATTTCTATCAATGCATCGAATGGGCCGGCGTGCAGCCGTGGTCGAGCGGCAATGTCGGTCTGAACGGCGTTTCGTATTACGGCATCAATCAATGGCATGTCGCCTCACTGCAGCCGCCGCATCTGAAAGCGATGTGCATCTGGGAGGGCGCCGCCGATTGGTACCGCGACATGACGCATCATGGCGGCATCCTCTCGACCTTCTGGGCAAATTGGTACGACATGCAAGTCAAGACCGTGCAATATGGCCTCGGCGAAAGAGGACCGCGCAGTGCGGTGACCGGTGCGCTGGTGTGCGGCGACGAGACCCTGTCCGACCAGGAGCTCGCGCGCAATCGCGCGAGCTTTGGCGACGAGATTCTCGCCCATCCTTTGGATGACGATTACCACAAGTCACGCTCTCCCGATTGGAGCAAGGTCACGGTGCCGTTTCTGTCGGCGGCCAATTGGGGCGGGCAGGGGCTGCATCCGCGCGGCAATTTCGAAGGGTTCGTCCGTGCGGCTTCACAGCAGAAGTGGCTCGAGTGCCACGGGCTCGAGCACTGGACTCATTTTTACACCGATTATGGCCGCGAGCTGCAGCGCCGCTTCTTCGACTTCCATCTCAAGGGCGAAGCGAATGGCTGGGACGAGCAGCCGAAGGTGCAGCTTCAGGTTCGTCACGTCGACAAGTTTGTCGAACGCCATGAGACCGGCTGGCCGCTGCCCTCGACGCGCTGGACCGAGTTCTATCTCGATCCGCGCAACCAGACGCTCTCGTTGCAGCCGCCGGCAGAAGAGGCCGAGATCAGTTTTGCGGCTGGCGGCGACGGGCTGACCTTCATGTCGGAGCCGCTTGCGGACGAAACCGAGATCACCGGGCCGCTGGCGACTCGCCTGCGCATCTCCTCGAGCACCGAGGATGCCGACATCTTCCTCGTCTTTCGTGTCTTCACGGCAGATCTGCGCGAGGTCACGTTTCTTGGCGCGATCGATCCGCACACGCCGGTGGCGCAGGGCTGGTTGCGCGCTTCGCACCGCAAGCTCGACGGAAAATTGTCAAAGCCGTATCGTCCCTATCACAGTCACGACGAAGTGCAGCCGCTACAGCCCGGAAAACCCGTCGACCTCGCCGTCGAACTGTGGCCGACATCGATCGTCGTCCCGAAGGGGTATCGCATCGCTTTAAGCGTGCGCGGCAAGGACTACGTCTGGCAAACCAGCACGGGCGCAAAACTTTCCAACTTCAAGAACGAGCTCTTGGGATGCGGGCCATTCCTGCATGACGATCCCCGCGACCGGCTGCAAAGACTGTTTGCAGGAACGACCACGTTGCATTTCGACCGGCGGGGCAGTTGCAGCCTGTTGCTGCCGATCATTCCGCCCCGCTAAGCCGCCGAACCGGTTTCGAAAATGATAGGATTCCCGAACGCGGCATGATTCGACCGCGGCACCCGCGCGCGATTTTCCCGATCCGGAGCTTCCCGTTTGTCGCACCAATTCAAGAGCGCATCGAGCGGGACCCCGAACCTGGCGCGCTTGCAGCGCCAGGCGCTGAGTGCGTTCGAGCAAGGTCATTTCGACAAGGCCGAGCGGCTATGCGCGGCGATCCTCGAATATCGCAACGACGATTTCGATGCGCTGAATCTCGCTGGCTTCGTCCGCCTGCAACGCGGCCGTCACCTTGAGGCGATCGGTTTTCTGACGAGGGCCGTGAAGGCCAACCCGCGTTCGTTCGATGCCGTGTCGAATCTCGGCCTTGCGTTTCACGGGGCCGGGCGCCTTGCGGAGGCCGTCGCGCAGTATCGGAACGCGCTGGCGCTGGCGCCGCGTCATCCTGAAATTCTCTATAATCTCGGCAACGCTTATCTTGCGCAGGATCGTATCGATGATGCGCTCACAAGCTATGACGAGGCGCTGGCGCAAAAACCTTCGCATACCGGCGCGTGGGTCAACCGCGGCAACACGCTGTTGCGATTTAATCGCCCGGCGGATGCGCTTGCGAGTTATGACAAGGCGCTTGCGACCATGCCTTCTCATCCGCAGATACTGACCAATCGCGGGCATGCGTTGCGCCGGCTCAACCGGCCGCAGGAGGCGCTGGCCGATTTCGCAGCGGCGCTTTCGAAAGCGCCTGAATTTCCCGAAGCCCATTTCGAGATGGCGCTGGCCCGCATGACGCTCGGCGATTTCGATGCCGGGTGGAAACAATACGAGTGGCGCTGGAAGACAGGTGCGTTTGCCGACAAGCGGCGCGCGTTCCGCCAGCCGCCGTGGCTGGGCGATGCGCCGCTTGCGGGCAAAACCATCTTGCTTCATGCCGAACAGGGCTTCGGCGACACCATCCAGTTCATCCGTTATGCGCCGTTGCTTGTTGAGCGCGGCGCGCGGGCGATCTGCGAAGTCCAGCCGGAGCTGGTTTCGCTGTTGTCGCAGTTCGAAGGCGTCGAGGTCATCGCCAAAGGCGGCAAGCTGCCGGCTTTCGACCTGCATTGCCCGCTATTGAGCTTGCCGCTCGCTTTCGGCACCAGGCTTGAGACGATCCCGGCCGCAACTCCTTATCTCGCGGCTCCCGCATCACGAATAGCGCATTGGCGCGACCGTCTCGGCCAACGTGCTCCACGCGCCGGTTTCGTCTGGTCCGGCTCGACAGCCCACAAGAACGACGCCAACCGTTCGATCCCGCTGGCGCGGCTCGCATCGTTCTTCGAAGAGCTGCCGCTGGCATGCGTCAGCCTGCAACGCGAGATGCGCGAGGCCGACCGTTTGGTCTTGCAGCGCTTGCCTGACCTCACCGATCTCGGGGCGGAACTTTCCGATTTCAGCGACACCGCTGCCGTCATTTCGCTGCTCGACGTCGTCGTCTCCGTCGACACGGCGGTTGCGCATTTGGCAGGCAGCCTGGGCAAGCAGGTCTTGATCCTGCTGCCGCATGCGGCGGATTTTCGCTGGCTGCGCGAACGGCACGACACGCCGTGGTATCCGACGGCCAAATTGTTGCGGCAGCCGTCCTTCGGCGACTGGGACAGCGTCATCGCCGGCCTTGCCGACGAAATCCAAGGCCATATCGGGGCAGGGAGCGCCCGTTAGGATTTCGTTAACCACGTCTGTTTACTGATTGGTGACGATTGCGGCCGGGACTCCCACGGAAGGCGGGGAGGAGCCGCGGGAGCCCCTGATGACCGAGCCGATTCACCTCGTCGTGGCCACGCCTTGCTTTGGTGGCCAGGTCTCCACCATCTATGTCAACTCGGTCTTCGCGTTGCAGAGCGCGGTGCGATCGCTGTCGAACCTGCGCCTCAAGGTCGAATTGCGCGACGGCGATGCGCTGATCACGCGGGCGCGCGCCAACCTGATGACGACCTTCCTCGACGATCCCACCGCGACGCATCTGTTATTTATCGATGCCGACATCGGCTTTACGCCCGATCAGGTGTTCCGCCTGATCGAATCCGGCGCCGACGTCGTCGCCGGCGTCTATCCGATCAAGCGCGTCAACTGGGAGAAAGCGCAACGCGCCATCGAGGGTCGGCGGCCGAATTTGCCGGCGGCATCGCTCGATTACGTGCTCGAGATCAACGATCCCGAGCATGTCGCTGTCGTCAATGGCTTCACCCGCGTGCGCTACGCGGGCACCGGCTTTCTGATGATCCGTCGCCACGTTTTCGAAAAGATGTGCGCGCATCCGGATTATGCACCGCTGCAATTTCATCGCGAACACTCGCACGACAGGCTTGCCGGAAGCCCGAACCGCTTTGCGTTGTTCGAATGCATGATCGATCCTTCGACCGGCACTTATCTCAGCGAGGATTTTGCCTTCTGCAAGCGCTGGACCGATATCGGCGGTGAAATCTGGGCCGATCTCCAGAGCCGCCTCGATCATGTCGGCCCGTCGGTGTACCGCGGAGAAGTCGCCTCGCAATTTGCAAGTCCGGCGCAGGCGAGCGATGCGGCCTGAGGCGGAGGCTGCATGTTCGAACCGAACCGGCAGCTCCCGGCCGCGTTGTGCTGAACGCATCGGCCTAGCGAGACTGACGCGCGCAGCCGAAGCCGGACACGATCTTCGCCCGCTGTGGCTGCGGCTGATCGCAAGACTGCTTGACGGCAGCATCGAAGCTGGCGAGGGGCTCGACCTGTCCGTGATTGCGCAACTGCTCGGCGACAAGGAAGCGGGGCTGGCGATCCAGCACGCAATTCTCTCCTCGCATCAGCTATTCCGCTCGCCCTGCGCGGCAAAACCGCCTCGCTTGCGGATTCTCGCGCTGGCCGCGGCCACCGACATCGGCAGCAACACGCCGATTGAATTCCTGCTGGAGCATAGCGGCATCGAGCTGACGACGCTGTATGTCATGCCGGACGTCGACTGGCCCGACTGGCTGCCTGATCATGACGTCGCGATGGTGATCGCTTCCGACTCCGATGATTGCCGCAGCGCGCTCGACAAGATCGCTCACGCCATGACGCACTGGCCGCGGCCGCTGCTCAATTCGCCACAGCTGATCGGTCGTCTCGATCGCGACAAGCTGTATGGTCTGCTCAACGGAGTGGAGGGACTTCAGATTCCGCCGACGGTCTGTGTTGCTCGCAAGCAGCTCGAGAAGCTCGCGCGATCAGAGCTCGCGCTCCCGGATTTGTGTTCCGGCATTTCCTTTCCCGTCATCGTTCGGCCGCGCGGTTCGCATGCCGGCAAAGGTCTCGCCAAGCTCGACAATGCAATCGCGGTCGAGCGCTATCTCGGCGAGCATCCGCAAGAACAGTTCTTCATTTCAGGCTTCGTGGATTATCAAGGCGACGACGGTTTGTTCCGCAAGTATCGCCTCGTCTTCGTCGATGGGCGCCCTTACGCGTGCCACGCTGCGATCGCGGATCGCTGGGACATCTGGTATATGAACGCACAGATGGCGGCGAGTGAGGACAAGCGGGCCGAGGAGGCGGCGTTCATGCAAACGTTCGACCATGCTTTCGCGCAGCGTCATCGCGCGGCGCTGTCAGGCCTTTCAAATCGCGTCAAGCTTGATTATTTCACGGTGGATTGCGCGGAAGCCAAAGACGGGTCGTTGTTGATTTTCGAGGCCGACAACACGGCGATCGTCCATGATATGGATTCGACCGACATCTTTCCGTACAAGGTGCCGCAAATGCGAAAAGTATTCGATGCCTTTGCCGCGATGTTGTTCCGCCGCGCGGGCCGCGCCAGTGAGGCGGCTGCATGAGCAGCGCGGCAAAGAAGCGATCTCAGGAGTTGGGACCGAGCGAAACACTCGATCCCGCGAACTGGGATGCGCTTCGGGCAGAAGCTCATCGCATGCTCGACGATACCATCGATTATATCGCCGACATTCGCGAGCAGCCGGTGTGGCGTCCGATTCCCGACGACGTGCGCGCGCGTTTTCGCGAGGGACTTCCGCGCGGGCCTTCGGAGCTCGGCGAGATCTACCGGCAATATTCGGAGCTCATCGCGCCCTATGCGACCGGCAATGTTCATCCGGCCTTCATGGGATGGGTGCATGGCGGTGGCAATGCGATCGGCATGCTGGCGGAGATGCTGGCGGCCGGACTCAATGCCAATCTCGGCGGCCGCGATCACATGCCGATCGAGGTCGAGCGTCAGATCACCGAATGGACGCGGACGATGCTCGGCTTTCCGCAAGGCGCGAGCGGCGTCTTCGTCACGGGAACGTCGATGGCGAACCTGATGGCGGTGTGGGTGGCGCGAACGGCAGCGCTGGGGAAAGAGGCGCGGCAGCACGGTCTCGGCGGTGAAGGCGCGTTGCTCACGGCCTACACATCGAAAGCAGCGCATGGTTGCATCTCGAAGGCGATGGATCTCGCCGGCTTCGGCACCGATGCATTGCGCTGCATGCCGGTCGACCGATCGCATCGTGTCGACGTGGAAGCGATGCGGATTCAGATCAGGCGCGATCGCGAAGCCGGCTTGCGGCCTTTCCTCGTGGTTGGCTCGGCTGGCACCGTCGATGTCGGAGCGATCGACGATCTCCCAGGCCTGAGCGCGCTGTGCCGCGAAGAGAAACTCTGGTTTCATGTCGACGGCGCCTATGGCGCACTCGGCATGCTCTCAGCCTCGATTGCGCCGCGCCTTGCCGGCCTGGAAGCGGCCGATTCCGTCGCGCTCGATTTCCATAAATGGGGACAGGTGCCCTATGACGCGGGCTTTCTGCTGGTTCGCGATCGACAGCGTCATCTCGATACGTTCGCCGCACCCGCAGTCTACCTGCGGCGCGAGACGCGAGGTCTCGCCGCGGGCTCGCCCTGGCCCTGCGATCTCTCACCCGACCTGTCGCGCGGATTCCGTGCGCTGAAGACGTGGTTCACGTTGAAGGCATTCGGCAGCGAAAAACTCGGCGCGATGATCGAGCGCACCTGTGCGCTTGCACGTTATCTGGAAGCGAAGGTTTTGGCGGAGCCGCGGCTGGAACTGCTGGCGGGCGCGCAGCTCAACATCGTCTGCTTCCGCTATCGCGCTGACGATGCCGACAGCGTCAATCGCGAGATCGTGGCGGATATCCAGGAATCCGGAATGGCTGCGCCGTCGACCACGACGCTGAATGGAAAGCTTGCGATCCGCGCGGCCATCGTCAATCACCGCACCGACGCGCGCGATCTCGATGCGCTTGTGTCGTCAGTGCTTGAATTCGGCGCGCGGCGTTCACCGGCCGCCAATTGATCTTCAGTCAGGCTTAAGCGATCGGCTCAGGCGGCTTGCTTCGCAGCCTGCTTGGCGCGGGCGTGGTCGAGAAGCTTCTTCTCGTAGGCCACGAGCTTCCGCGCTTCCTTCAGTGCCTGATACAGATCACCGTTGAGGATGTTGATGTTGATCCCCTCGATGATCGGCCACATGCTTGGCGCCGTGGTCACGAGATCGCGCAGCAGGTTGAAATAGGTGCCGTGATTGTCCCGCTTGTCCGGCGAAATGTACATCAGCTGCACAGCCAGATAGATCAGCTTGGCCGGTGTATCCGCGGTTTCCGGGGTCAGGATGTCCTTTTCCCGCAGGATCGGAATCTTGTCGCCGTCGATCAGAAGGCGGGCGCGCTGATCGGTATTGGTGATCACGCAGGAGCCGATGATGATCCGCTCGTGTGGTTTGAGTTCGACTTTTAGCGCCATGCCTGTTCTCCGCTGTCGCTTGTTATGGGACGGAATGTTTGGAAATTTGCATGATCAGACGCTCACAACGCGCCGTCGACGGACTCACATCAATCGCAGCCAGATCGGAGTCTTCCCGAGTCGCCCTTAACAATTCGTAAACGCCGCTGGCTGCCTCAGAATTCCCGAGCGATTCCAATGGGCTGGGATGGCCGCCGCTATGGTGAAAAATCCGTAATTGGCTTTGTTTTTCAGGTATTTAGCTCAATTTGAAAGATCGGATTCATGCTTTGTTAGAGGGGCCGCTTCCACGGTGCGCGGACACCTGATCCTGGATGGGTCAGGTCAGTTTTAGTTTCACACCAGAAAGGTATGAACATGTCCGGTATCGTTCTTTCGGCGTCAGTCCGCCAAAACCTCCTCTCCCTCCAGTCAACCGCTTCGTTGCTCGCAACGACCCAGAATGACCTCGCCACTGGCAACAAGGTCAACTCAGCCCTCGACAACCCCACCAACTTCTTCACGTCGCAGTCGCTGAACAACCGCGCTTCCGACATCGGCAACC
>Ga0070741_10005795_pt1 | contig 27043 bp, 21 predicted proteins | sample Coa_R1_4_FD_66440 | JGI IMG/M metagenome (GOLD analysis project Ga0070741, IMG submission 66440) | Surface soil microbial communities from Centralia Pennsylvania, which are recovering from an underground coalmine fire - Coalmine... | ecosystem: Environmental > Terrestrial > Soil > Unclassified ...
TGGTGCTGACATTTCAAGGAATCCCCGTAGCCGGGCAAAGCTACACAATCAATTGGGTGCTCATCGGATAATATCCGCAATTAACTCCATTCCTCCAAGCGACATGATCAACTGCTGCAAGCCGCGCCAATCTCACATCCCGGTTTGGGATCTATTCAGCCCTTCCAGGCGGAGTCGCAGCTACGGGGGCAGTCTTAGGCGCACGAGGCGAGCGCTCCCGGACCCAATGGAAAATCTCTTTTAGGTAGTTGTCCAGTTCGTGAATGCGCAGTGCTTTCGCCAGAAGCCAAAACAGAACCAACCCTGCTGTGCTGACCATCGACAAGTTCAGGAAGGCGCCTTGAGCACCGCGCCATGCCAGGTGAGCCTGGAACAAGGCTGAAAGCTGATAACAAGCGACAGCAGGGATCGCGGACGCCGTGCAGACTCTCAGAAAGAACCGCCCAAGGCTGTTCATTTCAGGCGATAGCCCCCGGCGATTAAGCAAGGCCAGAAGCGTGGCTGAGTAAGCCACGATACCTGCCGAGCTCGCAAGGGCCAGGCCCACGTGCTGAGCGCGGCGGAACAGCAACCAGTATACCGGCAGGTTCAGAAACGTGAGCAGGGTCCCTACAACGGCGGGAGTGACGGTATCCCTCGCCGCATAGAAGCCGCGGGACAAAATGTGCTGCGCGCCCCAGGCGAACAAGCCGAGCGAAAAGCACGCCAAGGTTGACGCCGTGGCTTGGAGATCAGCCTCATTCAAGCGCGTTCGCGAAAACACCAGGGTGACCAGGGGCAGACTCTGGGCCATGATCAAGGCCGAAATTGGTACCAGCAGGAGGATCAGAGCCTTCAGGGCAGAGTTCAAGGTGTGATTGAACTCTTCAAATCTCTTCTCGGAATAGAGCCGCGCCAGGAATGGAAAGGACGCCAGCCCCACTCCTCCTCCCACCACCGCCAGGGGAACGCGCATGAGGGTCTTGGCGTAAGTCAGCCAAGTGATCGAGGCCGGCCGCAGATACGAGCCAAACCAGCGGATAATCCAGTCGTCGGCATAAACAACGGACAACGCCAGCATGATCGGAACCGCCAGTCGAACAAAAAGGCGAAAGCCCGGGTGGCCAAGATCAAGATTCGGCCGGAAGCTTGCTCCGACACGTCTCACTCCGTACACCTGGAGGAGAAGATTTCCCAGGAGCGAACCGGCGACCACACCGATAGCAAATGCTGTGACACCGAAAAATGGAGAAAGCCACCATCCGCAGAAGATGATGCAGATGTTATAGACCACGCTCCCCAGCGAAGCTATGGCAAATCGGCCTTTGGCATATTGGACGGCACCCAGAATACTGCCCAGGAAGAAGCAGAACTGTGCCGGAAGCATCAGGCGAGTGAGGAAGACAACCCGGTGCTGCAAGGCGGGATTGAATCCGGGTGCGATAAGAGAAATGAGCTGGGGAGCAAGAATTTCAGCGGTTACAATCAACACGGCGAGGATCGCCGCCATGAAGGTCACTACAGTCGAGAAAACGTGCCAGCTTTCTTCCTCGCGGCCTTCCGCGAGGTACTTCACAAAAACCGGTATGAAGATCACCGTCAGCGAGCCTGCGGCCACGAGGTAATTCAGGAAGTCAGGTAGGGTAAAGGCAGTGTAGTAGGCGTCCGTACTGGCGTTGGAGCCGACCTGGCGGGCGACCGTCCACTCCCGCAAGAAACCCAGGCAGCGGCTGAGCAGGATGGCACCCATCACGATACCCGTTGATTCTGCAATGCGGCGATGGAGTGAAGAACGGCCCATGGACGTTTGCAGTACCGTCGAAGAATTGGGAACGCGCAGCGCGGGCTGGGCGCTTGAGCTCGGCGGAACGTAACGCGTCTCGATCAGCCTTGCGGCGCAGCGGGAAGAGGCGCCTCACCTTTCACAGGCTGAGATCGCCGTCGTAAGGCGATGGATCCCAGACTTCCGGATCTCGCAATCTTTCCTCCAGGCTCTTGTCCTTGGTCTTGTAAAAGTACAACCACGCGGGCAGCTTCTGCTGGTGGGGCGCGCTCTTAAGGATGGCTCCGCCCCTTTCGGCGCTGACTCCGATGACTTCCAGCATGTGGATGCCTTCCTTGCGGCATCTCTCTAAAGCCCAATCCACCATGGGCGCGAGCGGGGCGAAGGTGCCGTCCAGGGACTTGAAATCGACAAGCCACATGCGCCTTAGCATGATTTTGGGTACATCCTGTCTCGAAAAGACCGCATACCCGGCAAGCCCGGACGCATCGGTCGCCGTCACAACCCACGTTTTTCCCTGAAGAAGTCCGTACTTGTAATGCCAGGCAAGCACCTCCCGTGTCCGCACGCCGAGGAGCCTTCGGAGATTCCGCTGCTTGAGGGCCTCCCAGAACGTATCGAAGCGATCGTCAAACTCCTGGCAAGCCTCCACGTCGAAATGAATTCGGCCTCCACAGCGGCCCTTCCCGAAAAGCCTGTCTCTGAGATACAAGGGCAAGGAAAGTCCCAGGCTCAGAGGCCGGACCAGGGGAATAGCCTTTTTGGTCAGAAAGCTGCGCACGAACCCAGGGTAGTTCGCGATCCAAAAAGGAGCCTGGTCCCAATTGCCTACTGGGACCTTCGAGGCGTGGAAGGCTTGAAACGTCTTGGAACTGGCCAAATTCGCGGAGGTATTCAGGTAAAGATCCACGTTCTTCTGGTTGAAATAGCGGGCGACCAGTTGGTAGGAATAGCTTCGGTATCGTGAGTCGACCACCCAGGCATGACCCGCCGCCGCCAGGAGTTCTCTTCTGCCGAGCAGGTAGAGCAAGGGAATGTTACCAAAATAGCCCACAATCCGCCCCGTCTCATTCTCAAGGACCCAGCCCATGGGCCAGGGTCCTCTGACCTGTACGTACGCGGGATTGTCGCTCCACAAATGTTGCCACTCGGCAAAGGTCCGGGTTTCCAACCCATATTGGGACTCGAGTGAAGCAATTTGCCCATAGTCATCAAACGACGCTTCACGAACCGTCACGCGCGGTACGGGAGTTCTCTTCGTTTCTGTCGTAACTTCGGCTGGCCCGTCGTGTTCGAAGCGATTGCCAGGGAATTCCATCCTGAGGTGCGGTGGCTGACGGGGGTTGTTTACGGGCATCAGACGTTTAACTCCTGGGCCGCGGATTCGGGCTCTCCTGTCATGAGGGGCTGCTCGCGACAAACGTGGCTTGCCTGCCAGGCGCGCCACCCCCGTCAATGGCGTGTTTCAGCACCCTGCTTTTCACCCGTAAAGCAACTCCCGCCCAGGCTGTCGTCCCGCCGTGGAGAACGAAACGATCGCTGCCGCTTGCAGCGCAAGCAGGAAAAGATAGGCGGGGTTTAGAAAGAGATATCTGCGCCACAAGCGCGGCTCAACGAGCACGCGAAACAACCATTCGAGCCCGCGGTCCTGCATCCAGCGCGGGGCCTGGGGAACTCTCCCGGCATGAAACGGGAAGGCCGCCCCGACCGCTATTACCGGCATGGGGAGCAGCTCCTGAAACTCATGGGCCCAGACCTCCTGGCGAGGGCATCCCAGGCCAACAAACACGAGCGACGCTCCAGACTGTCGGATTCGTTGCGCCAATTCGATTTTCTCTTGCGGCGAGAGGCGCCGGAATTTCGACGGCTCCATCCCAGCGATTCGCAGTCGTGGGAAGCGTTTTTCGAAGTTTTCCCTGAGGCCGCGCAGAATCTCTTCGGTACTCCCGTAAAAATAGATCTTCAGACCTTCAGCGGCCGCCCGCTCCGTGACGGCAAGCATCAGGTTCGGTCCGTATACGCGGTCCACCAGGGACTCTCCGTGAAGCCAATTCAAAGCCCACCGGACCGGCTGCCCGTCCGGCACGAGAAGGCTGAACTGGTTAAGCCGGTATTTCTGCTCGCGATTCAGGACCCCGGTCATCAAGCCGTGGACGGCAAGCGCTGAAATAGCTGCGGCGCGGCCCTCCCGTGCCGCCTGCACCACATAAGCGACGGCAGCCTCGTAGTCCACCGCATCGACCAGGATCCCGAGAATATTCTTCTTTCCGTGGTTCAGCATGCCCGCGTCCACCGGTCGCGATTCAGCTCGTAAATTTCGCGGAGGATCTTGGGAACGTCATAGGTGAGCCGCCAGGCGGGGTATTGGGACTGGAAGTGGGAGACATCGCTGATCCACCATATGTGATCGCCCCGCCGGTTTTCCTCAACATACTTCCAGGACAGAGGCTTGCCGGTTATTTCCTCGCAAAGGCCAATGGCTTCCAGCATGGAGCAATTGCTGAAGCGTCCTCCGCCCATGTTATAAACTTCTCCTGATCGCGGATTCCGGAAGAACTCGTCGAAGGCGCGGACCAGGTCATGGCTGTGCAGGTTATCCCGCACCTGCTTCCCCTTGTAGCCAAAGACGGAATATGGCGTTCCATCCACGGCGCATTTCATCAAGTAGGCCAGGAAGCCGTGCAGTTGAGCACCGGAGTGACGGGGCCCGGTCAGACAGCCCCCCCGAAAGCACGCTGTCTTCATTCCGAAGTAACGGCCATACTCCTGCACCAGGACGTCGGCGGCCACCTTGGAAGCCCCAAAGAGGCTGTGAAGCGTCTGGTCAATGGACATCGACTCCGGAATGCCCTGGCGATAAGGGTGGTTCGGATCGATTTCCCAGCGGCGCTCAAGTTCCACGAGAGGCAGGCGATTTGGCGTATCGCCGTAGACCTTGTTCGTGGATGTAAAGATGAAGACGGCCTCGGGTGCGAATCGCCGCGTAGCCTCCAATAGCACGGAGGTCCCGTTGGCGTTGACGTTGAAATCAACCGCCGGATCTCGCGCCGCCCAGTCGTGGGACGGCTGGGCAGCCGTGTGAATGACGAGAGCAATGGCACGGCCGTATCGTTCAAAGATCGAGAAGATCCTGGCTTGGTCTCGGATGTCCGCCTCGTAGTGGGTATAAGAACGCACCTCCCGCTCCAGGCGCTCCTTGATCCGCCGCGTCGAGGCTTCGGGGCCGAAGAATACACTTCGCATGTCGTTGTCGATCCCCACCATCTCAAGTCCCCGCGAGGCGAAATAGGTCACCGCCTCTGATCCCACCAGACCCGCCGATCCGGATACAAGTGCAACGCTCATAGGCCGCCTTTCTGTGAGGAGTCAAATGGGCTGTTCATACTTCTCGCTTTTCAGGCGCCGGTTCCAGGGCGTCCGTGTCAGGATTCTGCGGCTGCTGCCGCGTCACCCACGGGTGTGAGGGCGTGGCGGTATATCTCCATCAGTTTCGGGTAGTTTGCTTCGGCCGTGTATTTCTTTTCGTATTCTCTTCGGGCTTCATCTCCCATGGCTTTCATGTCTTCCGGGTGTCCCCAGGCCCACGCTACCAGATCCGCCAGCTCCGCCGGGTTTCCCGGACTGAATTGCAGTCCGATGCGACCATGGTCGACGATCTCCTGCATCGCCCCCAGCCGGGAACAAATCACGGGAATGCCGCATGCAAACGCCTCCGCGATGGTCATCGGAAAATTCTCATACCATTCACTGGAAAAGATCAGGAAGCGTGCGGCCTTGATGACATCCAGGGTACTCTGGCGCGAGAGTTGTCCCAGAAACCGGACCTCTGAAACGCCAAGGGCATCCACAGTCTTCTTCAGCGTCAAGAGTTCGGGACCTCCACCCACGACCACGAGAGGAATGCTTGAACAGAGGCGGCTCCAGGCCGCCAGGACTGTGTCGACGCGCTTTTCCGGAGAGAGCCGCCCGACAAACAGTGCGTATCGTCCTTGGCCTGGCCGTGCGTTGGGATCCGGGTAGACAAAGTTCGGCTTCACGAATATTCTGCCCGGCGGCAGACCTGACTCGATGAATTTCCTCCTGGAAAATTCGCTGAGAGCCACAAAGCAGTTTACGCCTTGGGTCCAGGTGCCGAGCTGCCGGTGCGTTGCGATTGTCAGCGCGACAACGGCCGTCGCCGGACGGGAATCCCGATAGCAGCCATAGCGTACGGAACGCCACAGACTATGTTCGCGGCATTCTTCACAAACGCGGCCGTCACGATAAAAGGTTGCCGCGGGGCAGGAGAGCCGGTAGTTGTGCAGGGTCTGCACCACGGGTACACCAGCTTCAAGACAAGCCGAGTAGATCGAAGGCGATATCATGACAAAAGTGTTATGGATGTGAACCAGATCAGGTCTATGTTCAGCCAGCAAGCGCCTGAATTCCTTCCGCGTGTTTTCGGACCAGACGGTCCTCCACGCCAGCGCGGGCAACTTAACCCCTTTGTAGCGTTCGACCTCCCAGTTGCTCCGTCGGTACGCAACCACGTCATGCCCATGGGCCTCAAGCAACAGGCGCTCCTGGTCGAAGACAACGTCTTCACCGCCCGGTCGCTGGTAAGTATTGTGGACAAGGATGATCTTCATGTTCGTTCTGCTGCCCCGTCGGTGCGAAGCGACCACGCTCCGATTCCGGCGAGGCTCAGCACCTGCGCGTTCCCACAGTAGATTACTCCCTCGCGCTGGCCCACATAATCCAGCACTTTCCTCAAGTCGTCCCACAGGTCGAGCTCCTCGATCTCCCAGGAGTGCCCATAAAGATGCCAGACGCCGCCTTCGCACAAAAGCATGTCGAAGCAACTTTTGGCAAGCTCGACCCAATTTGAGGCGATGTTGAACACCGTGACAAACTCAAAGGCTCCTGAAAAATTCATCGCTCTTAAAATGTTCCGGACGTAGGCTGATCTTCCATGGCGGTAGACTTGGATGGTGGTGGGCATTCGAAACGGATCGACATCAAGCTTCCGGCTCAGCATCCGAGTGGTGCGGGCCCCCAGAAAACCCGCGCGCTTCACCTCGCGGATTACTTCCCGGTTAAAGCGGCCTTTGGGATAACAGAACATCCGCACCGGCTGCCCCAGCACGTCCTGCAACCTGTTCCGGCAAGTCGTGATTTCCTGAAAGAGTTCATCTCCCCGGAGATCGGTGAGAATCCGATGAGCAGCGCCGTGCGCCCCTGCCTCGAACCCCTCTGACACCAGCCGCCTCAAGTCTCGAGGCTCGAGCAACGAGTGGCCCTCGACGCCCCGAGCCGGGACGTAGAAAGTCCCTCCCAGCCCGTACAAGTGCAGAAGTTCCGCGACCTTGAGGTCCAGTGGATCTCCGTCATCCCAACTCGTGGTCACGATCTTCACATTCGGAAGTTTTGACGATCTCAGCATTCTCATATAAATCGTAAGTAATCAGCTCCATCCTCTCCGACTGATGGGCAATGAGTAGTTCTGAAAAACAAGCGGAACTTCTCCGCCCGTCCACCGCAAAGAGAACCTAATGAAGACAGATGTGCATGACACTACACCGTAAACAGGGACAAAGCCATAGAAGTCAATCCGCCCAAGCCGTGCCGCGTGAAGTAATTCGACACCCTTTTGGTAGGCAGGGCGGTCGCTGTTGTCAAAGATGATGATGCCATCCTGCTTTAGCCGGGGAACCGCTTCGCGGGCGCATGATACGCGTTCCGCACCGTCGATCACAATGACATCAAAGCTTCCTTCTGGGTAATTGACGATCGCCGTAGAATACTGGCTCATCTTGTCGCCTTCTTCGCCTTGGCTGCAGGGTGACCGTAAGAGAAGCTTGACGTTCGAGCCCACAAGACTCCGAAGGTGATTAAACCACATTTCGTTGTGTTCAACGGACACGACCGATCGAACTCTCTTACTGAACCAGAGAGTCGAATTGCCAGCACCGTATTCGAAGACGCAGTCGGAAGGTCTCAGCCTCGAGGTCAGCCACTGGACGGCGGGGTAGGTGTACCAAGGCAAGGGCGCGCCATCACAGTCTACGGGAACACCGCTTCTTACCGATCTGGACCAGCCCAGTCTGCTCAGTTCAGACAAAAGTTGAAGAGAGTAGTTCAACTCTCTCAGACTCCGTGGCAGACCACGGCTGCGATGAATTATCCGGTCCAAAATCCACGAGGCGCGCATGTGTTCACCTCGTCCGAATGGAAGTCATTGCAGTGGAACGCCACACTGAGGTGCGTAAGATAAACATTTGTTGATCGTCCCCTCAACGCCTGTTCCGGAGGGCGTCCCACTCCTGCTGGGTGAGTTCACGATTCAGCCAATGGTAGTATTTGGCTTTCGGGTCGGTAAGTTCACAGTGATTATTTTCAAACCGATTGTTCCAACTTGTGAAAACGGAATCATCAAAAGGGCCGCTTTTGCGAAGGCCCAGCGCAAAACCGCCGGCTTGTTTGATCAGGTTATCGTGGACGTATAGATTCTTCACCAGGTATCGAATGCCGCTTCGGCTGAAACCACGATCGTCCTGCCGGGCCACGATGCCATGCATACAGTTGATCAGAGTGTTCCGATACACCTCAACGTTCGAGGAGGCGTAGATGAATATTCCTGCTCCCCACGATATCCCGCTGCCGTCGGGATTGTATCCGTCGTTTTCTATGGTGTTGTCCCGGATCACCGCGTCGAAGCTGATTTCGTGGTCGATGCCCGCCATGATATTGGACGAAGTCCGGTTATGCTCATAGAGCACATGATCGTTGTCGGTATCAGTCCAGAGTCCAGGCCCCTGATTGTGGTGAACAAAATTATTACGAACGACCAGGTTTCTGGTGTAAACGAACTTTGTCCCTCCACCTTCCCAACCCCAGCTATACCCGGCGTAGTTGTTGTAGGCGATCTCATTCCCTTCGATCAGGAGATTATCGCCGGAGCCCGCGAGGCCCATCTGCCCGTTGTGATGGACGTTGTTCTTCAATACCCGCATCCTGTTTCCCGTGCGCAGGCCTGTACCGTGATTCAGACGGATTTCATTTTGCTCCACCACCCAGTTCTGGCTGAGCCGCCCGCCCTCCCCGAAACCGTTGATGGCGCCTGTCTGCGCGGGGTTGGCGTACTTTTCGATGACCAGCCCGCGGATGGTTACGTCGCCGGCCGACCCCTGGAAGGCGTGTTGAGCCATGCTGATTTCCACGATGTGGCCCTGCGGATCATCGGCCAAGTAAGCGCTGCCCGTCCCGTAATCCAGATACCACTTGCCTGACGCCACGTCGCCCAGGGCAGCAACACGCCGAAGCGGAGCATTGTCGATGAAAAGATCCTCGGGCAGCGCGCACGCCGGATTTCCAGTCCGGCAGATGCCGCGAGGGTTGGCCGGCGGCCTGACCTCGACGTGCGTGACCCAAAGGGATCCCTGACGGGTAAAGGAATTCAGCACTTGCGCGCCGTTCAGAATCGCTCCGGGCTCGCCCGTGAACGAGTCACCGTTCTTGGGAACGATCGTCTGGAGGCGGTAAATCCCGGGGCTGATCCGAAACGATGTTCCGGGAGGATTCCTGTCAACAAGCGCCTGGATGTTGTCGGCTGGGGTAACCGCGATTGGCGCGGGGACTAAAAGGAGAGAGGCCGTAGAAATCCGGCCCCCCGTCAGGGCGAGGATACCCGGCAAGAGGGTCAAAAGAACATAACTGGGGGCGCGAGTCATTGCATGTCTGAAAGGACGGAGCATGTGTCAGCGGATCCTCTCGTATCAAGTAGGGATGACTGCCCGCGGACTGTGCAACCGATTGCAGGACCCATCCCGCTCGATTGGGGGCGCATCGCAGTGCGGAGTTGCGTAGCCTGAAGCCTCCACCGAAACTCGGAGGGTGCAAGCGTTAATCCGGGAGCGGTCAAGAGAGCCCAGTCAGTGCTTCACCGAATCGGAGCAAAAGGCTATTGGAGAAACCATGTGCCGTTCACATCGTTTCCGTCCTGCTGCCATTGATCCAAGTTCAATTCTGATCCTTCCCAGTGGTAGTATTTGCCACTGAAATTCGCCAGACGGTAGCTGTTGTTCACGAAGCGATTGCCCCAACTTGTGAAAATGGAGTTGTCGTAGTTCCCGAGAACGCGAAGCCCGGCGGCAATCCCCGTGGTTTGCGTAATGATGTTGCCGTGTACGTTTAGGTTCCTCACCTGGTAGGGAGTTCCATTGCTGCTTGAACCGCGGTCATCTTGCCTGGCTCCGATGCCGTTCATGCAGTTTGTGACAATGTTGCCGTAGACCTCGACATTTGAGGAGTCGTATATCCGAATGCCGCTGCCCCAGGACAAGGAACTGCCGAAAGGAGTAAAGCCATCATTCTCAACCAGGTTGTAGCGGATTACAGCGTCGAAACTGATTTCATGAACGATACCGCCAACCATGTTCGAACGGGTGTGGTTGCCCTCGTAGAGCGCACCGTAATTGTCGATGTCCGTAAAGAGCCCCGGACCCAGGTTGTCATGCGCATAATTGTTGCGGACGACCAGGTTGTGCGTGTAGGAAAATTTGGCGCCGGCCGCCATTCCAAACGTAAATCCGGCGTAGTTGTTGAACGAAAACTCGTTGGATTGGATGAGAAGGTTGTCGTGACTGCCAAGAAAACCCATCTGACCGTTCGAATGAATATAATTGGAATCTAGTTTCATCCCCACCCCGCTCCTGACGCCGGCGCCGTGGTTCAACCTGACCTCATTTTGTACGACCACCCAGCCCGAGCCGGGCGCGTTGTTAGGAGCCACTCCCTGGATCGCCCCGCTCTGGCCAGGGTTCGCGTACTTCTCGATGACCAGGCCTCGTATGGTTACATTCAAGGCCGAGCCAGAAATGGCGGATCGCGTGACGCTGAACTCCATCAGGTGTCCGGTAGGATCGTCCGCCATGTAGATGTTGCCCGTGGAGTAGTCGTAGTACCACTTGCCCGGGGCGATGGCGGACAACGCCGTGACTCGCTGGAGCGGCTTGCTATCGCGAAAAAGGTCCTCCGGATAGGCACAGGCCGGGTGATCCGACAGACAATTTCCCGGGGCGGTGACCTGAGAGACCTTGTACGTGGCCACCCAATACGCGCCGCTCGTCTTGAAGGATGTGAGGACGACCGCCCCGTTCAGGACAGCCCCCGGCTCCCCAATGAAAGAGTCGCCGTCCTTCGGCACGATGGATTGATTACGGTAGATTCCCGGCATAAGCGCAAACGTTGTTCCGGTGCCAGCGGCGTTAACCGCGGCCTGAATATTGTCTCCCGGACGAAGGGTAACTGTTTGTCCGTATCCTGAATCCGGCCATAGGATGCGAAGTGCGCCTGCGACCAGCAGTGGCAGGCAAGAGAAGCGTTTGAGCACACTCGTCTGACTGTAACCAACTTTGACCATTATGCCTCCGATGCGGGTGTTCGAGGTGACGTCCCGGACTGTAGATTTGGCTAAGCCCGGCAACTGAGCAATTCAGGTACCAGTTTGACACCTTCCCTCGACGCGCTTCGTCTTTCCCGCATCGGACCAACGCCTTACCCCTCCATTAGGGCGAGTTCGCGGACACTATTTACAGTCTTCGAGGACGGCGAACTCGAAACAACCAGGGGACAGCTTTCTCGGTCTCGCCGGCTTGAATCGACCCCTACTCAGCTCGAAACCGATGGTTTCAACATGCGAGCAGTGGCCATCAGGCTTTCAGCCAGCGTCACCACGAGGTAACTGGTCGTGCTCTCGCAGGCCTGAAACCTGCCAAGATAGCTGCACTCTCTGCCGAGCTTCCCGGAGAAACCTGTTTTGAATTGCGTAGTTCCCGGGTGTGTCTCCCAGTTCATGCCTCCAAGGTCGTACCACCGGAATCCGCGTTCCTTCAGCCACTCCAGCATTTGCCAATAAAGCACGTAAGACCCGCCTAAGTTCAATCCTTTGTTCCCGGTAGCGGCAAGCAAATTCATAGCTGTGTCCCCGAGCAAAGCAACAATCAGACCGGCGACAGGCTCACCTTTGTGTTCACAAATCGAAATCCTCATCTTCAGTGGGTTAGGTAAATTTTGCTGAATATGTGCAAAATATTCGCAATTGAAGATATCGCGGCATCTCTTTCTCGCTTGCATCTCTTTATAGAGTTCCAGGAATGCGCCCACCAGTTCAGGTTCGGTACCTCCGACAACTCTCAACTGCTTCTTCTCAGCGGACCGCAAATTCTGCCTCCAGGTTCTCCGGAGGCTTCTTCGCAACTCCTCGAGCGAGTTTGTGAGATCGACCAAAACTGTCCTTTCGCTCCCTCGGCTCAGGTCGCGCCCAAAACCCTCGCGTTCCAGAATTGAAACCATCGCCGGAATCTCATCACCCACTGCGTTCGAGCTGATCCTGAGCAGAAGCCGCCGCCGCCGGGCATAGATGTCGTACACCTGCCGGACGACCTGCCGAAAGCTCTCGAGACCGCTCGCTCTCCCTGGAAGGCGAAACAGCGGCCCCCCCTTGATATAGGCCAGACCGCCGCTGACGAGCGGGGCTTTCATGATGATGGCTTGAGCGGCCGCCACAACCTCATCGTTCCGCTTGATCAGGACGTGGCTTAATCGATCCTCCCCCCAACGAACTGCGCCGTAGGCCCAAGTTTGCATCAGGGACGCATCCTGGAATCTCGGCAGCAGATCATCCCATGCCTTTTGATCCACAGAGTCGACCTCGACCGCGTAGCCCTCGTCCGGAGCAGTTGCCTTATCTTCATGTAGCTGTGCCCGGCTGCAACACGTTTGCGGCTGAACCGGGCTCTCGGACTGCGGTATGGGAGAACTCATATCAAGTCGGTTGCACCCCTCGTTCGAGCGCTGGCGAACGCACGGGCGTTGCGTCATTCTTCTTCTGCCGCCGAAGCAATTCGGCCAATCCCAGTACGGCCAGGAAATGGAGAGGCGGATGCCAGGTCAAAATGCTCATAAAGACCGAGCGGACCGTCAGGACGCCGAGCACTCCCAAGGCTTCAAGGGCAAGCTGGTGATGGAGCGATCCCATTGTGTAATGGCGAAGAGTCCGGTGGAGAACCCACCAGGCTCCAACCACAGCAACAAGGACAGGTATCAAACCCCAGACACCGGTGCCCACGATGATCTCGAGATAATCGCTGTGCATGGTCGAGGTCTTGGTGGCTCCGAGTTTCGCCAGGACGGCGAATCTTCCCGCTGCATAGGCCCCGAGGCCCGTCAGTGGCTGTTCCAGAAATCTTCCCCAGGCGACCGCCCACCAATCCATACGGCTGCTCAGCGAGGTCAACTGCTGCTCGCTCTGCCCGCGCTGGAGAAAAGCCCACACCAGGCCCCCGATGCTCGGAACTGCCAGAAGCGGGATCACGAACAATGAAAGGATTGCTCCTTTGGCGAGCCGCTTGGAGTAATAGAGCACGAGGACTACCGCCAGAAGAAATCCCGCAAGGGCAGAGCGTGTTTGGGAAAGAACCTGGGTGACAAGAGTCCCCGCGAGCAACAGGCTATACCAAGCACGGTCGGACGCGGCAATCCCCCTGTTCAAAAGGCGGCTCAGGGCGACGATCCCGATGATCGCGGAGCAGTCTCCCACCGTATTCGCAGGAACCACAGGCATGACACCGGCCAACTGGAACCCAAGCAGACCAATCTTGCCCCGCGTGGCCTCCAAGGCTTCCTCGGGCCAGAGGACGGCCCCCACGCAGGTTGACAAAAGAAGAAGTCCGTACAGTGCCCACGTCCAGTTGAAAAGGTCTTTGAGTCCGTTCAGCGACCGGACTGTCGCAAGGATGGCCGCCAGCAGGGCAAGGTCGACCAGGAACTCCAACGACTTATATATTGTCCAAGCCGGAAAAACGGACCACACGGTTGAAACCGTGCAGACCAGGCCGTAAGTTGCCATCGCCCCCACCAGCCCATGAGCCATGAATTTCATCCACGACGGCTTCCGGTAAACCAGCCGAAAGGCCAGCACAAGCGCGGTCACAAGTTGAAGACCAATTCGAAATAGGGCCCATCCATCCACTGGCTGCTCGGAGATTTCGCGAACGTCTCGGACGCGGAACACGAGTCCGCTCAAGAAGACGAGGAGCCATAAGACGTGCCACCAACTGAATGAACTCAAGATTCCCAAAGCATTTCTGACACCCTGTTTGCATGCCACCAGAAAGGCCACGGCAGCAATCGGCACCAATACAAGCAAGCCAACTCCCGTGATGCCCCAGGAACCGTTCATGGCCAGCGCGGCAAGGCTTCCCAGCAGTACAAACGCACCGAGTTCCCAGATCCATCCAACTTTGGCCATTCGCGTAACTCTACTCATAATGCCAGTGGCGCCTGGGCTTCCGATTGACTCTGGCCTGCATCCAGGCCGGGACCTTCTCCTAAAGCCAGCCGGGCGATCACTTCAGCGACCTTTTGCGGCGTGTAATGCTTCATAATCTCCGTGGATTTCCGGCCGAATCTCTCGGCCAATCCGCCGTCGACGATAAATCGCTTCATCAGTGAGGCCAACTCGCCTGGATTCTTGGGGTCAAAAACAAATCCGTTTTCCCCATGACGGACCACCTCGCTCGAACCCGCATACTTCGAACAGAGAACCGCTTTGCCAAAAACCATCGCCTCCAGCGTTACCCACCCCCAAATATCCTCATAGGTGGGGAAGACCAACGCATCGCACTGGTGGTAATACGCTCCCAGACTCGAGTAGTTGACGTTCCCCGCCCAGTGGATATAACGGCCAAGACCCAGTTGCCGGGCATAGGACTCCAAACGCTCCCGATCTGGCCCGCCTCCGACAATCACCAGAGAAAACTCCCTGCCTGTTTGCTCCTTCACCAGAGCACCCGCATCCAGAAGCGCCGAGATGCCTTTCCCCTCAATCAGCCTTGCAACACAGAGGAATACCGGGTGCGGAATCTGTTCAACAGCCTGATCCTCGTGGCTTTCAGCCGACAACACCTCTGGGTCGGGTGCTCCGTAGGGGTGCACAATGACTTTGGCTGGGGAGATCCTCAGAAAATCGCGCATGTAGTCGCCTCCCGCTTGCGTATTCGACAAGACAGCATCGACGAAACGGGCAATAAGTCGCCGAAGCAGGGTTCTCACGCGCGATGATTCATACGTGGCAATGGGTGAGTTGCCACCCCAAAGGATGATCAGCCGGCATCCGAATAAGGCTTTGTAAACGGCCGCACAGAGCGTCCAGAAGGTGAAGGCAACGGCGAGCACGACTTGAGGCCGAAAGCGAATCAGCTCCAGAATTATCCGCGGCGGAGCATAGAGAAACCCTCGGTCGTTGCCCTCCGGTCGCTTTTCGAGGACCACAAACCGTCCTCCCGGCAAATGACGAACTTGAAATGTCCCTTCGCAGCCTCTTGCATAACCAGGCCAAAGCGTCGTGAAGACTTTACTGTTTGGGAAGAGCTTGGCGAATTCGCGCAGGCCCGGCTGCCAGTAGTAGCCCCGGACGAGCGAGGGCATTAACCACGCCACGCGGACATCCTTGCGACAAACTCCGGGTTGTGTCGCAAGGCTCATGGGACGATGCCTTTCAAGAGGGATCGTATCGCCTCACCACCGGAGAAGAAAGCAAGCGTGCTTGTGACGCCTGCCCACCTCGCCGTATTTCCGAACCCTGTGTGCATTCTGGACCTCATTAACCACGTGATTCGCTCTTGCCAGAGGGCTTACTTTGCGCCGAAACTCTCAGCGAACTCCGCCCTTCTGACCCTTATCCTGTAGCGAAAGGCAATAACAACCAGAGAGGCCAGGGAAGAGATCGTGGCGCCAAGTACCGCCCCGAGAAGCCCCCAGTAGTAGGTAAAAGAGATCCCGACAACCAGCGTGACGGCGCCCGCGGCGGCGTAGCTTCGAAAGATTTCCGACGGCGCTTGCATTGCGCGTACTCCAATAGCAGGCCCTTGAAAGACAGCGGTAAAGAGGACGGGCAGAGCCATGAGCGGGAGCAAGTAGGCGAAAGCAGTATATTTGCCCTTATACAGCACTTCAATGAGCCACCTTCCCCACAGCATAAGACAGAGGAGATACCCCGTTGCCACGGCAGTAAATAAGAGGCTGATGTTGCTGATTCCACGACGAAAAACCGGCCCTTCGCTGTCGGCAAAACGAGCCGAGGCCCAAGGGAGAAATAGGAGACTCAAGGCGGACACGAAATGTGGAATGGGCAGGACGAAATTCTGGAGAGCGCGCAGCGCGGCTGCCTCTTTGATCCCCAGCAAGGTCCCAACGATGACATAGTATGCGCCGTTTGATAGCCAATAGACGGTCGCGGAAAGGATCGCCCAGCGCCCGTACTCCCAGTGCTGCTTCAGGATAGCCCCCGACGACGTCTTCGTCGAGGAGCTGGGCCCGGGTGGAATCAAAAAGACAAGCATCAACCCGGCCGCCAGCCCGGCAACTGCCTGGGTCAGAAAAGCCGAGAGAGGAGAGAGCCATCCTGTTCGAACGAGCAGAACAAGCAACACGACGACGATGCCGACATAGATTACCGCTCCGCGGACCGCGATCCCCGGCCTCAAGTCCAGATACGCAACCCGGCGCCATAGCCAAAAAAACAGAATGCACGGAGCCGCGACGCCGACCCCCGCGAGGGCGGGAAAGAGAGAAGGGACCTTAAAGAAGTACTGCGAACCGGCCACGCCAAGGCCCAGAAGGAGGGAAAGAGCAATCGTAATCGCGAAGTGCAGACGCAGCAGCGTTCCGAGATAGGCTGGCAATTGGTCCTTATAGGAGGTCGGGCCGAAAACGCTCATCGGCTCAAGCAGAAGGGCCTGATGGAATCCCGCCCCGAACAGAAAAACCGAATAGGCCAGCGCATACGACCCGTATTGTTCGGGAACCAGCCAGCGTCCCAGAAGGATATTGATCAGGAAACCGGAACCAGCCACCAAGCCCTGGTCAGAAAGTGCCTTCAGGAAGCGGCCCAGCCAGGTGCGTTTCTGGCTGAGCCAGGTTGTGATCGAAACTGCCATAGATGCCATCTAACTTGTGAGAGCCAGGCTTGTGAGGGGTTGCAAGCGCTTCTTGAGCACGACATCCTCAAAGAGGACGCGATAAGTCGATGCAGTCACGCCTGCCAGCCAGCCCCTCCGTTTGCTCCGCGTTGCCAATCGCGGCAGCGAATAGTAGAAAATCCGTGCCAGGGCCAGCCCCGTCGCGAGAATCCAAGTTTCCCTGGGAATTGGCCCGTAGCCCGCCCAGAATGATCTCTCGCAAGATTCAATCAGGTCTCGGGGAATAAAGGGATTTAAGAGTTGCCGGCGGAAATCAAAAGCCAGCGCAAACAGGTCGTGAAATGTTGTGCCACTGCCGGAATGCTCAAAATCGATCACGGACAATCGCTTCAGCTTTGCGTCCCAGATCAGATTCGGAAGCGAAAAATCGCCGTGGCACAGCCCCCAAGGTAGCGGTACCCTGGTTTGCCGTCCCACCATTTCGAATGCCGTTTCCACAACTCTGCACGCCATTTCCGTATAACGAGGCGAAGAGGATCCGTGCTGCTTCACCAGGAGCGGAATAAGGTCGATAGTCTGAGCAAAGTCAAGAATTTCACTTCGCTGCCCCGAGCCATCGTGCAGCCTTCTCAACCAGGCGCCGGCCTGGTGCATCGCTTGCACGCACGCTTTTCCTTGGCGTGCGTTCCAGCCTGAGACCCTCATCATGTGATCCAATCGCTTGCCACCGACTTCCTGCCAGACGATGGTTCTTGCTTCCCTGGACCTGCCGAGCTCTGAGGGCACCAGGGCTGGACCTGCAAGCCTTCTTGCTTCGCGAGTTCCATTCCCCTCGGCCTCGATTTGATCCTTGATTGGTCGGAAGCGGACTTGCTCACGGAGCGGAATAACCTCTTCCCAGGGAAGTGGAAAGTGCGGCACGAGCGGGTAGGGGTCTACAATAAAGATCTTGGCAAAGAACCTTCTCGGCCCGTGGCTGCCACGACAATGGATACTCAAGCGGCATTCGCACCCGATCTTCCAGTGATCGATGGTCACCTCATCGGGGCTCGTATCGAGAGCCGATGCAATCCTTATCCTTATTTCCTCCTCCCTTAAACGAGACAAGTCCGCCTGCGCGGCGGCGCCTCGCGTCCTTTCAAGGGTCAAGCTTCCCAGGTTGGTTTCACAGGATCCGCGGAACAACATGCTACGGATCGTGCCGTTCTTGCAGCGCGTATCTTGCGCTCAGCGCCGCCACGACAAACGCATTTTTGTCCATCTGGACCACATCCCCTTTCTTGGGCGTTCAAGCCTCACTACCTGTCTTCCGTGCAAGAACGATGTAATCGCTTCCGGCTGATTTGATCAGTGGAGCATGGCAATCAGCGTGGTACTGGAGCCGCCTATGCACTTTGAGTTCGGTCATTTCGGATAGCAGCTTGTGGTTGAAGAGCGTAAAGGGTCCGAACCCGAGTGTCATCCCCGTCAGTTTTGCCAGTCCGGCTGCCAGAAGCATGCTGTCAAACTCTCTGATGGAGTACCTCCTTAGAGGTGGTGTTTCGCGGCGCGGCGTGCGAATGCCCCACGCTTCCAGGAGATCACGGAGCTTGCATCTGACTGACCTGAGCGCTGGGAAACACCGCGGATCAAGACTGTGGTGAAGATTCCAGAGATTGTCGGCGGTGAGAACCACGAATCCTCCGGTCTGCACCACGCGCGCCATCTCCTTGATGGCCTGCGCGGCGGAGTGCAGGCACGGAATCACGGCCAAGGCCAAGACCAAGCCGAACCTGCCATCCTTGAAAGGGAGGCAATGCACGTCCCCTAAACCTGCCCATACTCGGTGCGCGACGCCAGCCTCACCCGCAAGCTGCCGGGTAAGATCGACCATGGGGTCAACGATGTCGATCGCGTAGACATTGAAACCTCGTTGCGCCAGGGCAACGGCTGTTGACCCCGCTCCGCAACCGACCTCCAGGATCCGAGATTCCTGCGGCAAAGCCAACTGATCTACAAGCGCCAAAGCTCGAGCCCTACGTTCCCGGTAGATCGTTGGGTTCAGACCGTCCTGCTGGTAGATGTCACGGTAATACGCTGCCGAAGCTCGGAAGCGAGCCTTTACCGCCCTCTCATGTTCAGCTAACTGATCCAATGGCCTACCCGGAAATTAGGCAATATCTCGGATGAGCGTTCTGCCCACTCAAGAACACGAAGAGCCCGCTTTCCGCCCCCGTTCAGGCGAGGTGGTTCGCTCGCGACCATAGCGAAGTCGGGTGATCCATTTCCGTCGCGAAGAGCCGGATTCTCGCGGGTTCATCTTTCCCGATCCAGTTGGAACCTTCTCGCGCGCCCCGATGTTCTGCGCTTGGCACCACACTTTCAGAAGTCAAGTCCCGGTTCCGCTCAAGACCGCCGGGACGGTCTTGAGCAGAATCTCGATGTCAAACCACAAGTTCCAATGGTCAATGTATTCAAGGTCCAGAGCCATGCTCCGCTCAAAAGAGGGGTCATGGCGTGCCGTCACTTGCCAAAGTCCGGTGAGTCCCGGGGTCACATCGAGGCGACGCAAATGCTCCAACGTATACTGATTAAAGTCGTCGGTGGGATGCGGTCGCGGTCCCACAAGGCTCATCTCTCCCTTCAGTACGTTCCAAAACTGGGGCAACTCGTCGAGGCTGTACTTGCGCAGGAATCTCCCGACGCGAGTCAATCGGGGATCATTCGCAATCTTAAAAATCGGTCCGTGCCGTTCGTTCAGGTGGCGGAGTTGCCCCTTCAGAGCATCCGCTTCAGCAACCATAGTGCGGAATTTCAAACAGTTAAAACGCTTCCCTTTCTTGCCAACCCGGACCCCGCGGTAAAACACTCCCCCCGGTGAATCCAGCTTGATAGCGATGGCGATCACCCCGGCCAGCGGCGCGAAGAGAATTAACGCTGCCAGGGAGATAGTAATGTCCGTGATCCGCTTGATCAGAAGCCCCAAAGCCGGGATGGGCTCACGGTGGAGGGAAATCACTGGGAAATCGCCAAGGTGCTCGACCGGGGCCTGCCAGCCCAGGCCATCGTACAAGTCCGGGATGACTCTCACATCAAGCCTGTTCTCGCGGCCTTCGGCGGCCACTCTCTTCACGAGTTCACGATACGCAGGTATGGTGACAAACACCTCATCCGCGAACTGCGCACGCGCCACCCTGGCAAGGTCTTCAACCTTTCCCAGCAGGCGCGGATTGGACGACTGTTTCTGGTCAAGGAATCCCTTGACCGCATACCCGAGGTGCTTGTTGGCATCAAGGTACCGAGCCAGTTGCTGTCCGACCTTACCGGCGCCGACAATCAAGACATTGCGAACCCCGTGCCCCTCGGTCACTCGGCGAGCGATCCGGCGCCGCGCCCAGAGTCGCCATCCTGCCAGCGCCGCAATGTTCAGCAATGCGCTGATGACTACGACCAGGCGGGAGATCTCGATCTTGGAAAGGTAGATGAAGGCAGTAAGCAGGAGAGTGGCCAGGATGACAGCCCTCTGCGCCGCAAAGAATTCTCCCAGCTTAGAACGGGTGCGAGTGATCGAGTAGAGACTCTGGTTTTCACAAAAGACCACGGTCAAGAGTCCGTAAACCAGCAGGAAACCCAGGTAATCGGCAGGAAGCGGCAGCCGGTGGAGCCGGTGCGAGATTTCATAAACGGAGCCCGCCCGCCAATCGGGCAGAAAGCGCACCACAAAGACTACGCAGGCATTGACCGAGACAAAGAACAGGTCGATCAAGATGTAGCCCGTTCTGGTCAATTGACCATTCGAGATCGACCGATAGGCAACGGCTCTCCGCACTTCGCTCAGTGCGCCCACAGCCCCTCCAGCCGGGTTTTGAAGTACGGAAGCACGCGCTTGAGGCCCTCGTAGAGACTTACCCTGGGTCGCCAGCCCAGGGAGGTCATGGCCCTTGTGATGTCGGGTCGCCTTTTGGCTGGATCGTCCAGAGGTAAGGGCTTGAAGACGATGTCGCTTGGGCTGCCCGTGAGATCGATTATTTTCTTCGCCAGATCAAGGACGGAAACCTCTTCCGGGTTTCCGAGGTTCACCGGACCGGTTTCGCCGAACACGAGCAGTTGGCAGATTCCTTCAACCAGATCACTCACGTAACAGAAGCTGCGGGTCTGGCTGCCGTCCCCGTAAACGGTCAGTGGCTCAGCTTTCAGAGCCTGGGTGAGGAAATTCGGTATGGCTCGGCCGTCGTCCGTCCTCATCCGCTCACCATAGGTGTTAAAAATCCGTGCGATCCTGACCTTGAGACCGCAATCTCGGTGGTAGGCCATGGTGAGAGCTTCGGCGAACCTCTTGGCTTCGTCATAGACGCTGCGGGGGCCGATGGGATTGACGTGTCCCCAATACGTCTCGGGCTGGGGGTTCACTTCGGGATCACCATAGACTTCTGAAGATGAAGCCAGGAGAAACACACATTCGTGGGTGCGGGCAACTTCCAGGGCGTGCCAGGTCCCCCAAGCCCCGGCGCGAAGCGTCGGTATGGGATAACGCTCGTAATCCTTGGGGCTGGCAGGCGAGGCCAGGTGCAGAACGTAATCAAGCTTCACGCGTCCGTCGTGCCGTTCAAGGAATCCATTCCGAGAAATCTTGAGCAGACTGGTCAAATCGATCGGTTGAGTGACGTCGTTATGGGCAAAAGCGAAAGCGGGATTCTGCTCGAGGTGACGGATGTTTTCCATCCGTCCCGTCACCAGATTATCGAGGCAGATGACCTCGTGGCCTTCACCGAGCAGCCGATCGCAAAGATGGGAACCCAGAAAACCAGCCCCTCCGGTAATCAGGGTGGTCCGTCGTACGAGGTTTCCATCCTCAGGCGAAGGCATCTTAACGCTCTCCTGCCCGTACGCGCGCCGGCTCTTCGACGCGTTGCTCCGCACTTCCTGCGATGGACGATAACAGGGGGTGATGGACTGGGCGGCCGATGCTGAGGTATTCGAATCCCAGCCGGCGCATCTCTTCCGGGTTATAGCAATTCCTGCCGTCGACCATGACCGGTATTTCCATGAGGTCACGCAGCCGGTCCATCTCTAAGCGGCCAAACTCCTCCCACTCCGTGAGAAGGAGCAGCGCGTGGGCTCCCTGCGCGGCCTCGTAGGCGGAGGAGCAATAGGTCAATCGACCGGGCTCCGCCGGGTAAATCCGTTGCATGTTGGGCACGGCTTGGGGATCGTACAGGCGCAGCAAGGCGCCTTCCTTGATCAATGCACCGATGATTCTCAGGCTGGGGGCCTCACGGATATCGTCGGTACAGGGCTTGAAGGCCAGACCCAGGACGCCGATCGTCTTCCCTCTTAATATCCACAGGGTTTGTCGCAGCCTTCGGAGGAGAAGTTCGATGCGCCGGCGGTTGATCCGCTCAACCTGCCGGAGGAGCGAACACTCCACTCCGTTTTCTTCCGCCAGGTGAATAAAGGCGCGCAAATCCTTCGGAAAGCAGTATCCGCCGAACCCGATTCCGGCGGCCAGAAAGTCCCGTCCGATCCGAGGATCCATGCCCATCCCGCGCGCGACTTGAGTCACGTCGGCCCCGACGGCCTCGCAAATGTCGGCCACCATGTTGATGAATGAAATCTTGGTGGACAGGAAGGCGTTGGATGCATGTTTGATCAGTTCCGCCGTCGTCGAGTCTGTCACAAGGATAGGGGACTGGAGAGGACGGTAGATCGTTTCAAGAATGTCCCGTGCCCGTTCGGAATCAACGCCAATGACGATACGATCCGGATGGAAGAAATCCCGAATGGCTTTTCCTTCTTGCAGAAACTCGGGGTTGGACGCCACATCGAAGCAGGCTCCTGACGACCCGGGTGGACCGGGTGGGTTGAATGATCCTGCCCTGTTCTTGCCTCGGGCATGGTTTTCAGCCCGCATATAGCGCTCAATCGTTCTGCGGACCCATTTGGCTGTGATGGCCGGAACCGTGCTCTTTTCGACGATCAGTTTGTAGCCATTCAGATTCTGTGCAATGGTGCGCGCGATGCTTTCGATTTGAGCAAGATCGGCTTCGCCGTCTTCCCGCTGCGGCGTACCCACACAAACAAAAATCACAGGCGCGGACCGAACCGTATCGGCAACGTCGTCTGCGAGGTGGAGCTTTCCATTCGCCAGGTGCTTGCTGAGAAGCGGCTGGAGACCAGGTTCGTAAAAAGGAATCTTTCCCTCTCTCAACAGGGCCACTTTATCCTTGGCTTCGTCCGCACCATGGACGTGCCAGCCCAGCTCGGCAAGTCCCAGCGCCGTGGGAAGTCCGATGTGGCCAAGGCCCAGAACCGCTATTCTCATCGTTTCGTGATGCGCCTCGCCTGCAAAGTCCGAATCACCCATTTCTTATTTTCACCCCCTGGTCCGCGGGGTCCGTTGTAACCCGACCTTGCCAGTCTCCGGGTCTTCCTTTGAATTTTCCACCTCGCAACCGCAACGAGGGTGTTTAGCGGCACGAGGGCCAGTGGACATGTCTCTACAACCGATCGTAAAGGCTCTGCGGAATGGGAAACGTTCGCTTGTTCAGGACCGCTCCCAACACGCGGACGCCTGCGCTTTCGAGGCGCACTTTCGCCTTCCGCGCGCATTCGCGCCGGGTGGAGCAGGATTCCAGGACCAGAACCACGCCGTCCGATAAGCGGGCGAACATGGCGGCGTCCGAGAAATTGCTCAATGGAGGCACGTCCACCAGCACGTACTCGAACGCCGCGCGCAGGTCCGCCATCAACGACCGCAGGCGCTCGCCGTCGGGCAGCCCACGGAAATCGGTTCCCAGATCTCCTCGAGTCAGTACCCAGAGATTGCTTCCGGTCACTTGGCGGACAAAATTCCGGGTCGGCTCCTGGCTGGCCAATGCCTGGGCCAGCCCGATCCTGTTATCGATGGCGAAGTAACAGTGCAGCGAGGGGCTCTGCAAATTACCGTCAACCACACAAACTGACCCTCGCCCTTGGGCGGCAAGGACCCGAGCAGTACAGGAAGTAACCCAGCTACAACCAGCACCCTCATCAACGCCAGTGAAAATGACGGCTCGCGATGCGGTAGACCCCGGTGCAAGAAAAATCTGCTGGACGAGGCTGACGGCTCCCTCGCTTGCCGGTAACCCCGGACGCTGACCATTCCGTCCTCTCCCGGGTATATGCAAGAAACCAGTGGATGCGGAATTCCGGGCAGGGCTATCTCCGACTTGCTGGAAGAGTTCGGCTTGGCTGCTCAAGGGCATCCCCTTATCGCTGACATAGGTTCTACCCGGGGAGTTCGCGCTTCGGGAAAGAAGCGAGCACCGGCATGTTAAGGACAGTTTCCACCTCATCAGGTGTCCGGAAGGTGGGATCCAGCCGCTCCGAAATCATCACCGATCCAATGCTTGCCATGCTGCCCAGAAGTCCTCCAATAAGCACGTACCACCAGGCGGAGTAGACGGGCAGTGCGGGGACCGTCGCGGCCTCCGCGATGACGACGTTAACGATCCTTTTCTGGTCCAGCGCGTCTGAGATGCGCGCCTCTTCTTTCTTACGCAGATAGAGCAAGTAGCTCTCTTCCTGGGCTTTCGCAGTTCGGAGCAGGTCCTGCTGCAACAAAGCCTTCTGGTCGGCTTTGCGGGCGTCCTCGCGATAGGCATTGATATTTCGAGCCGTCACGCTGGCTCGGGCCTTCAAGGCCGTGAGATCGGCGGTGGCTTTGGCCAGCTCTCCCCTGAGCCATTCGTAGGTCGGATCCCGGTCTGTGGTCTCATCGGTCGGCGGAGACTTCTCCGCCTCCGCGATGGCCGCCCGCGTCTGGGCAATCTGCGTTGCCACTTCCTGCACCGGCCGGTAGCTGGGCTCAAACTTCGCCAACAGTTCGGAACGCCTGAGCTCGAGGGTGAGGAGCGTTGACTTTAAACCCTGCAACAGGGTGCTGTTGGTACGAACCTGAGTGGTCATGCGGGGGGCAGATGCGGCCATTTGCGCCTGAAGCGTGCGTATTCGCTGCTCGGTTTCGGCAATCGCTGACCTCGTCTCCCGCGCCGTGGCCTCGAACTCCGCGAGCTTCTGCACGGCCGTGTCCCTTTCGAGCACCGCGGCAGCCACATCCTGCTCACTGTCGAACTTGGCCAGCCTTGCCTCGGCCGCGGCCAGATCCTTTTTGTATTGGTCAGCCTGCTTCTGGAAGAAGTCAAACGCTCCCGGAGGTCGATGCACCGCCAAATGCTTCTCAAGGTAAAGATCAGCCAACGTCGTCAGGACCCGCGCGGCAAGTTCGGGGTCTCTTGATTTGTACGTTACAGCGATGAGGTTGGTCTTTTTCATGACGTCGATTTGCAGCTTCTTTTCGAGCCTTCGAGTCGCCTTGGGTATGGCCAGACGCTCGTCCTGAAGCCAGGAAGTGAGGTTGGACCAGAAGGATGCCTTGTCTGACTGGTGCAGGCCACAGGCTGTGACCACCTTTTCAAGCAGGTCTCGACTCTTGAGGAGCTCCACTTCGGAATTCAGCTCCTCCTCGCTCACATTCGGGGCGCTCAGCGATTGAGTGACGCCTTCAGCAGCAGGGGTAACGACAGGGTCCTGACGCTCGCGCCGTACCAGGATCTTCATTTCCGCTTCATACTGCGTGAACAGAAGTCCAAAGATGATGACGCCCAGGAAAACCCCGGCGAAGGCAACAATGAGCAGCCTTCGGTGGCGGAATCCAGCGGCCACAATGTCGCGTAGCGTCGGACCCAGGGTTTGGTTGGGTATGCGGAATGTCTGCTCCGCCTCAGGAATCATCAAGCCTTGGTCGCCCATGTCCATGCTCCTTCAACTAACCGACAAGCGGTACGTTCCATTTGCCAGATCCTGCGACAATTTGGCCCTGGCCATTGCAAAACACAACGGTATCGGGCCAGCAGCTCCAATGGGCAGAAAAGGAATTCCCTCCTGGTCCCGACCGGAAAGGTAGGGAACTTTTACATCGAAGATGTCACGCTTACACATTGGATTTCGAAGGCTGCCGTTCTCAAGCGAAGGCCCTCGAAAAGAGTTTTCCCGCGCTGGAAGCTTTCCGCCTCGCGTTTAGCTTGCAATAGGGAGCCAGTATTCTTTCGAGATGAGGTTGAGCTACCAGTCAAGGGGTAGCACACTGCTTACCAATCGGGCTGGTTGCGACGGCCACTCATCGCGGTTTGTGAATCCACCTGAAGCGCGTTGGGGCCGTGGCTCGTTGGAGAGGATTGCTCCTTTCCTCCGTTTGGGTCGTTCCTCAGCGGTGGGCAATGAAGTCGAGGAACTCGCTGTTAGGTGCGGCGTTGCCGCCTTCTAAATCCGCACTCGGCCGAGTTATGAGCCTTTCATGCAGGCTAGTAAATGTCACACCGAGGTCGGGCTGTCAAGTAGACGATGAGTAATTGCAGATTGTGTATATGTCTTGGGCGAGAATGCCTATTCGGCTGGGCGTATCCTCCCGCCCCCCTATGGAGTGCGATACTCGGCCGGGATGAGACCGCCCGGTACCGAAGACTTAGGAGTCCTTCGGATGCCAGAGCGCCGCTTGCGTGGATCCGCGTCGGCGGGGAAAAGCGAAACGGAAAATCTTCTCGACTCCGGAAATTTCTACGTGTAGAGTAAGGACGTTACTTTTATGTTACTTGGAAGTCGTTGACTCCGAATTGGTTAAGAGAGTCGCGATGTGGCAATGCGTGTGCTGTTTGCGCAGGCATAATGACGCAAACTGCGGTGCGCACCGCCCTCCGAAGACAAGACGGGCGAAAGGATTTTGAACCGCGAAGCGCTGAAACATAACACGTGTTTCCGATTATCCTTGAGAGCAGCTAATCCATGTTATGGGACAAGAAAACCCGCGCGCCTCTGCCTGAAATGGCTCCAGCGCCGCGCCCGGTACCGCCGATTCCAGCCTTGGAGATGCCCATGAAAGAACCGATGCCAAAGCCCCTTGCTGCGCCCGTATCGAGTCCCGGTCAAACCGTTTTGGGTCCCTCTCTGGCTCTGCGGGGCGAACTTGCCGGTGCCGAAGATCTGCTCATCGAAGGGCAATTCGAAGGGTCGATCCAGCTTCGGGACCACTGCTTGACGGTGGGATTGCATGGACAGGTCAAGGCAGACATAAAAGCAGGCCGCGTCATCATCGAGGGATCCGTGACGGGCAACATCTCAGCGCAGGAAAGGATTGAAATTCATAAAAGCGGTCGCGTATTAGGAGACCTGGTCAGCCCCGGCATCGCCATCGAAGACGGAGCCTACTTCAAAGGCAGCATCGAGATCCTGCGCGAAGAACCCCAGAAAGGTGATCCCATTCTCGTCCATACGAGCCTTCCTGAGAGCGGCCGATAGCGTTCCTCCG
>Ga0070741_10005796_pt1 | contig 27037 bp, 15 predicted proteins | sample Coa_R1_4_FD_66440 | JGI IMG/M metagenome (GOLD analysis project Ga0070741, IMG submission 66440) | Surface soil microbial communities from Centralia Pennsylvania, which are recovering from an underground coalmine fire - Coalmine... | ecosystem: Environmental > Terrestrial > Soil > Unclassified ...
AGCCACTACTTGAAATGCGGAGCCACGCGCTGCCCCAGCAGTTCCGCCGATGTACGATCAGGGATGCGGAACATAAAGTGCGTGATCCCGATTTCCTGAAAGCGTTTGATTTCGCTTGTAACCTCGGCGGGGGTGCCCGCGATAAAGTGTTTCTGAGGATGACGCTTCACTTTGGCCGGGTCCTCCGAGATGCTGGCCGTCCCCAGATAGGTCAGCCTGATCGTCGCGGGATCGCGTCCAACGCGTTCGCAATGCTGGCGCAGAATGGCAAGCTTGCGGGCATATTCCTCCACGGTTACGGAGTTGAAATTCCACCAGTCGGCGTAGCGCGCCACAATTGCGAGTGTGCGCTGCTCGCCGCCGCCACCGATGAGGATGGGTATCCGAGGGGACGGCTGCGGCATACAGTACGCGTCGCGGATCTGATAATGCCGCCCCTCAAAGGTCGCGGGCGACGATGACCACATGGCACGAATAATCTGAACCGCCTCTTCTAACTGCTCCATGCGTATCTTCGTGGGAGGAAATGGATAGCCATAGGAGACGTATTCATCTTCTTTCCAACCAGCGCCGATACCTAAAATCATGCGCCCGCGGGAAAGAAACTGCACGTTGGCCGCCATCTTGGCAAGCAGCGCGGGATTGCGGTAGGACTGAGCCAGCACCAGCGTACCGACGTTGTACCGCGGATAGAGAGCCGCCAGGTAGCTCAGGGTAGAAAAAGCTTCCAGCGTATCGGTCGCTCCCCATTGCAGATGATCTTCGAGCCAGAGCGTTGTGATACCGCTTGCAAGGGCTTCTATACAGCGCTGGTTATACTCGTGTACCTCACTCATAGAGTAACCGGGGCTATTCAACCTAAGCATTAAGCCAAATTCAACGTTGCTCATCGCTTCTCGACGTTACTTTCGCTTAATAGTTTTCATCGTCACCTTCATGAAAAGTAATACGTCTCAACTGCGGGTCTGTTTCACGATCCTGCTGCTGCAACATCAGTAAGGTTTGCCGATAGACATTGATAAAATTCAGCAGTCCCAACGTTTCCTCAAGATTTAAATCAAAATTAATCCCAGAAGCGTGCCTCAGGAGCAGCCCATGCTTCTCCATACGCGCCCTGTACCTGCCGATGATTGCATCCACCGTCAAACTCCTTCTCTGCTACCTATCGCCTGATGACATAGAACAAATTGAGCCACGACCAGCAGTCCTACTGTGTATACGCCAGATCCCCGGCATTTGTTCCGAGAGGGAAGTCACTGGATCGGCCAGTCGTGGTTGGCAGCCTGATAGATGGCCTCTATGGTGCTCATATTTTCTAGCGTCTCGCTTAGGTGCAGAGCTGGCTCCTGGCCGGTACGCAGGCAACGGGCAAAGTGTTCGACTTCAAGCTGATACTGGTCGATACGGGTAAAATTCTGCTCGGTCATCTGACCATTCCTGGTTACAAACGCCGCAACGTCTCTGATGCCAGGAGTAAAGGGCACGGGAATGGTGATCGTGCCATCCTCACCAAAGATTTCGGCGGACTGGCGCATTGGCAGGCCGAAGCTGGAGTCGATCAGGCCAAAGCGACCGTCGCCGTAATCCAGCAGCGCGTTCATCGCCATGTCCACGCCGCCGCGCTTCGGCACGTATACGCGCGCGGCAACGGTCGCGGGCGGTTGACCATAGATTGCGCGGCAGAGGTTGACGGGATAGCAGCCCACGTCCATCAGCGAGCCGCCCGCTAATTCGGGCTTGAGCCGGATATTCTGCGGGCGCGCACGAATATCAAAGGAGAACGAAGCGCGCACCAGCCTGACCGGCCCGATCAAACCCGCGTTTATTTGCTCTAAAGCCCACACGATCTGAGGATGGAAACGGTACATGAAGGCTTCCATGAGCAGGAGGTTACGCTCGCGAGCTTCCCTGACCATCGTCTCGGCCTCTGCCCTGGTTACGGCCAGCGGCTTCTCGCACAGGACATGCTTGCCCGCCTGGAGCGCCTTGATCGTCCACGCGGCATGCAGGCTATTGGGCAACGGGTTATAAATAGCCTCGATATCGGGATCGTTAAGGACGCTGTCATAGTCGCTATAAATACGTACGCTGGGGGCAAATGAGTACAGGTCGGTGGTGCGCCGCGGGTCGCGACCTCCCACTGCTACCAGGCGACCGTTTGAGGAGGCCAGGATAGCGGGCGCGACAGCTTTCACGCCGATGTTGGCGGCGCTGATGATGCCCCAATGCACAGGATTGCCGGGAGTGGTTTCGCTGGATTGCACTGTTTTTTGTCCTTTCTACGGGGATGGACATATTATATGCACAAAAAGGGGGCGAATGCGATCCAGGTTGCCAGCAACTACGCAGGCATCAGGTCTCCACGCCCACGACGAAGACGCGGTCCTGCACGCGTACAACCTGAACGGGCGCATCGTAGAGCCTGCTCAACATTTCGCCGGTAATCACTTCTTCCGGCGTTCCCATCGCGATACGCCCGTTGGCAATATAAATCACACGGTCCACCGCGCCCAAAAGCGGATTGATATCGTGGGCGACCAGCAGCACAGCCACATGGCGGGTGCGGCAGACGCGGGCAACCAGCGAGACGATTTCTTGCTGATGCGCGATATCCAGGTTCGCCAGCGGTTCGTCGAGCAGCAGTAGACGCGGATTGGTGAGCAGGGCCTGGGCGATCAAGAGGCGCTGCTGCTCGCCGCCGGAGAGCTGGCCGACGGGGGCATCGGCAAAGGCCAGGGCATCGACCTCCGCAAGGGCCTGGTCAATCAGGGCATGGCGCTTCTTGCCGGGCCAGCCGATACCCCAGCGATGACCATCCAGCCCAAAGCCGACGAGGTCACGGGCGCGCAAGGCCAGGTCAGCTTCTAGAACGCGGTGTTGTGGGGCATAGCCGATATGCTGGTTTCCCTGGCGAGGCGTCTCATCGAGCACACGCACCGCGCCACCGGCGGGCCTGAGCAATCCCAGCAATACCTTGAGCAAGGTGCTTTTCCCGGCTCCATTGGGTCCAAGAATAACAACAAACTCCCCCTCATTCACCGTCAAACTAATATCCTGCAAGATCGTGCGCCCGCCCAGCCGGACGCTAACATGCTCTAAGGCAAGCACTGGTTGATGTGTCACCACAGCTCTTCTCGTCCTCCCTTTCGTGATCATGAAGTCAGAAAGAGCATATCATATGAGGAGATGATGAGTCAATGAGACTGAGTCTCATTATGAATTTCCGATAGCAGAAAAGCTCTTAAAACCGGCACCTTAGCATAGTTGCCAATCACACACGAACATATTATACAATCACAATGGCGTGGGAAATCGCACGCACAACTATCGACGAAAGGGCAATTGTTAATGACACAACCGGAGACCACTTACCCGATACGAGTAGGTGTACAGATCCATCCCCAGCACACGAGTTATCGCGATATCGCTGATGCTGTGCGCCGGGCTGAGGAAATGGGGGTTGATACTATCTGGACCTGGGACCACTTTTTCCCTCTATCTGGCGATCCGCAAGGCAACCATTTCGAAGGGTGGACGCTGCTAACGGCGATAGCTACATTAACTGAGCGAGCGCAGATTGGCTGCCTGGTGACCTGCAATAGCTACCGCAATGCAGCACTCTTATCGAATATGGCTAAAACAGTGGATCATATTAGTGATGGTCGTCTCATTCTGGGGATAGGTGCTGGCTGGTTTGAGCGCGATTATCAGGAGTATGGCTATGATTTCGGGACTGCGGGAAAACGCCTGGCATCCCTCGAAGAGTCGCTTGCCATTATTCGTCACCGCTGGGAGGTCGATGTTCCCAAACCCATGCGCAAGATCCCCATCATGATTGGAGGCGGGGGAGAAAAGAAAACGCTGCGCATTACAGCGAAATACGCGGATATGTGGCATGGATTTGGTGATGCCGATGCTCTTGCGCATAAAATGCAGGTTCTGGATCAATGGTGTGCCGACATTGGGCGCGCTCCACGAGAAATAGAGCGTTCATGCGGCACCAATAAAGATGATACCGAAGAGCAACTGGATGCCAAAGTCAAGGTCGGTGCTACCCATGTTATTCTTGGCCTCGGCACCCCCTGGAATTTTGCTACGCTCGAACGCCTGATTCATTGGCGAGACAAGAGGCGAGCGGGGAGATAGTCTTTTCCTCTATTTGAAAACACAAAGAGCATAAAAAAAGGGTGACCGATGGGGCTTGAACCCACAACCGCTGGAGCCACAATCCAGAGCTCTGCCGATTGAGCTACGGTCACCATGTGTTCCTCAACACATCGCCAGTATAATGGACGCCTTGCGCTTTGTCAATAGCCTGAGATCACTTTATTTCATGCCACAAAGATATGATCCTTCCTCTCAGTAGATCATCCTGACCAGCCCAGACTTATTTGCACGCAAATAATTACGTATGCTTCGTATCGACCAGAACAGGCCAATGAGCACCAGGCCCGCGCCGATGACGATGCCCCAGATCGAGCCAGCAGATGGCGTTTGATTCTGACCGGCGGTAAAATCAGGCGTGGTGAATTTTTGTAGCGGGTTGCCAAAGACATCGTAGAGCTGGATCGCTACTATTTTCAGGGGTCTGCCGTCCTTGTAGTAAATATCAACGCGCTGCCGCTGTGTCACATGTTCATCCCAGGGCGGGGTAAATGTATTCTTGTTAAAAATGTAGATGTCCTTGCTGCTATCGATATTGATCCAGGTTCCATTGTATTGATTGTTGAGGGTGGATTCAAATTCGTTCGTGATATGCCCGGTGATTTTATGGATCTGGCCCGCCACTGCGTTATTGCTACTCACGTTGAAGTAAATCAACACTGCACCCAGGGCAAGAAAAAACAGGGCTTGCAGTAAAGTGATGATCAGCCTGTCTTTTTTGGTGTAGAGCCGCAGACCAGGGGAACGATAGGTACGTACGCGCATACGAAAACTCCTTAAAATTGTCAATAGCGAGAAATGAGTATAAATCACAGTAAAGTCGCGCGAGGGCAGGTGCAAGACCTGCCCCTACCTGATTTGATCGCCTGTTTCAGGATATAACACCAGCAAGGTTGCGTGAGGGCAGGTGCAAGACCTGCCCCTACCTGATTTGATCGCCTGTTTCAGAGTATAACACCAGCTATACAGTTACGGCGAGACTTCATCCAGGCGTTTGTGCTTGGTGGCGTTGCCGAGCTGGGCAATGATCGCGGAAACAACCAGGCAGCCGCCAATAATGAGGAAGGTATTGAGCGCGCCCAGGCTGGGAATAAGGGGCGCAATCACCAGCAGGCCGATGCCGCCGCCCAGGTGCCCAACGCCGTCCACCAGCGCGAAGCCGGTTGCGCGCGCTCGGGTCGGATAATTCTCGGTTGACCAGGTATAGGTCATCGGCACCCACAGGTTAAAGCCGAAGAAGAGAATGATCGAGCCAATGGCCGCTACCGTGAAATTGCCGGTTCCCACGACCGCAATCAGGATGCCGCCGATGAGTGTAAGCACGGCAGCAATGGGCAGCCAGAGCTTGCGTTCAAGCCGCTCACCGAAGTAGAAGGCGAAGATGGCGGTAATAATAAAGCCAAAGGTGCCAAAAGCGACGATCAGACCTGCCGTCGGCGGCGGGTACTGCAAGCTTGCCAGGATTACCGTTAATCCCGCGCCAATCGTATACACGGTGATGTAGCTGATAAACCAGACGGCGAGCAGCAGGATGGTACGACGCAGGTAGAGCGGGTTGGTGAAGATCTCGGCGTAGTAAGCCCCTTTCTCGCCGCTGTGGATAGGGAGTTCAGGGCCAGGCGCAGGCAGTTCAGGAACGCGTAACCGCGCCCGCTCTTCCATCGCCGACACCACGCGATCAGCCTCCGCAACGCGTCCTCTGGAGATCAACCAGCGCGGCGATTCCGGCAACTGGAAGCGCAGCAATATACCGATCAGGGCCAGGAGAGCGCCGACGCCATACATCACGCGCCAGCCAAAGCCAAACCCTGGACTCGCGACGGCAAAAGGCAAACCGAGCGGGAACGGCGTTGGAGGCGTTGTCAGATAGAGCCCGAGCCAGATGCCCAGGAAGGCGCCGAGTGCGGACATAATGAAAATAAATGAGGTGTACTTGGCTCGGGCCTCAACTGGAGCCACTTCGTTGATATAGGTATTGACGATAGCCAGGTCCGCGCCAATGCCAATGCCGGTAATGGTTCTGGCAATGATCAGGTTGGTGTAGTCGGTCACCAATGCGGTGTAGAGCGAACCGAGGCCGGTAATCAGCATGGTGAGCAGCAGAATGTCGCGTCTCCCATAGCGGTCGGCGAGCGGGCTGAGGATCAGCGCGCCGACGACATAGCCAGCCAGGTTCAACAGGACGGGAAGGCCCTCAAAGGGAGCCGCTTTAGTCGGATCGGTACATCCAGGGATGATCTGAACGCAGGTCTGGATGAACGATACATTGATATCAAAGATGTCAAAGAACGTGAACAGGAAACCAACGCCAATGATACCGATGAACAAATAAGAGAGGGACCAGACTGGGATGCGGTCCTGCCGAGCGATGACCGCCGCGCCAGTGCCACTTGCCCCAGAAGAGGAAAGGGAGGAACTACCAGCTTCTGATGCCATACGACGATACTCCTTCGTACGATATTCGCTGAACGATCAAGGGGTGATGCCAGGAGATACCACAAAGTATCAGTTCCATGAATTGTGCATAGCAGCAATGAGATCAAAACTCATGCTGACAGGTATCATTGTATGATGGACCATATATTCTGTCAAGCAAACCCGATTGCATCGGGGCTTTGCCATCCTCCAAACGCTTCGATGCTCTCTATGAGATAAAATAACTGAGAGAGCTTTTTCTCTGCTGATGGCGAATTTACCCAATTTGAACCAGGGGGAAGAGGAATCATGGCACTTGATAGAAAGCGCATCCTGCATCAACTCACCAGCTTCAACCTCCATGCACTTTTCATTAACGAGTTGGGATGGGATCATTGCCAGGAAGCGGCATCCACATTTACCATTGATCAACAACTCTATAGCGCGCAGCCGGTCGCTCAAAAACGGGGCATGGTGGTTTACGTCTGCGCTCCCGACCCATCAGGCAATGTTCTGGCTAAACATACTCGGGAGAGGATAGAACGAGAGGTGCATAAGCTGGTTCACGAACATATTATCATTTACCCCGACGCTCAACACGATCACCATATCTGGCAATGGGTCAAACGCGATACGGGCCAGACAAAGATCCGCGAGTTTCACTTCTATAAAGGTCGCCCCAATGAACTCCTCCTCTCAAGACTACAGGCAATCGCTTTCGACCTCAGCGAAGAAACAGAACTGAGTATTGCAAAGGTTGCTCACAGGGCAAAACAGGCGTTCGATGTAGACCGCGTCACTCAGCGTTTCTACGAACATTTTCAAGCGGAACATGCCTCATTTCTCCGTTTTATTGAAGGCATTACTGCTCTGATTGATCGACAGTGGTATGCCTCTCTTATGCTCAACCGCTTGATGTTCGTCTATTTCATCCAGAAAAAGGGATTTCTCGACAAGAACGTAAATTATTTGCCCGAGAAGCTCAAAGAGATGCAGGCAAGGGTAGGACAGGATACGTTCCTATCTTTTTATCGACACTTTCTCTTACGCCTCTTCCACGAAGGCTTTAACCAGCCAAAGAAGGAGAGAGATTCCGAGCTGGATCGATTATTGGGCGATGTACCTTTCCTCAATGGCGGACTTTTTCAGGTCCACGAGCTAGAGCGCAACTATGCCGCCATCGCGATCCCCGATGAGGCGTTTGAGCGTATTTTTACCTTTTTCGATTCCTATCAATGGCAGATCAACGAGCAGCCGCTCCATGATGCTCACGCCAGCATGATGCGCGAGGATGAGATCAATCCCGATGTGATTGGCTATATTTTTGAGAAGTACATCAACCAGAAGCAGATGGGAGCCTACTATACAAAAAGGGATATTAGCGAGTATATTAGCAAGCACGCGATCATCCCTTATCTTTTTCATGCGGTTCAGACTCAATGCCCTCTCCTCTTCAAGGCTGATGGCCCTGCCTGGCGCTTGCTGGCAAACAACCCCGACCGATATATTTGCCAGGCAGTTCGCGCTGAAACGTATCTTCCGACCGAAAGCGCACAAGAATACCAGACCAGGGGCAGACGCTACGCCAGGCTTAAAGAGACACTGAGTTCGGGCAAGATCACCTCCATTGAGGATTTGATTACGTTCAATCTGGATAGTATGCGCTTCCTGCAAGATGTGATTTTACAGAGCGAGGAGCCGGCACTGTTGCGCGCCTTTTACGAGCAGCTTGAGGCGATGACGATTCTAGACCCCACCTGCGGCTCCGGCGCGTTCCTTTTTGCCGCGCTCAATATCCTGGAACCGCTCTACGCAGCCTGCATTGATCGGATGCGGTCGATGGTGGAGGCAGAGCAAGCGCAAGCAGGGCAAGCGCAAGGCCTCCGCACCCCCACACCCCCTCCCCTTGCCCCTACAGTCGATGACATTGCCTGGCAACAGGATATTCAGCTATTTCGCGGCATTCTTCAACGGGTAGATCAACACGTCAATCGGCCCTATTTCATTTTGAAGGCGATTGCGCTCAATAATCTCTATGGCGTGGATATTATGAGGGAGGCGGTCGAAATCTGCAAGTTGCGCCTCTTCCTCAAGCTCGCGGCCCAGCTCAAATCTGTCAAGGAGATCGAGCCCCTGCCCGATATCGATTTTAATATTCGGTCTGGCAATACGCTGGTCGGTTTTGCTCATATCGCTGAAGTACGCAAGGCGGTCGAGGGAGATCGCCAGAAAAAGATCGATTTTACCCGCGTTATGGCGAGCATCGAGCAACGGGCGAGGGTAATCGATCAAGAGTTTGCCGTTCACCGCCAGCAACAGACACAACAGGGCGAGCGGGATCGTAATTTCGAAGAACGCAAAAGCGCCCGCAAGACAGCCATGCGCGACCTGGCAAGCGAGATTGATGGCTATCTTGCCAGCCAGTATGGCATTGATCGGCTGCACATTCAGGATGAGGCAGCTTACCAGAGGGCTTTCGAGCAGTGGCGCGCCAGCCACCAGCCTTTCCACTGGTTTATTGAGTTCTATGGCATCATGGAGCGCGGCGGCTTTGATGTGATCATTGGCAACCCACCCTACGTCGAATACAGCAAGGTGCGGCAAGAGTATAAAGTGCATGGCTACGAGACGGAGAGCTGCGGCAACCTTTACGCCGCCGTGATTGAACGCTCTCTTGCTCTCTCGCAGCAGGAAAAGAGCTATCTTGGACTGATCATTCCACTGAGTATCTGTGGAGGCGAGCGTTTCGAGCAGCTTCGCACCACTATCAGGCAAAATACCGGCAACATCTGGCTCGCTAACTTCGAGATCTTTCCTTCGCGCCTGTTCGATGGAGCCTTTCAACGCCTCTCCATCCTGCTAGCGCAACATGCACACACCACACATTGTTGCGCCCATGTGACGAAAATACAACGCTGGTACGCCGGGGAACGCCCGCACCTGATTGACCTTATTACCTACACTACCACAACGGCTACGCTCAGACCTGCCGTTTTCCCCAAGCTCGCATCATCGCTGCAGGAAAACATTGTGCGTAAAATGCTCGAACGCACTCGGGGAAGCAAGCTGGCAAAGGTGCTTTTCCCTCGCCAGACCGACCACTTTGTGTATTACCAGGAGGCAACCAATTACTGGATGAAGGCGATCTGTCGCGTGCCATTTTATCAGAAAAACGGGGTGGTGATGGAGCCGCAACATGGGCGTTTCCTCTATTTCAGCGACGAGCACACCGCTCGTACTATTATGGCGCTGATGAACAGTTCCCTCTTCTACGTCTGGTTCGCGACCTATTCTGACGGCTTCCACCTCTCGCACGCCCTGGTCAAAGACTTCCCCACCGGAGACGCGCTCTTCACACTCAACGAACTCCCCCAACTCTCTTTGCGCCTGGAAGCAGATATCCAGCTCCACGCGACGCGCAGCACCCGCAACAAGAAGCCCGACAAGGGACAGGAGCACGCAGGGGACCAGATCGAGCTAGAGGAGTACCATATGAGCTATTCCAAGCCCCTTATTGATCAGATCGATGTGATTCTCGCCCAGCATTACGGCTTTACAAGTGAAGAGTTAGCCTTTATTATGAACTACGATGGCAAGTATCGGATGGGATAAGAGGAGGCCGAAGGCAGGGCAAGCGCAAGCCCAACACGCGCCGGAGGCAGGGCAAGCGCGAGGCTCCCGCATTCCCCCATCCCGTCCCCTTGCCCCTACCGCCTCCGTCCGACGGGATCGGCCCCGTTCGGATTGGGGGTTTCGGGCAGCAAGGGGTCGGAACCTCGGTAGGGGCAAGGAGTGGCGCAGGGTTGGGTGGGGGCCTCGCGCTTGCCCTTGCCTCGGTATAGACAATTTTTTTCGTTGCTGGTAGAGAGGAAACAGGCGATTTTATGGTAGCCAATAAACAAAAAATATTGCAATATTTGAAGGCGGCTAATTTTCGCGAGCTTTTTGTGGAGGAATTGGGCTGGAATTATCTGTATGAAACGCTACCACCGATCTCCTGCCAGGAACGCATCTATAGGTTGCAGCCACTGGTTGAGAAGAGCGATGTGAAGGTGTATCTGTGCGATCCCGATAGCCAGGGTCGCATTCCCGATGAGAAACAGCTTCGTTTGATTGACCGCGAGGTGACAAAATATGCTTACGAACATATTGTGATTTATGTCGATGCGGCCAGGGAGAATCAGGTGTGGCAGTGGGTGCGGCGCGAACGCGGGAAGCCGCTGGCCTATCGCGTGAACAGGCTACGCAAACATCAGTCGGGCGAGCTGCTGGCTCAGAAGCTGCTGGGTCTTGAGTTCGAATTCTCCCAGGATCAGCCGACCACGCTTGACGTTGCCCGCAAGGTGGAGCAAACCTTCAATGTTGAGCGCGTAACCAAGAAGTTCTATGAGCGTTTCCAGAGCGAGCATACCAAATTTTTAGCGTTTATCCGGGGCATTACCTCTCAGGGCGATTGCGCATGGTATACGTCGCTGATGCTGAACCGCCTGATGTTTATTTATTTTATCCAGAAACAGGGCTTTCTGGATACCAAAAGCGAGCATCAGTTGGATGGCGACCACGATTATCTGCGCCACCGCCTGCAAAGGACGCAAGCGGAACAGGGGCGCGATACCTTCCATTCCTTCTACCGCTATTTCCTGCTGCGACTCTTTCACGATGGCTTGAGCAAGAGGGAGCGCACGCCCGAACTAGAGCAATTGCTGGGCCGCGTCCCCTATCTCAATGGCGGCCTCTTTGACGTACACGTTCTGGAGCAGACCTATCCCGATATCCAGATACCGGACGAGGCGTTTGAGCGCATCTTTGACTTTTTCGATGGCTACGACTGGCACCTTGACGACCGGCCTATCAGCAAGGGCAATGAGATCAATCCTGATGTGCTGGGCTATATTTTTGAGAAGTATATCAATCAGAAACAAATGGGCGCGTACTATACCAAAGAGGATATTACCGAATATATTAGCAAGAATACGATTATTCCTTACCTTTTTGATGCTGCCGAGCAACGCTGTCTGATTGCTTTTGAGGCTGAGGGGCCGGTCTGGTCGCTGCTGCGCGATAATCCTGATGATTATATTTACGAGGAAGCTGCGCATGGAGCGAGTTTGCCGCTGCCACCGGAGATTGAGGTTGGTTTGCACGATGTTTCGCAGCGCGACGCGTGGAACAGGCCAGCCCCAGCGGATTACGCGCTACCTACGGAGATATGGCGCGAAGTGGTGGCGCGGCGCACGCGCTACGAAGAGATCAGGGGCAAGCTCCTGGCGGGCGAGATTAGCAGCATCAACGATCTAATCACTTACAATCTGGATATCCGCAAATTCGCCGCCGATGTGATTACTTATAGCGAGGGGCCAGATCTGCTGCTGGCCTTTTACGAGAGCATTGAGCAGGTGAGTGTGCTCGATCCGACCTGCGGATCAGGCGCGTTTCTTTTTGCCGCGCTCAATATCCTGCAACCGCTCTACGAAGCCTGCCTGACCCGTATGCAGGTGATGGTGGAGGAGCGCGACCGCCTTGACGCCCAAACGCCGCCACAACGCCGCCCGCGTCCTCCTCGCATCGAAAGCTTCCGCAAGATACTACGCGAGGTCGGCAAGCATCACAGCCGCGAGTATTTTATCCTCAAATCGATCATTATCAAAAATCTCTACGGCGTCGATATTATAGAGGAGGCGACCGAAATCTGCAAATTGCGCCTCTTTCTCAAGCTGGTGGTCCAGGTCAAGAAGTTCGAGGATATTGAGCCGCTGCCGGATATCGACTTCAATATTCGCGCGGGCAATACGCTGGTGGGCTTCGCCAATCAGGAGGAGGTGCGCAAGGCCGTCGAGCACGATCTGCGTAGCGCCATGACCTCGGCGGAGACGCTAGGGCGCATCGAGCGCAAAGCTCAGGAGGTCGAGAGCGGCTTTCACAATTTCCGCAAGCTTCAGACCGACTACGAGATAAAGCACTGGGACATTGCCGAGAGCAAACGCGATCTGCGCGAGAAGCTGCACGCTCTGCGTTCCGAGCTGGACGAATATCTTGCCATCGAGTACGGCATCGACCGCAATAACATCGCCCAAAAAGAAGTCTATGATGAGAAGTTTGCGCAGTGGCAGCGCACCCACCAGCCCTTCCACTGGTTCGTCGAATTCTACGGCATTATGCGCGATGGAGGGTTTGATGTGATTATTGGGAATCCTCCCTGGAAAGAATATTCAGCCGTCAAAAAGACCTATACAGTTTGCGACTATACAACTGAAAAATGTGGAAATCTTTACGGCATGTGTATAGAACGAGCATTAAAGCTTCGAGCGCCATCGGGATGGATGAGTTATATTGTACAGCTACCACTAGCAAACTCATCTCGTATGAATTTAGTACGAACCCTCCTCAAAGAGAAAAGCTCTTCGATCTTCGTTATTACCTTCGATGACCGTCCAGGCAAGTTATTTGAGGGACTACAACATTGTAGAAGCGCGATTTTTATTTCGCAAGGATACAACAGAGCAGCTTCCTTAGCTATTGCAACAACTCGATATCAACGATGGGCGACAGAAGCACGATCCAATATATTTTTCCTTCTAGAGTATGCACAAATAACAGGGGAACCGATGTTTTCTGGACAATTCCCAAAATATACTAATAATACTGAAGATTCTCTTTTCAAGAAAATACAAACGAAAAAAGCACAATTGATAAATCCAATTTCCGCAAGTTTAAAAACCGAGACAAATTTTATTTTCTATCAAGAAGCTACTCAGTACTGGATTAAAGCAACAGTAGGATTGCCTTATTACGCAAAAAACGGAGCTACAGGTTCTCCTCCTCATGGTCGTTTTTTATATTTCAATAGTATTGAGGAAGCTCATATAATTTGTGCTCTGTTAAATAGCAACCTGTTTTACACCTATTTTATTGCATATGGTGATTGCTTTCATCTTAGCGACACGCTTGTATCAAAATTTCCAGTAACAACTGGCATTCTCCAAGATAGAATGCTAATGGATTTAAATGAGCAATTAATGTCACACTTGAAAGCTAATGCTGAGCGAAAGATCATCCGTACTAATGATGGTCATGAGATCAGTTATGATAATTTCTACGGTTCTAAATCCAAGCCCATCATCGACGAGATAGATCGTGTGCTGGCGAAGCATTACGGGTTCACAGAGGAAGAGCTGGACTTTATCATCAATTACGATATTAAGTATCGTATGGGCAGGGATAATGGCGAGGAGGAGGAAGAGTAATGCCGCGCATCTTTGACAATATCGATCAGCATCTGATCAAGGCATTGCAGGACACGCTGAAAATATCGCAGCGGGCCGATTTCTGCGTCGGCTACTTCAATTTGCGCGGCTGGCGACATATTGATACGCTGATGGAGTGCTGGCAGGGGGGCGAGCAGGCGTGTTGTCGCTTGATGATCGGCATGCAGGATAAGCCGGAGGACGATCTGCGCCGCATCTTTAGCCTGCGCAGTGGGCAGGGCATCGATCAATCAACGGTGGCGCGGCTCAAGACGCAGATCGCGCAGAATTTTCGCGAACAGCTTTTGATCGGCGCACCCTCCAACGCCGATCACGAGGGGCTGCGTCGGCTGAGTGCGCAATTGAAGGCGAAGCGGCTCGTCGTCAAACTCTTCCTGCGCCACAAGCTGCACGCCAAGCTCTACCTGCTCTATAGCAATCATCCCGTCACGCCCATCACCGGCTATCTCGGCAGCAGCAATCTCACGCTGGCCGGACTGATGCAGCAGGGCGAGCTGAATGTCGATGTCGTCGATTATGACGCGTGCCGGAAGCTCGAACAGTGGTTTAACGACCGCTGGGAGGATCGCTGGTGCCTGGATATCTCGCAGGAGCTGGCAAGCATCATCGACGAGAGCTGGGCGCGGGAACAGGTCGTTCCACCTTACCACATTTACCTGAAGATCGCCTATCACCTCTCGGAAGAGGCGCGCCAGGGGCTGCTCGACTTTCGCATCCCACGCGATTTTAAGGCACGCCTCTTCGAGTACCAGGTCGCCGCCGTCAAGATCGCGGCCCGCCACCTCAATAAGCGCGGCGGCGTGCTGATCGGTGACGTAGTTGGTCTGGGCAAGACGCTGATGGCAACGGCCCTGGCACGCATTATGCAGGACGATTTCGGCACGGAAGCGCTGGTCATCTGCCCCAAAAACCTCGTCAAGATGTGGCAGCAATATCTGTATACCTATGGGCTTGTCGGCAAGGTCGTCTCTGTAAGCAACGTCACCAACGAGCTGCCCGGCCTGCAACGCTTTCGCCTCGTAGTCATCGACGAAAGCCACAATTTGCGCAACCGCGAAGGCAAACGCTATAAAACCATCAAAGACTATATTGAGCGCAACGAGAGCAAGTGTATTCTGCTGACCGCCACGCCCTACAACAAAACCTACCTCGATCTGTCCGCTCAATTGCGCCTCTTTTTGAGCGACGAGAGCAGCAAAGATCTCGGCATCCGACCCGAAAAGCTGTTGAGCGAGTTGGGCGAGGCCAGATTTATCAGCCAGCATCAATGTCCGGTCCGCTCGCTGATGGCCTTCGAGAAAAGCGAGTACGCCGACGATTGGCGCGAGCTGATGCGCCTCTACCTGGTGCGGCGCACCCGCAGCTTCATTCAAGAGAACTACGCCCGCAGCGATGGCGCGACGGGGCGCAAATACCTGGAATTCAGCGATGGCACGCGCTCGTACTTCCCCACTCGCCTGCCTCGCACCGTCAAATTTCTGATCAACGACGAGCAGAGCGACGACCCTTATGCTCAGCTCTACTCCGAGAACGTCATCGAAGCCATTAGCGGCCTCACGCTACCCCGTTATGGACTGGGGAATTATATCGCGGCTAAACAAAAAACTACAGCAGGCGAGGCTCAGCAGCTCGCCAGCCTTTCACGCGCAGGCAAGCGATTGATGGGCTTCTGCCGCACCAACCTGTTTAAGCGCCTGGAAAGCGGCGGTCCCGCCTTTATTCAATCGCTGGAGCGCCATATCCTGCGCAATTACATCTTCCTCCACGCCATCGAAAACGGCCTGGAGCTACCGATTGGTACGCAGGATGCGGAGCTGCTCGATACCCGCAGCAACGACGAAGACGAAGGGGCCGTGCTGCCGGGTACGCTCGACGAGAACGACGCCAGCACCGAAGGGATGACCATCGTCAACGCCACCCCTGTACGTTCCGCGCTGTACACCGAGGACGATTACCAGCAGAGGGCCGCCGAAGTCTACGCGGAATACGCCAAACAATTCCGGCGGCGCTTCAAATGGCTGCGTCCGACGCTTTTTAACGCCCAACTGCAAAAAGACCTGCTCCAGGATGCGCGCGGTCTGCTTCAGATCCTCAACCGCTGTGGCAACTGGGAGGCCGACAAAGACGCCAAGCTTGCCGCGCTGGTTGACCTGCTCACGCAGCAGCATCCCAACGAGAAAATCCTGATCTTCACCCAGTTTGCCGACACCGTCCACTATCTCAGCCAGCAGCTCAAGGCGCGAGGGATCGCGGCAATCGAGGGCGTCACTGGCGACACGGCTGATCCGACAGAACTGGCCTGGCGCTTCAGCCCGCTCAGCAACGATAGGCAGCACGAGGTCGCGCCGGAGCATGAATTGCGCGTTCTGGTCGCCACCGATGTGCTGAGCGAAGGCCAGAACTTGCAGGATGCCGCCATCGTTGTGAACTATGATCTACCCTGGGCCATCATTCGTCTGATCCAGCGCGCTGGGCGCGTGGACCGCATCGGGCAACAGTCTGATAGCATCTATTGCTACTCGTTCCTACCAACGGAGGGAGTCGAGCGGCTGATCCGCTTACGAGAGCGGGTGCGCAGGAGACTGAAAGAGAATGCCGAAGTTGTGGGGACGGATGAAGCTTTTTTCGAGGATGATGCCAACGACTTTGTGCTCTTTGACCTCTATAACGAGAAGGCGGGCGTGCTGGATGGCGAACTGGATACGGAGGTTGATCTGGCCTCGCAGGCGTACCAGATCTGGAAAAACGCCACCGATGCCGATCCCCGCCTCAAACACATCATCGAAAAGCTACCCAACGTCTCCTTCTCCACTCGCGCACACGAGGCAACGGCCCTGGCTCCCGAAGGCGTGCTCGTCTATATGCGCACATCCGAGGGCAACGACTCGCTAGCCTGGATTAATCGCAAGGGGGAGAGCGTTACGCAATCGCAACTGGCGATACTGCGAGCGGCGGCCTGTGATGCGCGCACGCCAGCGATTGAGCGACCGGAGGAGCAGCACGAACTGGTCAGAAAGGGCGTTGAACACATTATCGCCGAAGAGCTACGCGGCACCGGTGGCCAGTTGGGCGGACCTTCCGGGGCGCGACGTCGCACCTACGAACGGCTCAAGCACTTCGTCGAGGCCACCCGCAACACACTTTTCCCGCCACCACCGGAACTGTACAAAGCCATCGACGAAATCTACCGCTACCCGTTGCAGGAATCGGCGAAGGACACGCTCAATCGGCAGATTAGGAGCAATATCGCGGATGAGGAGCTGGCTAACATGGTTATCAGAATGCGCGACGAAAATCGCCTCTGCCACATCCAGGATGAGAGCGAACCGGAGGAGCCGCGTATCATCTGCTCATTAGGACTGTTCCGGTCAGAGGCACAATAATGGCGCAACCACCATCTTATGGCTATAGGAAATCTTTGCCCATAGCCTCAGCCCATGTAGAGCGCATCACGCGGCGCTTTTATGCACAGTTTAAGATTGAGCAAGCTCTTTTCCTGGCTAGCATTCGCGGCATTGAGCAGGAGGTGGAGCGAGAGCGCTTCACCTCGCTGCTACTCAACCGGCTGATGTTCATCTATTTCTTGCAGCACAAAGGGTTCCTTGACGGCGATGAACATTACTGTTCCACGCGTTTATGCTTCACACAAATCCGCCACGGGTTTCACGCATTTTATCCCCAATTCCTGCGTCCATTGTTCCATCAAGCGTTGGGCAAGCCGGATCGTTCGCGTGACCTGGATACGCAGTTTGGCGCTGTCCCTTATCTAGGAGGGAGATTGTTCGCATGCCATGAGGTGGAACGGCGCAACCCCGCTATTCAGATACCTGACGAGGCGTTTGAACGCCTGTTTGCCTTCTTCGATCAATACTGCTGGTCGCTGAACGAGCAGCCGGAACTGGCTGATCACGAGATTACCCCCGATATTCTGGGTTATATCTTCGAGCAGCATATCAACCAGCAACAAATGGGCGCGTACTATACAAAAGAGGACATTACCGCCTATATTGCTAAAAACACCATCATCCCCTTTTTATTCGATACGATGGCAAAGCTCTGCCCCGGTACCTTTGGAGCAGAGGGGGCAATCTGGCAAATTATACGCCGCAATCCCGACCGCTATATTTATAACACGGTTCGTTGCGAGTTTACCTTGCCTGGAGAGACCGTTGAGGAGTATCAGCGCAGACAAGCGCGTTATATGGAACTCCGTGCAAGGCTAGCCGGTGGCGCACCGCGAACCATTGACGATTGCATTAGCGATAACCTTGATATCTGCCAGTTGGCTCACGATGCGATTTGCACGCTGAAAGATCTCCAGCAATTGCAGGCATGCTATGACCAGCTTCGAGCCATCACGATTCTCGATCCCACCTGCGGCTCCGGGGCGTTTCTTTTTGGCACCCTTAGAATTCTGGAACCGCTCTACGAGGCTTGCATTGAGCGCATGCGGTCGATGGTGGTAGGGGCAATGCCTTGCGCTTCCCCTGTGTGGGGACGAGGGCAAGCGCAAGGCATTGCCCCTACCAGTGCCTATTTCATCCTTAAAACGATTATTACCAATAATCTCTATGGCGTGGATATTATGGAGGAGGCGACCGAGATTTGTCAGCTTCGCCTCGCTCTCAAGCTGATAGCGCGGGTTGAGCGGGCGGAGGAGATAGAGCCGTTGCCACCCATCGAACGCAATATCCGAACGGGCAATGCGCTGGTGGGGCGGGTTGTGGGGGGTGACGCAACGGCGGCTGATGCTCTCCACAACGCACATACCTCTGGCGATCAGCAGCTTTTTCATTGGGATAGCGAATTTGCCGAGGTTATGGGTCAGGGAGGATTTAACGTTATTATCGGCAATCCGCCGTATGTGGAGTATAGCGAAAGAGCATTTCCTTACGCAGTCAAGGGATATGAAACTGCGGCCTGTGGTAACCTGTACCCCTGTATTGTCGAGCGGAGTTACCGACTGCTCTCGCCTCTGGGGCGGCAGGGGATGATTCTTCCCCTGGCCGCGTTCGCCACCAGGAATATGATCCCGTTGATCGAGCACTTTCAACGCTGGTTTGCTACAGCCTGGCTCTCGTTCTACCACTTTCGTCCGGCCATGCTTTTCTCAGGCAGCAAATTTGCCAATATCCCTACGGCCATCTATCTCGCGAAGCAGGAGGGAAAGGGGCAGTATTATAGCACCCATCTGCTCAAATGGAGCAGCGAGCAGCGCGACCAGCTCTTCGCAACCCTCTCGTACTGCCAGATAACGACACCAAAGGATTGCGCTAACCGGCACTATTATCCAAAGCTCGGCTCCGTGCTGGAAAACGACTTGCTAGCAAAGATCCTCAGGCATTGTCCGGTCAGTCACTACCTGGCACAGGTCCCAAACCAGAACAGCATGTTTTATCGCTCCGCCGGTGGTTTGTACTGGAAAGTATTTACCAACTTCGCGTGGCCCTATCAGAGCACCTCGAACAAGCAGTGCAGCTTCCAGGAGAGCTATGAACGGGACGTTTTCGTGGCCCTGTTCAATAGCTCTCTCTTCTGGTGGTACTATACCGTCACCTTTGACACCTTCAACCTGAAAAACTATATGATCTTCGGCTTCCGCTTCTCCTATCCCGAGGACCCGGGGATTGTTAGCGCCCTCTGTACCCATTGCCAGCGCCTGATGAACGACTTTCGTCAGCATGCCCGGCACCTTAAACGAGGCAAGGCGGCCAGCTACACCGTCTATGCCAGAAAATCCAAAGCTATCATTGACGACATCGACCGCGCCCTCGCGCAGCACTATGGCTTTACGAGCGATGAGCTTGCCTTCATCATCAATTACGACCTCAAATATCGCATAGGACAGGATAGCTAAATCCTTGAAATGCAGTTGCGAACGCCGCTAATTCGCGGCTAGTCCAGGCGTCACAGTTCCGTTAGAGCATGCGATTCTTTGCGCCTGGACTCACGCAACTGAAAAGCAATTAATCATAGCGACGGTCAGGCACATTCGAAATATTCTCTCTATGCTGAGCGCGTTGAATCACCGAGAGCAACTGGCTGACCTCAGGAAACTCGTGCCACCGCTCGGGAACGATATAGCGCCGTTGTTCAATCGCTGTACTCAGCTCTTTCAAAGCCTGGCGCATGCGCTGAGCGTACATTACATCCTGCACAATGCGCCCGATACGTTCGGCCATAATATTCAGTCCCGCGGCAAGCGGCCAGAGAATGCCGCGTGTGAGCGAAGCGCGCGTCTGAAGGTTGCCGTTCGCCAGATTTGCCAGCACAGCTTTCAGGTGCTCGATGCCGCGTTCCAGCTCGGCATTCTGGTCGGCAATCTGCTGAGCTTGATTTTCCACCTGTCGATTGACCTGCTCCAGACGATGAAGGGCATCGACCTGTTGTTGCATCAGGCGAATATTTTCCCACATCGTCACCACCTGCCGGATCACGATCAGTCCCACCACCCCCAGCGTCGCGAAAAGCAACACGGGCCGTATAGCCTGTTGATTTTTGTCTACCGACAGCACATTATAGGCCAGGACAGCAAAAAGCCAGCCCACCATCACATAGGGCAGGAAAATAAAAGGGCTCCAATCAGGCCGCCTGGCATACTCCTCCATAGGGGCTGGGATGCGGATCGGGATGGCGGAGCCGAGAGAGGAACGCAGACTGGCAGCGATGCCAATCGTCATCATCCCTAAGGGCCAGCCGAGATCGATCCAGGTCGCCTCTACATAGGTGCCTGCGTTCTGCTGAATGTTAAAGATAAAATCAGAGGTGACAAAGAAGCACAGCCCCATCCCGATGCAAAAGAGGCTGATGCGCCTGCTCCATGATTGAGTTCCCTGGTCCTGCCCACGTAAGAGCAAAAAGAAGACGCAGCTCAACAAAGCGGTATCACTGATGGGGTAGTAGAGGCCCAAAAACGTTGCCAGGCCGGGCTCTCCTGGATTTTGAGCCAGCGAGCCTAACAAAAGAAACCAGGCGATGGCCAGAATTGCGCCCATAGCAATCAGGCTATCCATCAATAATACAAACTGCCGCCCCTTCTTATTGGAGGAGGGCTGGAGCAACAGGCCGACAAACATGATGAGAGGGAATGCAGAGTAACCAATATCAGCAAATGATGGAAAAGGCTTTTGCCCTGTCGCGATGTAATAACGCCAGATGCTTTCACCGATTCCCCAGGCAATAATGGCAACCCCAATGAGCAACCAAGACGCTTGCTCGATTCTAAATGTCCGTTCTTTCGTTGGCTGCGCTACTCTGTTAGCCGTGCTTAACAGAACGAGGCTGCCGCCGAGAAAGGCCCCGACGACAGGTGAGAACTGCCCTACGACGACCGCAAAGCTCCCCCCGAGATGAAGTACAACGATCAACACCATCAACGCTCCCACCCCCATCGTCAGCGGGATGAGAGTTCGTGACACAGAGCGCATATCGACCTCCTGAAAAATAATAGATTGACCGCAAAGTATCCTACCTGAAGCCTCCAGGCCGACTCATCGCGTTTGCACTGCATTGCTTGAACAGTCCGCTATTGCTCATTTTCCACCTATAGAAAGAATGATAACACCAGCCACCAGGGAAGCCACCCCAGACCATTGAATGGGAGCCAGACGCTCACGATACAGAAAAACTCCCACCAGCATGGGTAGGAGCATATAGGTGGAAGAGAGAGTAGCGACGATACTCGTAGCGCCCAGGCTTGTGCCGAGGTTGTACCAGAACATACCCAGCGTATCGAGCAAACCGATCAAGGCAATCACGCCAAGATACTGCAATTTGATGTCACGCCATCCGCGTACTCGCTTACAGAAAGCGTAGATAAGCAAAATAAAAAGAGAGCACAACCGCGACCAGAGCAGTGGCTGCACCGGCCCCAGTTGTTCGGTTACCAGACTGTTGCCAAAGAACTCCAGGCCAAATCCAACCGTGGAGCCCAGGGCATACACAATCCCTGTATACTTCCATTTGTTAAGCCCCCACCAGTGTTTTATGGATACGCCGGAGGTGGGGAGCAATACCAATCCAAGAAAGGTGACGGCGCAGGTCGTTACAACCAGGCTTGTTGGTAGAACCAGCCAGCGCGTCACCCTCATCCAGGAAAGGCCCATAAAGACAACCATTTCAACGGCTAGCGCCCCCCCTATCAGCAAAAGAAGTGAAGGAAAGCGGCGAGAGGGCTGTAACGGGCATGTAGATGTAACACGGTTGCTATCAATTGCGGAAAGGAAGATGCCAGCAAGCACAAGGGAGATAGCGATCCCCTGTAGAGGTGAGAGTATCTCATGAAAAAGAAGCACAGCCAGACTCGTTGTAACCAATCCATACGACGCTGAAATCGGCGAAACCAGCGCGATAGGTCCCACCGCCAGCCCTTTGTAGAGACTCAGGTTAGCAAACGCGTTAATCGCTCCCAATCCAGTGCCAACGAGTAAAAGCATCGGCAACGCCTGGATGCTTAAACCAGATGTAAATGCATCGATTAAAGCCAGCAAGAGAATGATGGCAGAAATTGCCTGTGCAAGCACAAGCGAAAGCATCATGCCAATGAAACGAGAGGCGAAAGAAATCAGCACATCAAGCAAGCCAAAAGCAAGACTTGAGGTCAGACCTAACAGGACATCCGGCGAAATTATATGCATACCGATATAAACTCTTCCTAAAAATGTGGAAGAAATCCCCCCAATACGGACACACTACGTAGCATATTACTAGCTATCTCCCCATGCAATATATTACCGCATAATGTGCATAAATGTATTTTTTTGTTACAGATAAGTACTTATTTCTTCCTGTACTTGCCAAAAAATTAACCGGCTTCTATCACTACCCTGTTATGAAAATACTCACATTCTGGTTGTGATATTGACTGTAGCCAGGCAGTGAAATATCTGCTACATTATGCACAGGCGGATAAACCCGCCTATTACATGTTTATGATTAAGATGGAGTACGTAATATCCTATTTTGTACGACTAAACTGAAGTACTAACTGAAGTACTGGACAGATAGAGGTTTACATACATTCAATTATCTCGTACGTTTATATTAAGCAGAAGAATCTCTTCGTGGAGGAGGAATCTGGATATGAAACGGTGTGAATTTTGCGGGTCAGTGCTTCCTGAGCATGCAGGCTTTTGCGGAGCTTGCGGCAAATCGGCCAGCCATATCGCGGGTGCGCCAACAGGGATAAAAGCGGTGCGCCTGGCTCCCGCTGAGGAGATTACAAGTATCGACACAGTGACGCTGGACACCCCTCCTGAGCCAAAGGGAACAACGTCCGTGTCAGACTATGCTACTATTGAGCATCCTATCTCAGAAGAAGACGAAGAAGAAAAGCGACGGCGCGCGGCTCTCTTTGGCCTTGCGCTTCCCCTGGCCGGAGAAGCTCTAGGGGGACAGTTCCCTGGCAACGCACTGACGGCGCAGGGCACGCCTCACTTCGGCGGCGCGCTCTCAGGACAGGGCACACCTCACTTCGGCGGCAACACTCCTCCACCCGTAGCAAACATGCCAGGTTCCGGGGTACCGGGAACCTTACCAGCCATTTCCGCTCCTCCCCTGATCCTGCCTCCACCGTCTACACCACCTCCCTACGTTCCACCAACCTCACCAGGCCCATCGTCGCCTCCAGGATCGCAGCAACCCATGCCTCCTGGCTGTATCACCTGGCTCATTGTGGTCGTATTGCCGCTGCTCTTGCTTGCCAGCATTTTCGGGGCAGCCATAACCGTTTTCGCTCCCACCCTCACCGGCAATTCTAGTGTCGCCCCTGGCGGCTCATTACATGTGCATGGTCAAAGCTTCCTGCCCGGTGATACGGTATCATTTACGCTCGACGGCTCAACCCATCTATCGCCATCCGCGTTCCACGCTCCGACGCAATTCGCCCAGGACTCGTACATTCAACATAGCAACACAAGTATGAGGCTGCTCATGCAAGTTGGACAGCTCAGACAGCTACCAGCCGCAGATCATACGATTACCGTTGGCGGCAATAGCACATTCGACGCGACTATTCAGGTAGGGCAAGACTGGAGCATAGGTGCGCACACGCTACGGGCTTCGGAAGATTTCAGCCCACGCGGCGCCTCCTTTACCTTCCAGGTTTCTGCGAACGGTCAAACGCCGACCCCGACGCCAACAGATACGCCCACCACACCCATATCCACGCCAACGGCATCGCCGACGCCCTCGCCGACAGTGGGTATAACTCCAGGCACATCGGGATTAAACGGCATCAGCCCCGGGACAGTCGTGCTCGGACCGGTGAGCACCGGCTCGACTCAGGCCGCCACAACCCAGGTCACGCTTAGCACGGCAGGTTCCGATCTCGTCCCGTGGACGGCAACATGGGACCCCAACCAGGCTCCCTGGTTACAAATTACCCCCGGTTCTGGGCAGATCCAGGCTCCTGGCTCGCAGCAAATCGCAATTAGCGCGCTGCCTGGAGGGATGGCGGCGGGCAACTATACCACTACCGTCACGTTCAATGGCAGCAGTAACAAGATAACGCTGAATGTCACATTTATTGTTCAGTCAGCATGCATTACCGCGACCCCCAGTTCGCTCAACTTTAGCGGCGTCGCGGGCAAAAGCGATCCCGCCTCCCAGACACTCTCTTTGAACAATTGTGGCATCACGGGTCCGTGGTCATCAACGATTACCACGGATACCGGAGCAGCCTGGCTAAGCATCAATCCCAGCACCGGCAGGCTCAATAATGGCTCCGCGCAGACCGTTACCGTCACGGCGTCCAACGTGGAGCTAAAGTTACCGCCTGGTACCTATCAAGGAACCATCGTCTTCAGCAACGGCTCGGCTCAGGCAACTGTTGCAGTCACCCTTACGGTCGTATCTCAGCCTATATTAACCGTAACGCCAAGCAGCATTAATACTGGTGATTCCATTGCCTGTCCAAACATCGGCAACGGAACCTTTATCTGCCAGGTAACCTTGACCAGCAATCGTGGCACAATGAGCCTGGATTGGACAGCCAGCAGTAGCGACAAAAGTGTGACCTTCAGCGCTACCAGTGGCAGCATTGACCCCGGAAAGTCCGTTACAGTCACAGTTAATATCCCTATGAGCGACTGCAATTCAGTACCACAAACGCCGCCAGTGCTCACCTTCACGGGGCCAGCCAATACCGTTAGCGTACCAGTTACCTGTGGGATAATAGGATGAGTGATGTACCACGCGATCCATTCATCGGGAAACAATTGGGCGCATACCTGATCCAGTCGCGGCTGGGCGAAGGTGGAATGGCACGCGTTTATAAAGCTTACCATGCTCGCCTGCGCCGCGACGTCGCCATTAAGGTTATCGCTACGCACAGGCACAGTGATGACCACGCCGATTTCCAGGCCCGCTTTGAGCGCGAGGCGCAGCTCGTTGCGAGCCTGGAACATAACAATATCGTGGCGGTCTATGACTTCGGCGAGATCGATCATCTCACGTATCTGGTGATGCAATACGTCGGCGGTGGGACGTTGCGCGATCAGCTCCTTAACGAGCAGCCGCTTGATCCCAGGCGCGCCGCTCACTATACGCTCCAGATGGCGCGGGCGCTGCACCACGCCCACCAGCGCGGTATCGTCCATCGCGATATCAAACCGCAAAATATGCTGATTTCCGGTAGCGATCCCAACCACCTGCTCCTTTCGGATTTCGGCATTGCGAAACTTTTCGATGCCAGCCAGGAGGCCACCTGGACCGATTTCTCTAGCGGCGGTATGCCTGCCAATCCCCAGTTCACCAGCGTCGATCAGATTGTGGGGACCGCCGACTATATGGCCCCTGAGCAGATCAACAAAGGGCCGGTCGATGCGCGTACCGATGTGTATGCGCTGGGCGTGGTACTCTATCAGATGCTCAGCGGACGCGTGCCATTTCAATCCACCACCCTGGTCGGGCTACTGTACCAGCATGTCCACATCCCACCCAGACCGATCCGTGAGGTTAATTCCACTGTCCCGGAAGCGCTGGCGCGCATCACTGCCAGAGCACTGGAGAAAGCGCCCGCCGCCCGCTTTCAGACGGCAGAAGAGATGGCCCAGGCTTTAGAGGCAGCCATTACGTCCTCCACCAATCTATCAGCTATGCTGCCCTTAGATCAGTACGCTACCTATGGGCGGCTCCCGGGAGAATATCCCCAGGGCCGCCCTTCGCCGCTCCCGTCTCCCTATGGGACTACTTCTTCATCCTATGCCCCCAACACCTCGCTGATAAACATCCCGGTCGAGCACCAAAAAACCTCCATCAGTACCGGGAGAGGGATCAGCACATCATCGCCCAGGAAACGCCGCGCTCGTTCGTCCTGGTTACAGACAGGAGTGACGCTGGCAATCGTCGCTCTCCTGCTTATCACATTTCTGCTGGTTAGAAATTCGCCTCTCTTTGACAATGCCACAACGCTTAACCAGCCAGCAGCTCCGGCACAACCATTTACAGATACTTTCCAGACGCACGAGCGACACTGGACAGAAGGAACTTTTAACGGTTTGAGCGCCATCATTAGTGATAACCAGTACACGCTCTCCACTGGCGGCAATGACGTTCCCTATTTTCCTTATCCCGCCGGAGTTGGCGCGCTGCCCGCGAACTATACGTTGACGACGCAAATGATGCAGAGCGCAGGAAGTACTAATATCGCTTACGGGCTGGCTTTCTCTCTCACGTATAGCGGCGATCAGCAGGTGAAGTCCTGCTATGCCTTCATCATCACCAGCGCGGGTAGTTATAGCGTGCTTCGCTATGACAACGGCCAGCTAAACACAGACCTGTTTAATCAGTGGTCTGGTCAATCATCAGCGATCCATACCGGGCTGCATCAAAGCAACATGTTACAGGTCGTGGTAAAAGGGCATACATTCACCTTCACCATCAATGGAGAGGCAATCCAGATCAAGGGAGCGCCGACTCTCATCGATAGGGCTTATACAGCGGGGAGACTGGGGCTGTATATTGCAGGGCCTAGAGCAAGCTTCGTCGCAACAAAGGTGCAGCTTGCCATCCCTTAAAGCTTCGGGAGGGAGCGAGCATAGCAAGACAATTAGCCGTGAGCTTCGGAGGGAATGATGCTCTCGCTTTTATGATAAAGCTGCGTTGAGGATGGCACTGCCGGGAGAGTAAAGCAAAAGCGGGTTCCTTCTCCGGGTATACCTGCACTTTCCGCCCAGATAGTCCCGCCCATACCT